>MWWB01000224.1_pt1 | contig 13231 bp, 20 predicted proteins | sample 1047291 | NCBI WGS metagenome assembly MWWB01 (sample SAMN06349976, study PRJNA376086) | soil metagenome | isolation source: MS4-1 sample Antarctic (ecotone) soil | place: Antarctica | reverse complement strand
GCCGTAGCCGCCGCCGAAGAGAAGGAGTAACACGACGATGACGATGATCAGTGTAGTTGTGCTCATAGCGGCGAGCCTACTATGAACTACGCCGCGCCGTCCATCTTTATGCTACAGACCACGCCGCGCCCGGCATCACCCGCCGCGCTCAAGAGTGCGCTCCAAGCCGTCGTCGTCAACACGATGTCGAATAACTCAGGCTACAGTTGGGCGGAGGACGAGGAGGGCTTGCGCTTCCTGATACCGCGCTTCCTGTCTCACATGAAAGACGACTACGCATGGGGCATCGCCCACGCGACCGAAGAGGTCATCGCCGACACGCTGCCCGAAGCCCTGAAGCGTGAACTGCGGGAAGGGGGCGCGTAAGCCAAGATCGCTCCGGCGGGCGGCGGGGCGCAGAAGAAGAAGAGGGGGCGCGTCTCCACAGGTCGCGCCCCCCCCCTTCTTTTCGCCATGAGGTTGTCGTGGCGAGCCGGCCGATCAGCCCTTGCGCGCTTTGCGCCGCCTGCGGACCGCCGCGCCGACTCCCGCCAGCCCCGTACCGAGCAGTAGCAGCGTCGCCGGCTCCGGCACGGCCGCCGCCGTGATGTTGTCCACCCCGAGCCGGGCATCTACCGGCGGGGGGCCGTTCTCACGTCCGCCGAAACCCGGCGCCGGGTTGTGGTACAGCCGCAGCACGCCCGCATTCGTCAGCGCCCCGGCCGCCGTGCCACGAGTCGCCGTCAGGTCCCCCGGCCCTATCAGGAACGTCACCCTGGTCCAGTCACTCCCCGCCGAGACGAAGATGGCGTCGGTCGTGAAGGCGATATTCCCAGGCCCCATCGGGCCGAAGGGGCCGACCACCAGCAGCCTGAGGAAGAGGTCCGAGGGGCCGAAGTTCCTCACGTCCATCGTGATGGCGTTGACACCCGCGGCGAGGTAGTTGCCGGCCCACTGCGCGTCGTTGAGGGCCGAGACGCTGCCGAACGGCTCGCGCACTCCGGTGCCGGAGATGAGCAGGTAGTTGTCGCCGGCCCGCCGCTGAGTGTCGTCAGCGGGGTTCTTGGTTCCGGGCCGGGGCCGAAGCCGACGAGCCAGCCTAGCGGCCCGGTCTGGAAGGTATCGACTTGGCCTATGACCGGGTCCGCTTTCGCCGTGACCGACAGGATGCTCATCACTACGACTGCGGCAAGAATGCCGAAAGTCTTTTTCATAGTGGCTTCTCCTTTTACCTATTAGATGTTCCGATGAATAAGAGAAACGACGGTCCTTGCCTCGCCCACCGTCAAGTGGACACACTTCTGCCTGAGTACCAGCCTCAGACGAAGATACGGTTGAGATGAGTCAAGCCGACGACCGCCGAGACGACCATAGGGAACAAGCCAATCGCGTGACGATAGTTCTCACGCACCACACGGAAGCTTTTGACACGACGGATGCCATGTTCGACATGCACTCTCACACTCGCCAATCGCCGATTCAATTCACGTTGCGCCGCAGTCAGTTCACCGCCGCGCGGCGTGCGCTGCGGCGTCTGGATGCCCGCCGTACCCAGATACGCCAAGTCAGCCTGTTTGGTCGCCTGCGGGTATTGCGTGGCGACGGCACTGGCTTCGTAAAGCTTCTTGTCGGCCATCGGTCCGCGATGCCCGCCATCGACATCGAGCACCTCGCCCGCCGCGTCCGTCACGACTTGCGTCTTGAGGGTGTGCCGCTTCTTCTTGCCCGAATAGACTCTCTTTTGCCGCGCATTGAGCGACGGACGCGGAATCGAGGTCTCGAAGCTATCAATCAAGAGGTGGTCAATGGTCGCTACTTGCAGGCTGGCTCCATCGCGCCGAAACCGATGTTCAGCTTCAAACCGATTTGCGGGAAACAGTTCGCGCAACAGCGGCACGATTTCGTGAAAGAGGTTCTCGCTCGTGTCGGGACTGACTCCAAACAACTGCCCGACAACTTCGTGCGCGACGTTATGGCGCAAGTAGACCAAGACGAGCAAGACTTCCTGCGCCGGAGAGAGTTTACGCTTCGCGCCCCCACCGCTGGCGCGCTGGCGATGAGGACGCTGCAAGGCGTGCGCGCGCCGCCGCACCAGTTCCGGCAGGGCGGTGGTCAACAGTTCGCCGAGTGCCTTGACACTCATCCCGGTCAGCGCGCGTAATCTTGTTGGACGCAGGTTGTTGAGTTCTTCAAGAGTCATGCAAGCAGCTTACCAAAAATGGCTGTTATTCTTCGGAACATCTATTTACTTTTGTGGTGGTGCTACTCTTCCGCACAAGAGTGCGTCAGGAGGCGTGGTCAGGCGAGTCGGCGGGGCAAATGCAGGCTCAGGGGGCCAGCCTCAAATTGTTTTGAGGCGCGCGAATCTACGCCAACTCCGGGCGGAAGTCAAAGGTTTTCAGCGGCCGCCAGAGGCCCGATTGCCGCGCCCCACGTGCGCTGTGGCGATACTTGAGCCAGAGAGCGCGTGTACGGCGAGGCGTGAGCATGATACACCGGACGAGTGGTCTTGTATCATGTCCTGTTAGGCGGCGCTGTCGGCATGAGGCGGACGTGAGAGGTACTCGAAGAAGGAGACCTCGACGCCACCCGGGTCCGCGGTCTTGAAGTTCCGATGCCCGTAGCTGGTGGCGCCGAGTTCCTTAAGGATCGGCGCGCCGCGCCGCCGCACCTCCTCGTACCATCCCCCGACATCAGCCACTTCTATGTAGAAGCCGCCTAGGATCGATGGCGGCTCCTCGCCGGCCTCGATCTCGATGAAGCCGACCCCGTTCGGCGAGCGGAAGATCGTACCGCGATCTGCCGCGCCCCGGTCCCAAGCGTGGTAAATCTCGAAGCACAAGACATCGCGGTAGAACGCCACTGTCTGCTCGTACAGTGGCGTGAAGTAGTAGAACCGGAACTCCTGTGGTCTCATATTTGTTAGTCGTGGGTGATCTCGCGCCGCCTAACGCCCGCCATCAGCCGCCGCGCACACAACCTCGAAAACATCCGAGTCCCGCGCATGAAAGCAACGCTATTCGCGGTCGGCTGCATGCGTTGTTATGCGGCATCAGCGTGGCAAGCGCCAGAACGGTGATGTGAAGCCAAGTTCAGAGAATAATGCTTCCGCCTCGTCAACGGTTCGCCTCCTCCATTCCGGCTCACGGCGATCAGGACTGTACCAAGCCTGAGCCAAACGACAGCACTTGTCGAGAGGGATAATCTCACCGCGCGGCAGATTCCAGTCCTGACACCATTTCTCAACATGCTCCTCTGACCAGAAGAGCAGCATCGTCTTTCAATTAAAGACTATATCGTCCCACCAGTGCGCCGCAGGAATGGCAAAATGTGCAATACCACGCGCTTCCTCAAGCGAGCCATTCGTAATATTCAAATTCATCGCCGTGCTACAACAGCCGCACGAAGCTTCGATGCGAGCATCCTGCTTCAGCATCGCAGGTATGCCCATCGCATCCCAGATGCAATTGCCATAGTAGGAGCGACCTCCCGCTTTGACGAGGAAAGGCGTTGGCACGGCTGAGAATGGGTTAGCCATCAGAACCTCACCGCTGCCCTTCTGCAAGACCAAGATGTGTCCATCAGCGAGACGCTGAAAAGAAGCTCTGACCTCATCCGGCGAGCGTGAGAGAGCGGACGATGTTTCGGCTATAGTTGGGGGTAATCCTTCCCGCATGACGTAATCATAGACGTAGGGGCGGACTACTTTATCGAGAGCAATCCGTTCTTGTTCAGCATCCATCATCTATACCTCCGTATCACGTGACGCATAACGCTGGCCTTCAGCTGCGGCGCGCGATCAGCATTCAAGCTGAAGGGAATAGTTTACTTGAGAAGCATGCTGTCGCGCCGTCAGCTGCAAGGCTTTGTTCGATGCGGCGTCGAAGGAACGACCCGCTACCTTTTTTTGCCCCGCCTAGCTCTCCCGCCTGTACTCAAGACTGTGATGTTTTGTGCGTTTATGAAACCCCCAGAGCCGATGAGATATGCGTCAACGCGGACTCTGTTTCCCTTGCGAATGATGTACGGCAACCAACTTCGATAAGCGTTGGGCATCATGACGATGCAATCTTCGTAATCATACGTAATGTCAATGTACGCACGAACGCCATTGTTGAGTAGAAGGGCGAACCCTTGAACTTCAGTGCCTCTTTCGTCGTCATACGTGATTTGCGCCACCGTTCCGACATATTGTCGCTTCGTGTAACCCCTAACGGAGGAGGGCAGCATCAAGCCGTACACACCAAGTGGTCTTCTGCCATCAGGTGAGAGATCAACCCGGCTATCACAGTCTTGCGCAACGGCGACCGCTTGGACGAAGTAACCAAGCACCAGAATCGAGGTACAAAGTTTCAACATACTTCTCCTCTCAGGTGACCGTCTCATCAAGCCTTGCTTTATAGCGAAGCATCGAACGCTCATTAGACCGCCACTAGCGGTATTTTCCGACGAGAGACGAATATTACCGCCACTGGCGGTCTAACACCGGGCAGGGCTGACTTTTACCGCCTGCGTCAGCGCGTTTTATAGCACACGCTAATCAGCGGCACGTCGGATAACCGCTCTTATGTGTGCTGATAACGAAAACGAGTAGGCCGAAAGCCTCAGATCGTCAATTACTTGTACGCACGCCCCTCTGAGGCTATGCACGGATGGCGCATAAAGATCGCAAGGTTGCATATTTTCAAATTCACCGCCGGCCCCTACATCTTGGCGTCGTACTTCACCAACAGATCAACTTGCCGGCAATTCAAATCGTCACGCCGGCGTGACGATATACCGTCGTACTTCACCAACAGATCAACTTGCCACTGGGCCGCAGACCGCACCACAACGCCAGCGCGACGGCCAACACTAGATCATCATGCGTACCTTCACGCCATGCACCATAAGTATCGTTGGCCGCTTCGGTAATCCTGACTTGAAAGTTTTGCATCTCTCGCACGAGCGTGTCAGCTTCAGGCAAGGAACCCGCAATCTTTAGCCGCTCTGTCTGTAAGGCGACTTGCACAACGGAGACCAGATCGCGCTTCGGGACATAATTCACACCGTTGTCATAATTGACACTTGCGCCAGCGGTAATATGAACCGGTTCTAATCGCGCCTTCAGCTTTGCATCCCTGAACAAATCAACGACGGGCGCGCCGACTCCGGTCTCATCGACGGCTAGCTTGGGCCGGCGTCCTTTGAACGGCGCGCGGTCAAGCAGCGCGGCCACAGCTACCACAATCGCCGGATACGATGTGCCGAGCGCGTAGCGTTCTAAGTGTCGCGCGTGAAAGACTGCCGCCCTTCCCTCGCCGTGCCGCTCAAGAATGGCGAGCGCGGTATAGTCTTTAACCTTGCCGAGGTCGAGGCCAACAAAGTAGTCAAGTTGCGGCGGGCGCAACGTCGAAACATCTTCCACAAATCGCATTATTTACACTCCAAACAAAGGTTTAATATCGTCATCAAGCGCGCGCTGAATGTCGTCATAGCTGAACACCGAATCAAGCGTGTCAGTAAATTCGCAGAGGTATTCAGAGCGAAAGACATTGTCAGGGATTGCGCGCCGTTCTTGCTCCAGCCACACACGCAAGATACGCGGGCACTGGTCGGCAGTAACTTTCGTCCGCTGCCAATCCGCGCCGCCTGCCGTCCACTCTTGATGAAAAAACCCGCGCGCGCCGAACGGCGTTGAGAGCAGCACGATGCGCCCGGCGGAGACGGCCAGCATCGGCCTGACGGCTTGATACAACTCGTCGGGCACTCTTGATGCTTCATCAACGATGAGCAGAGAGACGCCGCTGAAGCCTCTGATCGTGGCCTCTTTGCCCGGCAGGGCGACGATGCGCGAGAGGTTCGTGAACTCCAATTCGAGCGCCGATTCAGATAAGAGCGGCCCGCAGAAGGGAAGCGCGGCGAGCGCGTCTTTCACCTTGCGGAATAATTCTTTGCTTTGACGATAAGACGGCGCGAGCAGGAGGACGAGCGAAGCCGGTGTATAGAGGGCGCGGTGCAATGCGCGGATGGAAGAAACCGTGCTCTTGCCGCCTTGCCGAGTGACGAGCAGGATGATCTGGCGGGCGGAACTCTCGAGCACGTCGCGCTGCCACGCGTCGAGCGTGAGGCCGGCGTGCGCGGCCAGCGCGACGGCCGAAAGCGCCGGCGCAGTGTCCGGCTTGAGGCGCTCGGCGCGGACGCGCAAACCCTCAAGCTCGCGCGAGAGTTGCACTCTTGATTCCCTCCCGCTCGGCGAGCAGCCGCTTGATCTCTTCGACCTCTGCTTGCAAGTCCGTCAACTGCACCGCGCTGATCGATTGCTCGATGATCGCTCTGGCCGCCGCGACACGCGACGAAGCGGGCGCTTCCCTGTCTTCGGCCACTTCTCTCAGCACGCGCGCTGCCGTGGTGCAATCACTTTGAAGTTGTGCGATAGCAGTTTCCACAAGCTGCCGACGGGCGGCGCGGTAGCGCGCTTGAAAGTCGGGCTGTTGGAGCCAACGCCACAGCGTCACGTCGCTGACGCCGGCGCGCTCGCTCGCCGCTTGAATCTCGCCGCAGTCCAAGAGTGCGACGAGGGCGCGTTCCTGTTTGGGAGATAATTTTTCCGCCGGAGGTTTCATCAGGTTACAAAAGGCTACATCCCGGACATATCAGACATTATCAGTCGCGTTTTCGGCTGATAATGAAAACTGCCACCGGCTAGGGGACCAATTCTTCAATTAGCAGTGTCGGGGACCAATTCACGAATCCAGCATAAACTCGCATATTTGCATTCTTGAAATCGGACGCTTAAACCGCAAGCTGTCGGCGTCCGGGTTTTCACTTTTGCGCGCGGGGAACATTTTCATTGACAGGCTCTTTCCCCGCGTTCTACATTCAATAAGTCGCTGGCACCCGGTCAGCCGACTCGCCAACATTACCTTCCGAACTCCCAACCCTCCGCGGTTCATCCCGCCGTTCATTTACTCCTATGCTAAAGATTCAAGACGTTCTCGACGCCACCCTGCTGCTTTCCTTGACGGTCGGCTCTGCGCTGATGAGCGCCTTCGTCGGCGCCACCGTGATTGCCGCCCTGATTCTCAACTAGCGCCCGCGCGCGATCCGCTGCCGGCAATTGGCTCACTCTCAAGCCCGCTGGTCCCCTACGCGGCGAGCTTCGCGTAAGCCTCGTTAAGTAGTTTCATCGCCTCTTCGTTCCCGCCCTTGTCCGGGTGGTTCAGCTTCGCCAGTTCGCGGTAGGCGGCTTTGATCAGCTCCGCCGGCGCAGAGGGCAACAAGTGAAGGCGGGCATATAACTCATCCTTCGTCGGCTGTTTGCGGTAGCCGGCGGGCGGCCACTCGTGCTGGTGCTGGCGTTCTTCTTTCGCTTCGTCGTGCTGCCATTCGATCCGTGCGCCGAGGACGGTCACTAAGTAAGTGAGCCAGCGATCAAACTCGGTTTGGGCATCCGCATCGACGTGCCATTGTCGTGTCTGCGGATCGTAGGATCGGGCGGAAGCGTGAATGTAGCTTTTGAGCGTCCCGATGGCGTTGTTGAAGTCGGCGGCGACACCACTTTTGAGCGTGATGGAGAAGCCGTCCGCTGCTTTTTTCACCGTGACTGTGGTCATCAAGCTACGCTCCTTTCCGCTGCTCGCGCGGCATTCGCTACTGTGATCTGAATGTAGTGCTTTGTCTCGTCACCAGCTTTGGGGGAAATCTCGCGAAGCTTGACCGCGACTTCGGCCTCGGACCATCCCCACAAAAAAGCAGTCCGGCACCATCTGAAATCGGCTTCGGAGCGATCCGGCGCGCCATCCGACCTTAACTTGGAATAGCCTAACTCCCGATCCCACGAAGGCCATTTGGTCGTCGCCTTGTTGGTATTAACTCTGAAGCCGGAAGGAACAGCGCGCACAATGGGGGGTGCCAAGAGTCCCAAACCTGCCAACTCCGCAACGGTCGTCACGCGCCCCATCGCAAGGTAAATTATCCGAACAGTGTGCTGGCTACCATCCGGCTGTTTTCTTTCCGGCTTGTGGTTAACGCTCCCCGGCCAGCGGAGCGCACCGTAGCTCCCGCCGTTGCCCCCTGTTTCCGACGCGACGCGCAAAAAGCGCTCGCGCATCTCGTCTAACTCTTCCTTCTCCAGTTCGTCACCGACTGCAAGCCAGCACTGGTAGTTACCCGGAGATGTCTCGATCTGGAGAAAACTAACGGCCCGCAGCCGCTCGCACGTCTCGCGTGTGGCATCATCCACCAACCAGAACACCACCCGCTCAGACCGGGGGCGCACCGCCATTGACCAATACTCGCCGCCCGCCTGCTCCGTCCTATTTGCTTCAAGGTAGGTTTCCAAGTTCTCCCGAAACGCGGCGCCGTCCAGATCACGCTCGTATTCGCGGTTCTTGTCCTTCCGTGGCGACGGGTCATGAATGTGGGTCACGTCGAAGCTAAACGCGCCAACGCTCTCGAAAACTTCCAGCGCGGCAATTTCCGGCTTTTTGCTGGCAAATTCGGGAGGCACGCCGGGAGGTGGGACGGATTCGTCCCACTTTGCGTCGGGGGGTGGGACGGATTCGTCCCAGTTCGCCACAGGGCGCGGCCTCCTCAGACGCGCCTCAATGTCTTCCCAATCGGCGGTCGCCGCCGGATCGGGCGCGGGGGATGAGACGAATTCGTCCCGGTTCGTGTCCATACCCGGCGAAGCGCCGGAGGGAGACACAGGGGGGGCGACGGATTCCCCCCCTGTGTCTCTCGTGTCCATGTCTTCTTCTTGTGTATCTGTATGGACACGTGCTTGTGGAAAAAGTTTGATTACCGCTGCCAAGTGCTCTTCGACTTTTGCGACGGGATCGCCGCCCGAAGCGCGCTCCAGTTCAGTAGCTCTGAGCAAGCGCTTGAGCGCGGCTTTAAGATTTTTCTTGATCTCGTCTTCGGGTCTTTTCCGGGCGCGGTTGAAGCGTTCGTGTCTTGAGTGCGCGGCGGCAAGTTTTTTCATCGCATCGGGCATGATCTTCCAAGCTGCTTGCTTAAAAGCGTCGTGGCGCTCAGAGGTGCCCGCCTCTAGGTAACATTGTCCGAGCGAAATGCACTCTTCGATGAAGCGCAGGACGTGGGCACGATACCGGGAGGGATGAAAGTCGTCGCCCGACTTGCCGCCGGGCGCGCACTCAATGAGGATGAAGCGTGTCCGCTCCTGCCATTCGCATAACAGCTCCCGTTTTCTCTGGACCCATTTCTTTTTAGCTTCCGGCGTCCGGGTGTCTGATTCGCCGAGGGCGCGTTCGCCGAGGATGCGATCCCGGCACGGGAACCAATCCGTTCGGCCTTCCGCCGCGCCGATCACCGCGAGAGCGAACGGGATGAGTTCGGCGGGGAAGTTAAACATTTGAAGAATGGCAATCGTCGCGTCGATGGTATCTGACACGGCTTCCGTCGGGGAGATTGCGCGGGCTTCGGATGCTCTGGTGCTCATATCGCCACCTCCACATCGGAGATGGCAGAGCGCGGTTGGTCTTTTTTGCTGTTCTCAGGCCGGCCTAACTTGTGGTAATATTTCATCGGTTAGTGTCCTTTCGTCACACAATCCAAAGTCACAACCTACGAAGTGCTCGCGTTAGCAGCGCGAGCACTTGTGCGTCTTGCTGTCAAAAAGTTCAGCCCGCTCTCTGGTGACGAGTCAGAAAGCGGGCTGAAGTCTCACAGGGCGCGGACGGCTCTTGAGACGAACTTGGTTTTTATTCTACCGACTCGTCACTTTCGGCAGATGGCTCAGAAGCCATGATTTTCAAACAAAGCGGACCTTATCGAGCGCGAGAGGACATAGCAATAGGGTTCACTATGTCCTCTCAAGGTAGTCCAAAACTTCATCCCAATCTCTGAGCTGTAGTTCCTCTACACACCACCTACGCAGTTGTCTGGTGCTTACTTGACTCCCGTACTTTTTCCATTTTGCCGCCACCTCTTTTTGCGTGATCTTTTCTCCCGGGTCTTTGCCCCTCTTTGCTGCCTTATAAGCCAGACGCAGGCGGCTCAGAGTGATTTTGGGCGGTCGGGAGTCATCTTCTGGGGTAATAACTTCGGAACGCCCAGCGCGTTTTACGCCCGCCGCGAGCCTCCGTCGTTGTTTTGTAGCCGCAGCCCTCACTAACTTCTCTATTTCGTCGCGCATATCTACGACCCCGCCCGTGCTGCTCGCCGTTGTGCTCTCTGACAAGGCGGCCGCAAAAAACAGAGACTCCACGAAAGCGGCTTCTAGCCCGTCGGTCAGACGCTTCGGCAGATCGCGTAGCACCAGCGCGGTAACGGAAGTCGCCAGTTTTTTGATAAGTTCGCCACGCTTTTCTGCCGGCAGCTTTTTGAAGTATGCGCGCTCATTGAGCAGCCGCTCGCAGCCGGCGATAACAGATTCGACAACCGAGCCGGGGGTGTAGTGATAAATAATTTGTCCGAGTGGCTGCGGGCCATTGGCGACAAATAGCGGATACTCGTCGCCGGCTTGCGTGATTAGCTTTAGGTCGGGATGAACGTTGCTAGGCCACTGCTCCCGCAACCTAACGGCGTCGTCTAAAATTTCCTTTGCGAGTTCTTTTCTGTTTGACAATTGGTCTTCCCCGTCCCTCTCCCCTTGTGCTAGGATTCAAAACACAAAAGGAGCGCCCCGCCGCAAGGCAGGTTGTTACTCTGATCAATCTTGGCGACCGTGTTGCTTCGCAGGCCTGCGGTCGCCTTTGATTTTGTCACTACTTCAGCAGCTTGGCCGTGTAGCCCTCCAACTCGGCGCGAGACATCTTCCACCCGCGGCCGATAATGCGCGCCTTTAATTTCTTCTCTGCGATGGCCGCGCGTAAGTGATTGCGCGAGAGACCGGACAACTGCGAAGCCTCGACAAGTGAGAGCGTCAACTTATGCGCCAAGTCTGTGATCGACACCGCCCCCCCTGTGCCGTTCGCGTGCGTCTGCGTGGCTTGTAGCGCGTCCGCAATCAAGCGTCCGAGTGCTGCTATGGTTTGAGAGTTTGAGACGTGTTCAATGGCTTGTGACGGTGCTCTGACAACCTCTAACACGTTCGCCGCCGGGGTGACAGTCTCTGTCAGGGCGTCGCGTTGTGCCTTGAATCGCGCCACCTCTTCGGCTTGAAATGTCGCCTCTTCGCCGGTCGCCGTTTTCCGCATGGCGAAGCCGATCCGGTGCGCCGCCATGTGGCGCTGGAGCGTGCGGACGGTGATGCCGAGCGCGGCGGCTGCCTGTTCCTTATTCATGCCGTGTCAGAGCGTGTCAGAGGCGGAAACACCAATAAATCCTCGTGTCAGTCCCTTGTCAGAGGGTGTCAGGGCTGACACGTCCCCCGCGTGCCGAAGGTCAGGGCTTGTCAGTGCTCACTTCTTCCCGCCTTTCTTCTGTGTAGTGCATGTCGCGGCAACTTGCCGCGACATGCACTACAAATCTTCATGTAGTGCATGTCGTTTCAAGTGGAAACAACATGCACTACAAATCTTCGTGTAGTGCATGTCCACTCATGTGGGGCGGACATGCACTACAAACTTTCATCCATCTCTGCCCGCCAGCGTTCAAGCTCGCGCTCATCTTCTTCTGCCAGCTCGCGCTCCTCTTCTTCTACATCCGCGGCGGTCGCTGGGCGCACAGTCCGGGCGACCCGCGACTCGACGGCCTGCCGCGTGTCCGCGTCAATTTCCCCATACTGCTGGAAGCGGTCGAGGTGTTCGCAGAGACGCACCCAGAACTCATAACGGTACTTCGGGTGCTGCAAAAAGTACTCGGCATCGTGGATGCTGGCGAGGTAGCCGACGACCTTCTGCCGCGGCTGCCCCGACACCCGCGCGCTGCGGACGAGGACGGCGCAGAGCCTACCCTTAACCCTGTTCCACCTGACGTACACGCTACTTCTTCCCGCCTTTCTTACGCCGCGTCCGGCCCGCCGGCCACGCCGAAAAGGGTGCCGACAGTCGCCGCCGGCAAGTGATTGCGCTCCCCCAGCCGCCGCAGCACTTCGCGGCGCCGCTCAACGGACAAGGCTTTGAACAACTCGACGGCACCCGCCTCATCACCCGCCTCGATCTCCCTGCACTTCTCGTCAGTCTCCGCGCAGGCAAGACAGTGTTCCATCCACACGCCGGCGGCAACATGCCCCGCGTGCATATCCGCGTCGCTCATCTCTTCCCGCCCTTCTTCTGACCCGTCCGTCCGGCGGGCGCGGCCTTCGCCAACTTAGCGTCGGCTTTATTTTCCGCCATCTCGACATCAGCGGCAGCCTGCGCTTCGGCGACCCGGAGCTTGGCTTCGGCTTTGGCGATCTTCGCCGCCGTCTTTGCCTTCGCTGCTTCGGCGTCGGCCTCAGCTTGGGCTTTGGCCTTTTCGAGTTTCACTTTAGTTTTGGCTGGATTGACCATCGGTGTTTTCTCCTTCGTCTTTTAGTGTCCGGCCCACTCATTTTTTGCCTTTCTGCTTGCCCGTAGAAGTGCCAGTGCTGGCGCGGCTTCTGCCTGTGGCGCGTTTTTCTGTGCTGAGTGCGGACTTGCTAGGCGGGCGTCCCACAGGGCGTTCTGCAACGAGTTTCAAGTCGGCCTCATTGATCACGTGCGCGCGTCCAAACTTCTGTGCTGGCAAACGTCCACTGCGGATCAGCACACGAACGCGAGAAGGCGTCACGCCTAACCGGGCGGCTGCTTGCTCTGTCGTCAAGGTGTCCATGTCTCCACTTTATACCCCAAAAATAATTATACCGCAAGTGAATTATTTCCTTGACAAACTAGTTCGTTTTCGGTATAGTTTCTCTTGTCAGACAGACAACCACGAAAGGACACAACGAGATGATGAACTTCAACGAAGAGACGATGAGCCAAGTGATTCAAGAGGCGTTCGACAAGACGAGTTCCTTGCGCTGGCAGATGGCGATTACCAAAGCCAAGCGTGAGATTGAAGAGAATCCATACATGCACTATGACGGACACGCGCTACTTGTCCTCTCGTCGTCGAATGAAATCTACAGCGCCAATGGCACGTGCCAATGCAAGGCGTTCGAGTTTGGCCGCCCCTGTTGGCATCGCGCGGCTGCGAGAATAGTTCAGCGCTACCACGAGCGGGCGCGCTGAAAGCGAAAAGGCTAGGTGAGTGTTCTAGCACTCGCCTAGCCCCTCCACCCTTCTAACCCCTTAAGAAAGGAATCACCCGAAATGAGTTTTAGCAAACGAGAGTTTGAAAAGCAACGCGACAGGGAAGCCCCGGCGCAGCAGCTCGAGCGGGCGCGGACACAAATCAAGCGTGT
>MWWB01000223.1_pt1 | contig 13255 bp, 11 predicted proteins | sample 1047291 | NCBI WGS metagenome assembly MWWB01 (sample SAMN06349976, study PRJNA376086) | soil metagenome | isolation source: MS4-1 sample Antarctic (ecotone) soil | place: Antarctica | reverse complement strand
AACTAGAAGCGCGAAGCTTTTAATTATGGAAATCAGAAACATCGCCATTATTGCCCACGTTGACCATGGCAAAACCACGCTTGTTGACAAAATTTTACATGCCACAAAAGTATTTCGTGATAACCAGGATGCCGGTGAACTGATCATGGACAGCAATGATCTTGAAAAAGAAAGAGGCATCACTATTTTTAGTAAGAACGCAGCAGTTAAATACAAAGGCGTAAAAATAAATGTAATTGATACCCCAGGTCACGCCGATTTTGGTGGCGAAGTTGAACGGGTTTTAAAAATGGCAGACGGTGTTTGCTTGCTGGTGGATGCTTTTGAGGGTCCAATGCCGCAAACAAGATTTGTTCTTCAAAAAGCTTTGCAACTCAATTTGAAGCCTATTGTAATTATTAATAAAGTTGACAAGCCAAATTGCCGTCCTGATGAAGTTCATGATGCAATATTTGAATTATTCTTTAATCTTGATGCAACCGAAGAGCAGCTTAACTTTCCAACTTATTACGGATCGGGTAAAAACGGTTGGTTCAATGATAGTCTTACTCCTTCACCAGATATTACTCCCTTATTGGACGGTATCATCAAGTATGTGCCACCGCCAAAAGTCAGCGAAGGAAGTTTGCAAATGCAAATCACTTCTCTTGACTATTCTTCTTTTTTGGGAAGAATTGCCATTGGTAGTGTTGCCCGTGGCATAATTAAAGAAAACCAATCTATTGCTTTAATGCAGGCTGATGGCATTATTAAAAAACAAAAAGTCAAGGAACTTTACGTGTTTGAGGGCATGGGTAAAAAGAAAGTTACTGAAGTAGTGGCCGGTGATCTTTGCGCTGTCGTTGGCCTGGAAGGTTTTAATATAGGTGATACTATTGCCGATGGCGAAAACCCGGAAGCTTTAGAAGTAATAAGTGTAGATGAACCGACTATGAACATGCAATTTTCCATTAACAACTCTCCCTTCTTTGGTAGAGATGGAAAATTTGTAACCTCCCGACACCTGCGTGATCGCCTGATGAAAGAAACAGAAAAGAATTTAGCCCTCAGGGTTTCTGACACGGACAGTGCTGATAGCTTTATGGTATATGGCCGTGGTATTTTGCATTTAGGTATATTAATAGAAACCATGCGCCGAGAGGGATATGAGTTGACGATTGGCCAGCCGCAGGTTATTACCAAAGATGTTGACGGCAGAAAATCTGAGCCTTTTGAAACACTGGTTGTTGATGTACCGCAGGAATTTGCTTCTAAAGTGATTGATATGGTTACCCGCCGCAAAGGAGAAATGTTGGTAATGGAAACCAAAGGTGACATGCAGCATTTGGAGTTTGATATTCCATCAAGAGGCCTGCTTGGTTTGCGTACACAAATGCTAACCAATACCGCCGGGGAAGCTGTAATGAACCACCGTTTTAGTGAATACAAACCATGGAAAGGCCCTATTCCTGGTCGAAGCAATGGCGTGTTAATAGCAAAGGACAATGGAGCAACTACGGGTTATTCTATGGATAAATTACAGGACAGGGGTTATTTCTTTGTTGACCCCGGTGAGGAAGTTTATAGAGGTATGATCATTGGCGAAAGCAACAAACCAGGAGATATTGTGGTGAATGCCAATGAAGGAAAAAAATTAACCAACCATCGTGCAAGTGGCAGCGATGCAGCTACGAACATCCAGCCGAAACGTGATATGAGCTTGGAAGAATGTATGGAATATATTCAGCAGGATGAATGTATAGAAGTAACACCTGCCAGCATTCGCATGCGTAAATTAGTATTGGATGAGGATGAACGAAAGAAGCACCAGAAAAGAATGAGTGCCGAGGCGGTATAATTTAATAATACATATCAGTTAAGTGTGGATTTTTTTTCTTAATTAACTTTGCCTGATGATGAAAAAAGCATTTATCATATTTTTTATTACTTTTTTTATTCTGTCAATAAATAACACACAAGCCCAGTGCTCTATTTGTACAAAAACTGCTCAACAGTTAGGTGAGAAACCTGCTAAAGGTTTAAATGCAGGCATCATTTATTTAATGCTAACTCCTTTTGCCATTGTAGGTTTTGTTGGTTATCGGTGGTGGAAGAAAAATAAGGATGTTTAAATATTTTAGTAAGGCCTTACACAAATTTTCATATCCTCAAACAGGATTTGAATATTTTTCAAGAAAAAGATAAAGATTAAAATCCTTTGACATTGCTTCTTTTTCAATTTCTGTTTTTAACTGTACCTTACTAATATCTTTCATTCTTTCTTGTTGAATTAAGTAAAAAGCCTTTTCTGCAAGTAACCAATAACGTTTATTATTAATTACATTCTGTTGATGGTGCTCAATAATTTTTTGAAACAATTCATCAATCCCTTTTTGTTGGGATGCAATAGTTTTTATAATAGCCAGTTCATACTTGTGCGAATGAAAAGCTGGTGCCAGCATTAAATGCAGATTGTTTACAAAAACATCCGCATCGGGCCGGTCACTTTTATTCACCACGAAAATATTGGCGATCTCCATTACCCCGGCTTTCATTGTTTGCACTTCATCCCCACCTTCAGGTACCACTACAACCACAGTTGTATCTGCCAGGCCTGCAATTTCTATTTCACTTTGCCCAACTCCTACAGTTTCCACAATTACATAATCAAATTCTGCTGCCTTTAGTAAGTCGGTTATCTCTAAAATTTTTGGATGTAACCCGCCCAATGATCCCCGTGTGGCTAATGAACGTATATAAACTTGCGGGTGTGTGTACCAAGCGCTCATACGAATGCGATCACCAAGCACAGCACCCAAATTAAAAGGCGAGGATGGATCCACACATAATACAGCCACTTTTTTTTTCCTGTCAACAAATTCATTTATTAAACCATCAACCAGCGTGCTTTTGCCAACACCGGGTGCTCCTGTAATTCCGATAATTTTTGCTTCGTTATCTGTTGGTAAGAACTGCATTAATTGCCGGTAACCAAGTTGCTCGTTTTCTACAAATGAAATGCTGCGTGCAAGCGCTTTTGTATCACCTTGAATTAATTGATGGACCAATTGCTGCCACATGTAAAATGAGATGTTATAGGTTTATCCCGTTAAGACGGATGTTAAATTCTATTTTTTAAATAAATTGAATTATAATCACAAATGTATGTTAGTTAGGGCTCAGAATAGTTTGCGCAACAACCTCATTTTTGTTTGTTTGTTAGCTATGTTAATGAGTTTATTCATTTCAAGATTTGCTTTATCTGTTACTGTCATTTTATTCATCGTCGCTACTTTATTCCATCAAAATATTTTTTTACAGGTACTGCGATTCTTTAAATCGCCATTTTTATTAAGTATTAGTTTATTGTTTTTTATTCCTCTTGCATCGGGCCTGTGGAGCAGTAACACAAAAGAATGGATAGATATAATCCGCATAAAATTGCCGCTTTTATTATTGCCAGTTTGCTTTGCGGGTAACTGGCAGATAACTGAAAAGCAGTGGAAGTGGCTTGGCTATTTTTTTCTTCTAATAATATGGGCGGGCACCTGCTACAGTTTATTTCTCTATATGCAAAATGCCAACGCTTTAGAGGCAGGTTATCTTAAAGCGAAAACTATTTCAACTCCATTAAACAATGATCATGTGCGCTTTAGCTGGGTGGTTGCGATAGCCTTTTTATTATGTTTGTTTTTTTTGCATGAGCATAAAAAGTTTAAGATCTTATTTGCTTCATTAGCTCTTTGGCTGGCTGTTTATTTACATATACTTGCAGCCCGTACCGGTTTATTTTCGTTTTATATTATTTTATTCTTCTTCTCACTGAATTTTTTATTTCAGCAACGAAAAAGAATTAATGCATTAATAGTTGGTTCTGCACTTATTATTCTGCCCTTGCTTTCATGGTTTACGCTCCCCACATTTCAAAACCGCATCAAGTATTTTATTTACGATTTCAGGTATATAAGGGATGAGATTTACTTGCCGGGTGCCAATGATGGAAACCGGTTTATTTCAATTAAAGCAGGATGGAATATTATTAAAGAAAATCCTTTTGGCGTAGGTGCGGGTGATATTCGACAGGCTAGCGTACAATGGTATGATGCTAATATCCCGGGGATGCTACTAACTGATAAAATATATCCCAGCAGCGAGTGGATTATTTATGGATTAACAGCAGGATGGATAGGCATGATCTTGTTTACAATTATTATGTCCGTTCCCTTTTTTCAAAAATATATTCAGCATCGTTTTTTTTGGAATTTATTGAATATTATTATTGCTTTTAGTTTCATTTTTGATATTGGATTAAAAGTCCAGTTTGGTGTTTTCTTATATTTGTTCATTATACTGTGGTGGTGGAAATGGTGGAAAGAAAAACCGTCAGACGTTGAATGTGAAACGTGAGAAACTTAATAGTTTCACTTCTGACGTTTGACGTTTGACAAACTATTTTTTTGTGGCATCTTAAAATGATTGTCATCTTAATAGTGAAATACAGCTATGACTAATTTTATTCCCATATTTCCATTGGGTATAGTGGCGTATCCCGGTGAAAGCCTGAACCTGCATATTTTTGAACCCAGGTACAGGCAATTGATAAATGAATGCAATAATGAAAAAAAATTATTTGGTATACCCGCTATCATAAATGATCATTTACAGGACTTTGGTACTTTGGTAAAACTCACGGAAATTTCCAAAGTACATGAAAATGGCGAAATGGATATTAAGACAGAAGGCGAAAAAGTTTTCCGTATACTGGAAGTGATAAAAGAAATTCCTGATAAACTTTATTCCGGTGCTATTGTCAATTATCCAAACAACCACGAAAAAGGTAACACGGTATTCATGCAGTTAATTATAAATAGCATACGTGAGTTGCATCGTTTACTAAACATCAGTAAAGATTTTAAAAAAAAGGATGAGGAAATTAATACTTATGATGTAGCGCATCATGTCGGGCTTTCTTTGCAGGAAGAATATGAATTGCTGATCCTGATGGAGGAACGCCAAAGAATGGAATATTTAAAAAGGCATTTAGCTAAAGTGATACCAATGGTGGCAGAAATGGAAAGCCTTAAAGAAAAAATAAAATTAAATGGCCACTTCAAGAATATGGCAAGTTTTAATTTCGGGATTTGATAAAAAAGTTGACAGCAGAAAGTCTAACGTTGAAATTGCTCTAATAAATCATTAATTAAAAAAACAAAGTTCTTTGTCCTAAGAACGGTAAACTGTAAACTGTAAACGTACACTAAAACTTTTTCTAACAAACGCTACATGCCTACAACTATTTGTTTAGATTTTGGCAATACAAGATTAAAAGCTGCACTGTTTATCAAAGATCAATTAACTGAAGTAATTCATTTACGGGAAGATGTTACTGAGCATCTTTTACAAATTATCGTACAACATCAGCCACATTTCTCAATTCTTTCTTCTGTTATCAATCATTCATCTGAAATTGAAACATTATTAGCAGGGAAAACTGATTTTCATAAACTCTCCAACCTCTCAAAACTACCCTTTACCATCCCTGTCGGTAAACCGGAAACAGTTGGAACAGATCGCCTCGCCGTCGCTGCAGCTGCCGTTCATTACTATCCTCAAAAAAACAATTTGATGATTGCATTGGGTTCATGCATCACTTATAATTTTATTAATAATGTAAATCAACTAATTGGCGGTTCCATTTCCCCAGGTATGGAAATGCGTTTCAAATCTTTAAACGATTACACAGCTAAATTACCGCATGTTAAAGGCGATTGGAATATACCGTTAATAGGCTATGATACTATTACAAATATTCAATCGGGTGTGGTACTGGGAATGGCAAAAGAGATCGAAGGAATAGTAAATGCTTATGAAGAAAAATTCGGGAATTTTAACGTGGTTTTAACCGGGGGTGATATGCCCTTCATTGCCCCGCATTTAAAAAGAAAGATATTTGCAGACCCTGAAATATTATTTAAAGGTCTGTATGCTATTAGCCAAGTCAATCATTTTTGAGAGAAGAAATACTTTAAGAACATTTATTGCAACGCTCTTAATATTTTCTGTACAATTTGTTTTTGCGCAGGATAATTCACCTTATTCCCGCTACGGTCTTGGTGACGTAGTGCCAAATACAAATATTGTTAATCGTGCTATGGGTGGCATCACTGCTGGCTATGGAGATTTTTTATCAATCAATTTTAATAATCCTGCATCCTATTCCCAATTTCAAACCTTAGTTGACAAATCGGCCCAGCCTGTATCCGGAAGAGTATTATTAGATGTTGGTGTAAATATTGAAAACCGTACACTGCGCAGCCCCAACCGCCCGGAGAAATTTACCACTTCAAATGCACTTTTTTCTTACCTGCATATTGGTGTGCCCTTGCGTAAAAACTGGGGATTAAGTTTTGGTCTAAAGCCGTTAAGCCGCATTAGTTACGAAATAACCCGCAATGAAAGATTGAAAGACCCTTCTACAGGCTTGCCCATTGACAGCGCTTACACAGAATTCAGTGGCAACGGTGGTAGTTATTTGCCATCTATAGGAACAGGATTTGCCATTAAAAATTTTAGCGTGGGTGTAAATGTTGGATATTTATTTGGCAGAAGGGAGAGCACTACAAAAAGAGCATTGATCAATGACTCAGTTTCATATAATAATTCAAATCACACAACCCGTTCTACATTTGGTGACCTGTTTTTTAATGCAGGCGCTCAGTATAAAATTGAAATAAATAAAAAAACTTTTCTTCGCTTAGGAGCTTCGGGGAACGTCAAACAAACGCTAAACGGTTCACAGGAAATTATTCGTGAAACTTTTCTCCGCGATGCAAACACAGGTGATCGAAAATTGGATAGTGTTTTTCAAATGAGTGATATAAAGGGGGAGGTTATTTATCCTTCCAATTATACATTTGGTTTTGTAGTTGAACACCAAACAGCAAAAGGTGGCGGATGGCTTTTAGGGGTTGATTACGTTCAAAATAAATGGGATGACTTTCGTTTTTTCGGTACCAATGATGCTGTACAAAATAGCTCACAGGTACGTTTGGGCGGGCATTTTCGTCCTGAACCAGGGCGTAGCTACACAAGCAATATTGTTTACCGGGCGGGCTTCTTTACTGGTCCCGATTATATAAGGGCAGCAGGCAAATTACCACAGTTTGGCGCTTCCTTTGGTGTGGGATTGCCGATAGCTAATTACAATCGTTTAAGCATTGGACAGTACAGCATTATTAACCTGGCGTTGGAATACAATAAGCGTGGTAATAATGATAATTTACTTAAAGAAAATACTTTTCGTTTTTCGGTTGGCTTAAACTTTAGTGATCTTTGGTTTAACAAACGCAAATATGACTAACCGTTTGCAAATACATTTAATTGTACAGGCAGCCCTTCTTATTGGCTGCCTGTTTTTTTTAGGATGCGAAAACGATGAAGAAACCATCAATGCCTGGACAGAAAAAAAAGAAATGGTGGAAAGGGCAACAGATATAGTTAGTTTATTTAGCCAGGAAGGTAATATGCGGGCAAAGTTAAAAGCCCCCCTGATGTTACGTTACCAGGCAGATACTGTTGCGGTGGAATTCCCTAATACATTACATGTTGAGTTTTTTGATTCTGCCACCAAGGTTGAAAGCTGGCTCGATGCCAGGTATGGAAAATATTTCGAAAACTTAAACAAGGTTGTTTTACGTGATAGTGTAAGAGTCATAAATATAGCCGGTGACACGCTGATAACATCTGAGCTTTGGTGGGATCAGAACCTACAAAAATTTTATACAGATTCAATAGTGCGTATAACAGGCAAAGACAAACGCATCCGGGGAGGGAAAGGTTTGGTGGCTTCACAGGATTTAAATGAAATAATTATAAAATATCCAACCGGCACATTGCTGATGGGTAGTGATGTATTGCCGCAATAATCAATTCCTTCGCTTCAAAACGAACAAGAGCCGGATTTTAAAAGCAAAACTTAGTATCAAACATCGGCGTTCTAAATCTGAAATAGAGAATCTAAAATTTTAAAAAAAAATATTGCAAGATTTTTTTGGTTGAACTCTATCAACTAATATCTTATAATTACTTCATCTGCACGAAGCATTCTAATTCGTAGGGAGATATTACCATCAGAGATAGAAAAATGCTTCCAATTTCCAACAAGTGTATGCCGGGTTAAGTTTTCTAATGATGGCCTGACAAAGGTTCTAATTATAACATGCTACTCTCAGCTAATTCGAATTTTCAAATTCCCTTTTAATAGCTATTTTCGGCAGTTTTCTTTTTCAGATTCTGATTAAAATATTGTCTCAGCTTACTCAACTTGGGGCTAATAACCGACTGGCAATAAGCTTTAGCCGGATTGCTTTTATAATACTCTTGATGACTTTCTTCCGCCTTGAAAAATTTAGTGTAGGGTGATATCTCTGTGACAATCGGTTTATCAAAATCTGGTTGTAATTCTTTTACAATTTCTTTTGCAGTTTGCTCCTGCTCTTTACTGTGATAAAAAATAACCGAGCGGTATTGTGTACCAACATCTGCACCCTGCCGATTAAGTGTGGTGGGATTATGCATAAGCAAAAAAATGCGAACGAGGTCAGCATAACTAACAATAGCGGGATTGAATGTAACCTGTACTACTTCTGCATGACCGGTATTTCCATTACATACTTGCTGGTAACCTGGGTTATCTTTTTCTCCACCGGCATAACCTGATACAACATTCTCTACTCCCTCGAGTTCATCTAATATTGCTTCTATGCACCAAAAACAGCCACCGCCCATAGTAGTCATTTCTAATTGACTTCCATTTTCTGCGGGTATAGTGCTCTCTAATTTTTTTAGTGAGGCAGAATTTATACAATAACGCAAACCCGATGGCTTAGGCCCATCCGGAAATACATGCCCAAGGTGTGCTTCACAAACATTGCACAACACTTCCACTCTTGTCATTCCGTATGAATTGTCTGCTTTATAATAAATGACATTATCTTTTGCTGGCTCTGTAAAGCTTGGCCAACCGGTGCCTGAATCAAATTTCAGTGTAGAATCAAATAATTTGGTTTTGCAACAAACACATGCATAGACACCTCCTGTATGTGCTTCGCAATATTCACCGCTAAAAGGCCTTTCTGTTCCATGTTGACGGGTAACCCTATATTGTTCAGGTGTCAATTGACTTTTCCATTCCTCATTAATTTTTCTTACTTGTTTGTCCGGTGAGGGATTATTTTTTGCATAATTCAACACGTCATTCCAGTTCATATTTTTCAGTTTATAAATTATTTCAAAAATTTATCAAAACACATTACATCAAAGTAATGTGTTCTATTACTCACAGATGGCACGGATGAACACAGCTGGTTTAAATTGTTTTTTACATGTGTTGTTCTGTGTAATCTGTAAGAACTTTTACAGCAATAGCTATACCCGATTTAGACGGAACAATTTTTTATCAGCCGGGTAACAAAAACTAAATCTCTTCTTTTGAAAGAGATTTAGTTTATTGATACAGTTTAATGTTTCCCTGGTTTTATAGGTCTTTTACTTTTAAAATTTGCCCTTTCTTTCCCTGTTAAAACCAGTCAAACCTAAATAAGCATGTTGCTCCTTTGTTTTACCAACAGAGGTAGGAACAAAATAAGGTGAAGCGCCTACAAATAATTCTGATAATACACCACTGGGAGATGTTTTAAATATTGAAACAGTATGGCTTTGAACGGCTCCTATCACATATAAATATCCATCCGCTTCGTGCATATCTTTTGTATCGCCGATAGGTAAATTACCACGCCGGTAAAAAAAGTTAGGTGTCAGTGTTTTTGCTAAAAGATTAGTACCCAATATATCAAAAACGCTAACAGTATTTTCTCCAAAACTAGCCACATATAATTTGCTTTTATCATTGCTTACCCATGTCCAGCAGCCTTCGTCATTACGCCCTGCTGTGGCAAAATTTTGCACCTTGGCCGCTGTATTTCCATTGTGCACTGTTAAGCTATTTGCTTCTTTGGAAGAATGGAGATTAAAATTAGCTAAGTAAACATACTGGTCGTTAGGGCTCCATGAAAGGCCAATATTACCGGAAACACCGGTTTCTTCGTAAACAGTTGATGTTAAACTACCGGCAGAAAAATTAAAGATGTAAAGTCTTCCTGGTTTTTGTTTAGAAAGATCAGGTTCATCTACCATAAAGTGTGGTACGCCCCATGTGGAGACGGCTATTTTTGTTCCCGCTCCGTTAAATTCTACTGTGGTTGGGCCACCATTATTACCATCCATAAAAGTAGCGCCTATCCTGTCAAATGATAGTCTTCCGGTAGATTGATCAAAACTAAAAATGGCTAAGTTGCGTAGAGGAGTAGAAACAACAGTACCAAAAGCTGTACCTGCCGGTCCCTGGAAATTAGGATTGGCAAATTGATTAGCCACAACCACCCAGGTTTGGTTTCCAACAGTTTTTGCAGCAATAGATGCTGCTCTTACGCCACGGGAATCCATATTATCCATGGCAGGTGTAGCGGGGTTCTGATCTACCTGCACCAAATGGCCGGTTTCTTTATTGATCTTAAAAACAGAGATGCTGCCGTTTACAGGATTAGCGCCTGCATTTACAGCAAGCAGGTAATTTCCTACAATGCGTAAGGCCCACTGCGTATCAAAGTCTCCTTCGGCTGCATCGCCGATTGCACCGGTAGCGTAAGGAGAACTTTTCAATTCTTCCACTGTTCCGTCTGAATTTCTACCCAATGCAATAATGGCATTGCCGGCATTAGCATTGGTGCTTGTGTAAATAAATCCTTTAAAATCTTCACCTGGTTTATCATTTTTTTTGCAGGAGAAAAGCAAGGAAGTTAAGACTGATAGAAAGAGAATTTTTTTCATTGTTTCAATTTTTTTGGTTTTAATTTTATTTAAGTCTTTATTCAACAGTTTAAAAAATCGTTATCGCCCGGGTTTGCCAACTAAAACTTTCAGTTGCTCGTGGTAGCTTCCCGTCAATAAGAAGCTAATCCTGCTGCCCACATGGGAACATTTGTAACACGGCCAAATCGTAGCAATGTTCCAAGAGGTCCGCGGTAATATTCAGTTATGGTATGATCAGTTACATTCAGCACATAGACGTAGAAATTGTCAATGATCGAAACATCTCTTGGCCTTTTATCGGTTGGCGCTGCCGATCCATTGATAAGATAAGCAATGCCGTCAGAGCCAATGTAATAAGAAGAAATATTGTCGCTAAAGCTGTTGGCAATATAGGCAAAACGTCCATGATCGGTGGTGGCCGTCCAACAGGCTGCTGTCTGATTGTTGGCAACATTACCATTTACAGCTCTGGCATTGCCGAAGTTATCTAATGAGTGGGAACTTACTCCGCCTAATTTAGGAAGATCCAGGTGGGCATTAGCCACTACCATATATTTATTACGTGCAAAGTCGAAGCCGAATGGTGTTACACCACCCGATGCGCTGACAGCACGGCTATGAGCAACACCCTGACCATTTACCTGAAAGCTGGTGATCTTATCAGTATGTCTTTCAGTGATGTATAAAAAATTTCCATTAGGATGAAAAGATATCTGGCCGGGATCGGCTGTAGGCGCACTCAATGCCAGGTTGGTTGATGGAATAGCGGTTAAGCTTCCATCGTTACCAATTTTGTAACCATTAATGTTGGCGCTGGTCTGGTTAACCACATATAAATATTGTTTGTCTACGGTTACACTAACCGGCCTTGTTCCACCTGAGGCAACTGTATGGGCTAATGTTAAACCGCCATCATTACCTACTTTAAAAGAAGAAACTGAGTTGGAGCCTGCATTTACCGCATAAAGCCAGGCGTGGTTATCATCCAGCACTAAGGCGCCCTGGCTTCCAAACAAATTACCGGTTCCTGCACCACCTGAAGCTACACTACCTTGAGCGGTAAGACTGCCATCAAATCCCTGTTTATAAATAAGAATGCGGTTGGTGCCTGCATCATTGCTTTCAGTATAAACATAGCCAAGGCTGTTTTTGGAAGTTCTGTTGAGAAGGTCCAGTTCATCGGGGTTTTGGCCGTTTTCTGTTATCCTTTGGCTAAGTGTAAGATCTGTGTTTCCCCTTTTGCAAGAGAAAAACAAGGAGGTTAAGATTAATAAAAAGAGTATTTTTTTCATAATGTTTAATTTTTTATTACAAAGTTTTTATCTAAAGGTTATATTCTTCATATTTCATTTTCTTGAAATTGTTATTTTTGATTACATGCCCTTTTTATCTAGTGCCATGTCCGGGTCGGCTGCACTCATATTGGCACTAAACATTAATCCTTTTGTGTACTCAGTCATTTGCCCTGCTTTCATTTTCATTACCTCTTTGCCATACATCTCACGGGCCCCTTCTACTGTTTGTTTTCCCATAATAATATCATGCGCCAGGTTAAGCGCTAAAAAATTGGCGCCTTCCTTATCACACCGGGCCGAGATCATACCGGTTGTTCTTTCAACCACTACGCTGCCATCGTACATAGCCAACTCATCTAATTTATCGGTGGGCACTTTTAAGCTTACCCATTGCTGCAGCAGATCTGTGTGTGGCATGGGGAAATTATGCGGGTACTCCTTACTAAATACCACTGTTTTTGCCCAGGGACCTTTGCTGTTCCAAACAATCATGGTTGGCGTCATTTCATCGGGCTTGCCGTATTTGTCCATCATGTCTTTTGCAGCCATTTGAGAAGCCATGGGCCAACTCTTTAAATCATCCATGCCCATTTTCATTTTGCTGTCTTTCATTTTGCTGTTTTCCATTTTCATTTTGTCTTCTTTCTTTTTCATCTCCTTATCCTGGGCGATGATGTTTTGCGACATACCTAGAGCCAACAATACCAGTATGGTTAGGAAATAGGAGGCCCTGTTTTTTGTTTTCATGTTTTTAATTTTTTAATTTTTTAATTTATTATGGGAAAGATTTTTATAGGAATTAAGGGGGAAGATTTTATAGGGGCAGGTCAAGAGCTAAGACATAATTGAGCTACAAAAATTTATCCATACCCCAAAAAAAATTATCACAGAAGTATAACGTTTGTGTGCAAAATTGCAAAATGATATTGTAAAAAATTTGACTATAAAAATCTGTTTAACTTTAGTTCAAATAAACGTATTAATTAGTAAAACATATATGACGGTTGCTTATACTTTTTGTGATGCAAGTTTCAAAACCTAACATGCAGTTATATATCAAGGCTATAGGGAGCAACTTCACAAAAGCACCGGATCATCCCATCTTCATACCC
>MWWB01000222.1_pt1 | contig 13258 bp, 10 predicted proteins | sample 1047291 | NCBI WGS metagenome assembly MWWB01 (sample SAMN06349976, study PRJNA376086) | soil metagenome | isolation source: MS4-1 sample Antarctic (ecotone) soil | place: Antarctica | reverse complement strand
TGTTTGAAGTGTCGCATTTTGGGAAAGCAGGGCATCACGCGCAGCAGTACGTAATCCTTTTCCAAGCCGGTCAATGGTTCTGGCTGCAAAGATCCAAAGCGGGAACGTAAAGATCGCCATCATTGGTTTTGATAAAGCGCTTAAAAAATAACCTCCTTTTATAAATGGCAAACGCAAGCCTTTTTCATCGCTCAGTTTGCCAAAATAACCTTTACTAAGCCCTGCGGTGAATTCCGCAACACCCTCCAACAAACCAATTAGAAAGACAGAAAATCCAATTTCTTTTAGATAAACAGGGATAACCGGGTATAGCATTTCACTGGCAATATCTGCAAACATGCTCACTATGGACAGTATCCAAACCGTGCGGTTAATGATCTTCACGGCAACAAATGTATGATGGTGAGATTGAATAGATATAGTGTGTAGCCTCAATCGTGAAGTTAATAATCGGATCTGCCCGGTCAAATTTCCCAACCACCATCACTATATATTTCCCAGTCTATTTACAGTATTATAAACATGTATCAATATGATTTCAACTTTGTATATGTGAATTATTTACATCAAATTTGCACGCAAACGTTTTACTCTATAAATCCAATCCATAAGCATGGGACTTTTTAACTGGTTCACACAGGAAATAGCGATAGACCTTGGAACTGCGAATACCTTGATCATACATAACGATGAAGTAGTGGTAAACGAACCATCTATTGTAGCATTAAACCGGAATAATCCAAAAGAAGTATTGGCTGTAGGGAAGCGAGCACTGATGATGCACGAAAAAACGCATGAAAGCATTAAAACCATTCGCCCGCTAAAAGATGGGGTAATTGCTGATTTTAATGCGGCGGAGTTGATGTTGCGTGAAATGATCAAAATGGTTTATCCAAAAAAACCTATGTTTCCCCCAAGTTGGAGAATGATGATTTGTATTCCTTCTTCTATTACCGAAGTGGAAAAAAGGGCAGTGCGGGACAGTGCCGAACAAGCAGGTGCAAAAGAAGTTTATCTCATTCATGAACCAATGGCGGCAGCATTAGGTATTGGTATAGATGTGGAAGAACCCGTCGGTAATATGATTATTGATATTGGCGGTGGAACAACCGGCATTACCGTTATTGCCCTGGCAGGCATAGTTTGCGATCAATCAATCCGTATTGCAGGTGATGAATTTACAGCAGATATTTTAGAAGCATTAAGACGCTATCATAGCTTACTAATTGGTGAACGCACAGCGGAGCAAATTAAAATTACGATCGGCGCAGCCATGAAAGACCTTGAAAGTCCACCAGACGATATGCCTGTTAATGGGAGGGACCTCGTAACCGGTATTCCAAAACAAATAATGGTAAGCTACCAGGAAATTGCTGAAGCCCTTGATAAAAGCATTTTCAAAATTGAAGAAGCTATATTAAAAGCGTTGGAACAAACACCACCGGAGTTGGCTGCTGATATTTATCGTCGAGGTATTTATATTACAGGTGGAGGCGCTTTGTTAAAAGGGTTGGATAAACGTTTAAGTCAAAAAATAAAATTACCTGTTCATGTGGCTGACGATCCTTTAAAAAGCGTTGTTCGTGGTACAGGATTAGCTTTAAAAAATTATGAACGATACCCTTTTGTAATGAGATGACGGTTGAAGGTTTAAGGCCTAAGGCGTAAGGATACATCTCCAAACCTTAAACCTTAAACCTTAAACCTTACACCTTCCTATGCGCAACGTATTTCTTTTTATCCGACGCTATTTTGTTTTTCTCCTTTTTTTGGTGTTGCAAGGGTTTGCACTATGGATGCTTTTTAAATATAACCGATTTCACAGGGCTGCATTTTTAGGTAAGGCTACAGAATTTACCGGCAGCATTAATACACAGGTAGATAAAGTTGATGATTATTTTCACCTGCGTGAAGAAAATAAACGTGTCCATCGCATGAATGATTCTCTGATGAATTTGTTGCGGATCAATTATAGCATACCGGATACAGGTCAGCGGCTCTTTATTGATTCTGTGCGCATAGATACTACTATACAGTACCGGCGGTATTTATCCCGGGATGCGAAAGTGGTATACAATTCTGTCATTTCTGAAAATAATTATTTGCAATTGAACCGGGGCGCCAACCATGGCATTAAAGATAATATGGCGGTTATAAACTCCGATGGAGGAGTAGTAGGTTTTATTATTAATGTAAGCCCTAATTTTAGCCAGGTCCTTAGCTTATTGCATACTAAAAGCCGTGTACCGGCGGTACTGAAAAAAACAAATACTTCTGGTACTATTAAGTGGGATGCAGAAGATCCCCGTTTTTTAATTTTGGAAGGCATTAGTAAAGATGTAGATGTAATAAAAGGTGATACGGTCCTAACGAGCCAATATGCTTATAATTATCCACCAGGATATATAATTGGAAGAATTGCCGGAGTAAATACCAATAAGGCCACCGGCTTTTATGAATTAAAAGTGAGGAGTGCCGTAAACTTCAGCAGTGTACAACAGGTTTTTGTAATAGAAAACCTGCAACGTACCGAACAATTGCAACTTGAACGTGATACAGAGAAGAAATTAGAAATGGAAAAAAGAAATTAATTTGAACGATCTTCTAAAAAATATATTCAGGCTGGTAATTTTTCTTTTGATACAGGTATATGTTCTCAATAAAATACCACACCTCCACCGCTTTATTGTACCATATCTCTATTATTTATTCCTGCTATGGTTACCTTTTACCATGCCACGGTTAACGCTTTTATTTGTTGGTTTTATTACCGGCCTTTCGCTTGATTATTTTACGCTAACCCCTGGTTTGCATACAGCCGCTTGCGTACTGATAGCCTATGTGCGACCTTATATAATAAACATCTTAATTGCAAAAGAAGTTACTGAGTTTAAATATCATGAGCCATCGCCACGGGGTATGGGCTGGGGTCCATATATGGTTTATGCCCTTATACTTACTTTTTTGCATCACACTTATTTAATTTTATTGCAATGGTTGCAGTTTGGTACGTTTCTGAATTTTATTATTAAAATTGGCGCCACTACTGCCATAAGCATGTTGCTTATTCTTACGGTTGAATTGCTATTTTCACGCATTCTGAAATATAGAACCAATACAGCGTAGCCTTAAACCTATAGGGTTTTGAAAACCTTATAGGTCTTTGTTAACCTAACTGGTAAACTCGTAAACTGATAAACTCCGCCTATCCCATAACAAAAAATTATCAAAACGAAAGTTGCACATCTGCAATAGTTTAGCAATTTTGCATAAGGATTGCTTTTGTGTAATCTTTATTACTTACTTCACTTCTTTTTTTACATTTTTATATGCCGGTGTTTAATGGATCGAGGAGTTATATAATCAGGCTGATTTTTCTTGTTACTATAATGATCATCATTGCGCAGCTTTTTAACCTGCAGGTTGTATCTGGTAAATACCAGAAACTGGCACAGGATAATGCAGTTTTTCGAAAAGTGGTTTATCCTTCAAGAGGTATCATCTTTGATCGTAATGGCAAATCTATTTTAAATAACACCTTAATGTATGACCTGATGGTAACACCATCAGAGGTTAAAAATGTAGATACCGCTTATCTGTGTCAATTATTACAAATAGATACCGCGGATTTTAAACAGCGTATTGTCAATGCCATTTTGCGGAATGGTCGCTTTCGCCCCTCGTCGTTTGAAGAACTTCTTTCACCTGAAAAATATGCAAGGTTTGAAGAAAACATGTGGCGCTTCAATAGCGGATTTTATTTGCAACAACGTCCTATAAGAGTCTATCCTTTTAATGCAGGTGCGCATATAATGGGGTATGTGGGGGAAGTGGATTCAGGCATTATTGCACGTTCAGGTAATTTTTACGAGCCTGGAGATTACGTAGGGAGGAGTGGTATAGAAGCATTTTATGAAAGGATATTAATGGGACAAAGAGGCGTTCAGTTTTTAATTAAAGACAATAAAAACCGTTTGAAAGGCCAGTACGAAAATGGCGAATTTGATACAGCAGAAATAGCAGGAAGAAGCTTGCGAACCTATATTGATATTGAGCTTCAGCAATTGGCTGAGAAACTGATGACCAACAAAGTAGGTGCAGTGGTTGCCATTGAGCCAAAAACCGGTGGTATTATTGCCATGACATCCGGGCCTAATTACAATCCAAATAATTTAACAGGATCTGAGTTTAAAAAAAATTATACGAAACTGGTGCTTGATGTGGCAGGGCCATTATTAAATCGTTCAATCAAAGGGCAATATCCCCCCGGCTCTACTTTTAAGCCAATTGGCGCCTTAGTTGCGCTTGATGAAGGATTGATCACTCCATCCTTTGGTTACGGTTGCAGCGGAAGGTATTATGCCTGTGGAATAGGAAAACCCGCCTGCACACATTCAAATCCCGGTCACGCTGCTAATTTGCGATTAGCTATTGCTAATTCATGCAACTCCTACTTTACACATATTTACCGCCTGGCTGCAGATAACCCTAAATACGCTAATGTAAAAGATGGCTATGCGAAATGGCGGGAATATATGAACCAATTTGGATTGGGAATTCGATTAGGGATAGACTTGCCCAGCGAAGACAGGGGCAATGTTCCTGACACTTCTGTTTACAACAAAGATTATAGAAATGTATGGAATTCCTGCACCAACCTTACCTTGGGTATCGGCCAGGATAAAATGACTTCTACACCGTTACAGTTAGCAAATGCGATGTGCCTTATAGCTAATAAAGGATATTATTTTACGCCACATTTTGTAAAAAATATTGATGGAGAAACTAAGGAGGATACGGTTTTGAATCGTTTTCGTAAAAGACATAATGTACTTACTGATATATCAAATGAAGCATATGAAGCTGTAATGAGCGGTATGCAGGATGTAGTGGAAAGAGGAACAGCTACGGGAGCAAGAATACCCGGTATTAATATTTGCGCCAAAACGGGTACTGCGCAAAACTTTATAATCATGGATGGAAGAAAATTAGAGCTGAATGAAAATGCAATGTTTGTTTGTTTTGCACCGCGTGAAAATCCAACAATAGCCTTGGCGGTAATTGTCGAAAATGCGGGATATGGCTCTACTTCTGCAGCGCCTATTGCCTCGCTATTAATTGAAAAGTTTTTGAACGATACCTTACGGCCCGAAAGTATAAAAAGGATAGATGAACTTTCTAATAAAAATCTTATGCCCTCGCATTTGCCCCGCTTACAATATAAGGCCGACTCTACCCGTGCTTTTCGATGGTATCAAATTACTAAAGACAGCAACTATATAAAAAAATACCTGAAGCGGTCATTTCCAAAACCAGCTAAAAAAGATTCCCCTGCTCCAATACAAAGAATTGTTTTCAGCCAGGATCATGATTTTATTGAACCAAAGAAAATGCATACGATGAAAAAGAAAACGGTTGTTTAATGAGCAAAAGCAAGGGAAGTATATCTAAAGGAATTGACCAGATGATGATCTGGTTGTATTTTCTTTTAGTTTTCATTGGTATCACGGCGATTTTTGCGGTTACGTATCGCGAGGGTGATTCTGTCGTCAGTAGTTTTTTTTCTTTTAAAACCGATTACAGTAAGCAGCTTTACTTTTTTATAGTTGCTATTTTTATAGGTGTATTTATATTGTTAACTGACAGCAAATTTTTTACAGCCACTGCAAATCTTTGGTATGCAGTGGGGATAGTAATGCTATTGCTGGTTTTTCCATTTCATTCTTCGGTAAAGGGTACAGAATCTATTATCCGTTTTGGAGGTTTTAATTTTCAGCCTGCAGAATTTTGTAAGGTTTGCGTTTGCCTGGCATTGGCAAAATACCTGGCCTTGCCAAACATGGACTTTAGTAAGCAACGCTCTCAATTGATTGCCGCCGGCATTGCTGTGATCCCTGCATTACTTACCATACTTCAAAAGGAAACCGGCCTGGCATTAGTATATTTTTCTTTTTTCCTGGTGATGTACCGTGAGGGTTTGCCACCTGCCATATTGATCATTGGTTTTACAATTGCTGTTCTTGTCATAGCCTCCATTGTTATCGATCCAAATATCTTAGCTATCATTCTAACAATTATCGCAGCCTTTGTTATCTATTTTAACCGCCGCCAGGTGCGCAGGGACAGAAGTAAATTGGTCAGTATTATTTTTCTCTGGCTGGTTTGTGTAGGTATTCAGCGTTTTGCTGTGCCGTTTGTTTTTAAAAATGTTTTACAAAAACACCAGGTAGAAAGAATTTATTCTCTATTTGGTAAAGACAATCCTTACTCTGCAGAACCGGCAGCTATTAAAAATGCCACGGCTAAAAAAGTGGGTAACACTGCAGACTATAATGTGCGCCAATCAAAAATTGCAATTGGTTCCGGTGGTTTATTTGGGCAGGGGCTATTAAGCGGTACACAAACCCGCTACGATTTTGTACCCGAACAGCGTACCGATTTTATTTTTTGTACCATTGGCGAAAGTTTTGGGTTTGCAGGAACTTTTGTCTTACTGATCATTTATTTAATATTTCTTTTTAGAATAGTAATGATTGCTGAAAGGCAAAGAAGTGTATTTAGCCGATGCTACGCGTATGGTGTAGCAGCTGTTTTTTTCTTTCACATTACTATTAATGTGGCCATGACAGTTGGGCTTGCACCCGTTATTGGTATTCCATTACCCTTTATTAGTTATGGCGGTACTGCATTATTAACCTTTACCATCTTAGTTTTTATTTTGATCCGTTTAGATGCGGACAGGCAAATGGTATTGAGGTAAGTGGCCCATCCCGGCCTTCCCGGTGGGAAGGCCACAACATACAAGCCTCGCTTTTAGAAAAATCTTTATAATTTAATTTCTTAAACTGAAAGTCCTTATTTATTTTAAGAAATATTATAACTACAGCAGAACAGGATTATATTGTTTTGAACTTTAATTAGGGTCTGCTGAATAACTCTGTAATCCACAACTGTCAATAACTTTATTCATTATTGATGAATCAAAAGTGCAGGGATAATTGTCTTATGTATACAAAACCCTTGCACTTTGATACGCTATACTCCACAGGCACAACTTACACTGGAAGGTTTTCACACACCTTTTTGTCAACATTTGGATAAAGATAATCGCTGGATAAAATTAGCAGATTGTATTCCTTGGGACAAACTTGCTAATGTTTATTATAGAAAAATGGATAGTGGTTTTGGAGCACCTTCTCTAAGTGCCCGAATGGTAATTGGAGCGGTGATCATCAAACATATGCTTAACATAGATGACCGTGAAGTGGTGGCGCAGATACAGGAAAATATGTACCTCCAATATTTTGTTGGCCTAAGCAGTTTTACCACCGAAGAACCTTTTGATGCATCGCTTATGGTAAGCATCCGCTATCGTCTGGGACAAGATGTTATGGAGGAGTTCAACCAGCTAGTGCTTCAGGAAGCCGGCGTTATTGCTCCGCCTTCAAAAGCAACGAATGACGTTGCTTCGCCTGCAAATGAAAATGAGGGTTCCGATGTATCATCACAAAATCCTGCAGTCAGTGTTGATGATAGAGTACAAGACACCGAAGCAGTAGCTGAGGATAAGCCGACAGATACTACAGCCACCAACGCTCCTTCTGCGGCTAATAGCGGAACCCTTCTGCTTGATGCTACCATAGCTGAACAGCGAATAGAATATCCTACCGATTTGAAGTTGCTGAACGAAAGCCGTGAGCAGTTAGAAAGAATGATTGGGCAGGTTTGCAAACAGGGTAATTTGCATCAGCCCCGCATGTATAAAAACAAGGCCCGCAAAAAATATCTCACGCTCCCTCACTTTCTCCAAAATTGTTTGCCGCAATTCATCAATATTAGTACGTTCCAATGCATAAATGAATAAGGCGTTTCCACCTGTTTGCTCCTGCCAGCGGTCTTTCATATCCTGCAAAATTTCATTTTTTGTTTCTAAATTTGCAAAAATGTAAACTTTAAAAAAATCTTTTACTCTTTCTGCCAATGGCAATAAATAATAATGAAAGCAAGAAAAAGGCAAGAAACAAAATACCGCAATTCAAAATTACCCGGTTATATCCCAATGCAGGTACATCAATAAAAGGATAAGGATACAAACCAGTTATGGCCCCCCTGGAAAAGACATAAAGCAAATAAACAAAGGGATAAATTAGCCACAAAAACGCATCTTTCCATTGCAGGTTTCTTCGTTTTACAAAAAGAAACCAGTATAAAAGAAACAATAAGGGAATAACGGTATGAAGTAATTCATCTGCTACTAATTGCCATCCTTGAGGATCCCACAAAAAACGCAACACCAGGTTATACACTATCCCCACAATGGTAATATAAATGGTGATAGCTGTAGTTGCTTTTGGATTTGTAAACCTTCCTTCCTCCTTTCTATTTTTCAGCAAAAGCACAGTAAAATATAGTGCGACAAGAATGTTTGTAAGAATGGTAAAATAACTGAAGAATTGAACGATGGTACCAGGCAAGCTAAGCTTCCGGTTTTCAATAATAAGATACAACTGAAGGATAATGGCAAACCAGCCAATGATTGCTCCAATAGCTATGTATATGCGCATTAAGTTTTTATAGTTTAAAACAGATAGGCTTTAGATAATGTTAGCACATTAGCTAATTAATTTATCGGGTGTGATGGGTAACTCACGAATTCGTTTTCCTGTTGCATGATACACGGCATTGGCAACTGCAGGTGCAAAACCAATTAAAGAAACTTCGCCAATGCCTTTAGCGCCTATTGGATTTATTATCAGATCGGGTTTATTAACAAATAATATTTCAATTGGTGGTACATCGGCTTGCACCGGCACATGATAATCTGCAAAATTATTATTTACCCATCTGCCATAACGGTGGTCAATAACACCTTCTTCCATTAAAGCCATGCCAATGCCTCCAACCACACCACCGATCATTTGGCTTTCTGCTGTTTTTGGACTGATGATCTTTCCTGCATCACATACTGAAACTGCCCTTGCTATACGAACAACTCCTGTGGCGGGGTTCACCAGTACTTTTACAAAATGTACTGAATAAGAATAGGATGCATACTTCTTCAATTCTTCACTGCCCTTTGATTCTTCTGTCACTTCTACCTGGGTTAACCCGGCTCCTTTTAATACATCTGCCAAAAACATTTTTTTTGAGCGGTTAGCCGCCAATAAAATGTTGCTATTTTCAAAAACAAAATCTTCAGGTTTTGCCGTATGAATTTCTGTCGTATGAAAAACAACATTCTCTTTTGCCAGGTCAATAATTTTTTTGTTTAAGGCTATTGATGCATCATAAACTGCAGACCCTAAAGTTGAAGTAGTGGTAGAACCTCCCTGCGTAGGACCCGGCGGATAAGAAGAATCACCCAGCTCAAATGTTATTTTGTTTACAGGAATTCCGGTAGCAGCAGAAGCGACTTGCGTCATAGCTGTAGCCGTACCCGGCCCGCTATCTGCCACCGCACTTTGTATCAATAATGTTCCGTCAGCATTCAGCCTTGCCAATGCTCTTGCTGTGCCACGTGAGGCATTGAAGACACCTGAGCCCATTCCATATCCCACAAACAGATCGCCTTCTTTCATTGAACGTGGTGTTGGGTTGCGGCTGCTCCATCCAATTTTATCGGCTCCCAATTGATAGGCCTCTTTTAAAAATTTGCTTGAATAAGGGAGATTTCTTTGCGGATCAGTTTCTGCATAATTGCGAATGCGTAATTCTATTGGATCAATTTTTAAAACATAAGCTAATTCATCCAGTGCTGATTCCAATGCGAAGGAACCGGTGGCTTCTCCCGGACCACGCATCCACGTTGGTGTGCTGATATTTAACGGGTAAACTTTATAGCGTGTATTTACATTAGGACAGGCATACATAAACCTTGACATATTTACAATGCCTTCGGTAAATTCTTCATATTGAGAAGTATGCGAAATGGCTTCGTGTGAGATGCCTGTAAGCTTACCATCTGGCGTAGCGCCAATTCCAATTTTTTGTAAAGCATGAGGCCGGAAACCAACCATGGTAAACATTTGTTGCCTGTTTAAAACCAGCTTCAATGGCCGCCCGGTTTTTTTAGCGCCAATACAGGCAGCAATCGCATGTGGCCATGTACGCAAGGCACTGCCGAAGCCACCACCTACAAATTTTGCATTCACCTGCACATTTTCTTCAGTCAACTTAAAGGCCTGCATAATACTTCGTTGCGCCGATTTCACTCCCTGTGTTTTTTCATACACAGTTACTTTATCTTCTCCTCTCCAAAAGGCAGTAGTAGCATGCAGTTCCATCGGGTTATGCACTTCTATCGGTATTGTATATTCTGCCTCTATTTTTACCGGTGCATTTTTGTAAACATTGGCTTCTCCACGTAAATAATCATTATAGCGCTGGCCTTCTATTGCAGGAACATTTATTTTCGCTTCGTCAAGATCGGTTTCATGTGTTTCTTTTTTATATTGAACTTTCACCAGGGAAGCGGCGTGCAATGCTCTTTCAAATGTATCTGCAATTACCAAGGCAACCGGCTGCCCATTAAAGTGAACAATATTATCATTAAATATTTGTAAGCCCTTTCCACCAGTTGGCCCTTTTACAGGATTAGCGCCGGCATCATAACCCGGGATCTTTGGTGAGTTGAGATGTGATATCACAGCAATAACACCCGGCGCTGCTTCTGCTGCTTTTGAATTGATGGTGGTAATACTGCCTTTTGTTATGGTACTGTCAACTAATACCCCGTAAGTAAGATTTGGTAATTCATATTCAGCAGCATATTTAGCCGTGCCTGTTACTTTGGCCTTGCCATCAACCCTATCTAGGTCATCTGCAAAACCTACATCAAAAAAATTATTTTCCATACATATATTTTATGATAAACCTGTAATGGTTTTGAGCGTTTCAACAATCGTGTTAGGTGCCAGTGTTAATTTAAATTTATTGTATCCATAAGATTTTGCATCTTTCATCGACATGTTGGCTGCCTGTTGAAAAATGGCAATGCTTGCTGTCTTGCCTTTGAGAAAATTTTCTGCACTTGTCAAACGCCAGGGTTTATGTGCTACACCACCCATTGCCAATCTTGCATTTTGAATAATATTTTCTTTTAAATCTAATGCAGCAGCAACAGATACCAGTGCAAAAGCATAAGAAGCACGGTCACGGATTTTATTGTAAAGAACATTTTTTACAAAAGCAGCATTATCCGGCACCTCTACCGCCGTTATTAATTCTCCTCTCTGCAGGGTATTGTCTTTTTGTGGTGCGCTTCCCGGCAAACGATGAAATTCATTAAATGGAATACGGCGTGAACCTTTAGGACTGCTTACTACCACAGTTGCATCCAAGGCAGCTAAGGCAATACACATATCACTTGGATGAACCGCAATACAAGTTTCTGTACCACCAAAAATGGCATGCATGCGATTGTAACCTTTTAGGGCACCACATCCGCTACCCGGTTGACGTTTGTTGCACGGCATAACTGTATCATAAAAATAAGGACACCGTGTACGTTGCATCATATTGCCACCAACCGTTGCCATATTCCTAATCTGTGGCGAAGCGCCTGCTTTTAGTGCCAGCGAAAGCAACGGGATTTTTTTAACGATCAATTCATTTTCTGCTACTTCACTATTTAAGGCAAGCGCACCAATGCGAATAATTCCTTTGCCTTCTTCAATGGTTCGCAGCGGCAGGTTATTTATGTCTATTAATTTTTGCGGAGTCGTCACTCCTCTTTTCATCAGGTCAACAAGATTGGTACCTCCGGCAATCAATTGTGAAGCGGCATCTTTATTTAAAGCATCTATTGCAGCCTTTTGTGTGGAAGGCCTGATGTAATCAAAGTTGATCATATTTTGCTTCCTCCTTTTTTTGCTTCCACTATTGCATCTACAATATTTGGATAGGCTCCACAACGGCAAATATTTCCACTCATATACTGTCGTATATCTTCTTCATTTTCTGCATGTCCTTCGCGTACACAGGCAACCGCCGACATAATCTGTCCAGGTGTGCAATAACCACATTGAAAACCATCATGTTTGATAAATGCTTCCTGCATTGGATGGAGAGCATCACCGTTTGCCAAACCTTCAATGGTAGTAATTTTTTTCCCCTCCTGCATTGCAGCCAGGCTTAAACAGCTCAGCACTCTTTTACCATTTACATGTACCGTGCAGGCTCCGCATTGTCCATAATCGCAACCCTTTTTAGAACCGGTGAGGTGAAGTTGTTCCCGTAACAAATCGAGAAGAGTTACACGTGGCTCAACAGAAAGTTTATGCAACACTCCATTCACTTCCAGTTGCAGAGAAACTTTTTCAAAATAGGCGCTGGCTTTTTCATCCAGTTCATTTTCAGCAGCTTTCACCAGAATAGGAGATGCAAATGTTATGGCAGCGAAAGCAGATGAATGTTTTAAAAAACGCCGCCGTGCCTCATGCAGGGTAGTTTGTTTTTCTTCCGGCTCGAATGATTTGTCGTTTGACATAGATAAGTTTTAATACAAGTTTAAGTTAGGAATTATTTATACATCATGGATCAGAAATCAGAAATCAGAAATATTTTTAATTCCATATCTTAAGCCGCTCAATAATAACTTTTGACTTATATTTTATTACACCATCAATGGAAAGCATTCTGGCGTAGCCGGGATGCCGGCAGAAACGTTGCTGTTCAAATATTCATGGGTTTGATAGTACTTTACCTGCTGGGAGTAGCTATTTTTATTGGTGTATTTCTTCAATCCATTCTTGAAGCTGCCTTTCCAGAACAGGATGTTGTTACCGTGTTTTGTGGATTTATTCTTTATTATTTTTTTCTGGATATCATTTTCCGTTTCCTGTGGCAGGATTTGCCAACATTAACAGTGCAGCCTTATCTGGTGCAGAACATTAAGCGCAGGCAATTGGTTCAATTCCTTAACCTCCGTTCGCTTTTCTCTTTTTTTACCTTGCTTCCTTTATTTTTATTTGTACCATTCGCTCTATCAGTAATACACAGGCAATATGGATCTGTTGTTTCTATAGCTTTCGTTGTCACTATCATTAGTCTAATTCTTTTTAATCACTTTCTCGTATTATTTATTAAGAGAAAAACAATTTTAAGCAATTGGTGGCTCGTTAGTTTTTTTGTTATTGTGCTCCTTTTAATAGCGGGTGATTATTTTAAAATTTTCTCCGTCAGTAATATGTCTGCGCTTATGTTTAAACAGCTTTTAAAAACACCATTGCTTTCTGTTACTGCTATTGTTTTAGCAGTT
>MWWB01000221.1_pt1 | contig 13272 bp, 10 predicted proteins | sample 1047291 | NCBI WGS metagenome assembly MWWB01 (sample SAMN06349976, study PRJNA376086) | soil metagenome | isolation source: MS4-1 sample Antarctic (ecotone) soil | place: Antarctica | reverse complement strand
TTTCGACAATGTTTTAAGAGGATAAAATCCGTGATAGTGAATGCCAATAAGTGATTTTGCAATTCAATGATTAATTTACAAGATATTTTTGAACAGAATGAGAATAAAAAATCTTATTTGACACATTCCCTCCATCCTTATCCAGCAAAATTTCCGCCGCCGTTACCGCGATACTTACTGAAACATTTTGCTCGTCCCGGGCAGACTGTTCTAGATCCTTTTTGCGGCTCCGGCACAACTCTGGTCGAAGCAAGGATTACCGGAGTAAACGCAATCGGCGTCGACGTTAATGGACTGTCCGTTCTTTTGTCCAAAGTTAAAGCCACGCCTCTCTCCTCCTCTCAATTAAAGGAAATTGAAAACTTTGTGGGCGAAGTTAAAAATGATACATTTTATTGGACTTTCGGGAACAAACCGCTTATTAAAGTAAGAGAGATTGAAGGATTAAATCATTGGTTTCAGGCAAATGTAGCTGATGAAATCTCTTTCTTGCTCGATAAAATCGATTTGCAACCGGACGAAGACGTTAGAGACTTCTTAAAGATTATCTTGTCTTCAATAATCGTTCGCATCTCCAAACAAGAGAGCGATACCCGATTCGCAGCTATTGATAAAGAAACAAAGGATTGTTTGACTTTTGAATTGTTTGTGACGCGCGCGACCGAGTATGTTAAACGGATGGCAGAGTTCTCGGAGCTTGTTTCATCTGAAACGACTCTGGAAGTGCGAAACGCTGATAGTCGTGATTTATCGTTTCTTGAAAAGAATCAGATTGACTTAATCATCACTTCGCCGCCTTATGCAAATACTTATGATTATTACCTCTACCACAAGTTCCGAAAACGATGGTTAGGTTTAGACGTGCAATTTGCCCAAAATAATGAAATCGGTTCAAGACGCGAGTTTTCGAGTCTGAAGAGAAGCCCTAACAAGTGGAGTGAGGATTTAATAAAATGCTTTTCTCAAATGAATAATGTCTTGAAACCAGGCGGCTTTGCTTTTATCGTTATCGGCGACAGCATCATTAATAAAAAATTAATAAATATTGACGAGGTTATCAGTGAATTTGCGCCGTCAATCGGATTTTCGGTTGACGAAGTTATTTCGTCTGATTTAGCAAAGCATTCGCGTATTTTCAATCCTCTGTTTGCCAAGAAAGGGAAAAAAGAACATTTAATAAAACTACGAAAAACTATATGAGCGAATTTAGAATTTATTACGAATGTCTTGAACAAGCACATGATTACATTCATCCCATCGTTAATTTCGTTACTAAAGAGCATTTTCCGGTAAAGCTAATTAAACGTCCGAAAAGTGCCGAGCGCATGCCGGATGGGGTCATCCGGGCGATCCAGCTTTTAACTACTTCTGACATTCTTATCACCGCGGTTAAAAACGATGTAGAGTACCCGCTTGTATTGATAGAGTTTTCCGAAGCTGTTTCAACGGAAGATCATGAGCTTCAAAGAACTTACGGAGCTGTGGCTGCTTATCTGGCAGGTATTTATTACGTTAAAATTTCCGGCAATAAACAGTCGGAAAAAGTATTCGGTGGAGCTGACTACAATCCGTATACAACAGCTAAAATACTTGTTGAAAACTTTAAGTACGAAGGTTATATCATCGCGGATTGGGAAACACATGTAGAGAATACTTACACCTTGCTTAGGCATGAATCATTCCCCGCGTGTCCTCCCGAAATAGCAATTCTTGTCGATACAATTCAGCAGGCAGTAACGGCTTTCTTAAAATCTGAAGAAACATGGTTCGCCGAGTCACTCAAAAGTCTAAAAAATCTCCCTTCCTACAAAGAGTTTCGCGTAAAACTTGATGAGGGCGTTAGTGCAGAGGCACTACTGAAAAACTGGTCTTGTCGTGAAGAGAAAAACAATAATTTAAATAAATTGAGATTTTTTGTTCGTCCTGATTGGATCGGCGCAAAAATCAATCGCTTCTCCCATGCAATGGATCCGGACCGCGGCATTTTAACTTTTATTTCCTTCCTTTTTTCCGACACCAGAAAAGTTTATGGTGTTTACGCGCTCGTTAGACCGCGCGGCTCGGAAATAATGAAAAAGCCGGTTACCGATCTGGCTTCGCTGAAAGAAAAATTTACGGCGGCGCTCGCTAAAGATGAAAATGGAATTCCTACATGGTTGATTGAAGAATTGGAAGCAACCGTTCTAAGCGCTACCACTCTCGATCAACAAATTGATTTTCAGCCCGTCTGGGAAAAACATAAGGATAAAATCGCTAAAAACAAGGTCGTCGCCACTCTCGCCTTTTTCTTGGATGGAATAAAGCTAAACCATAATGGCATTACACTTTATTGGGATCGTCGAGCTTTGCTGGGAGATACAAACGCACAATTTCTATCACAGTTGAAAAAGGCATACCATTTCGCTACGAAATCGAAGCCGTCGTCAACTGTTCAAGAAGGCATGCTGGTCGACGAGGACGAAGTAACTTATGCCCTTGTGCATCGAGTTCTAATTCATAATGGTTTTCAGATCGTTTCAGTTTCTTACCCGGGCTCGCAGGGCGGCGGTGCCGTCTTGCCAAAGCCGGATTTAGGAAAAGCTCAACCACGTGAGTATCCTGACGTTATTGCGTTGCCACCCGCCAAGATGAACAGTGATATAGACGTTATTTTATCGGAAAGCAAAGGAATGTATTCGTTGGGTCCGGTAACGAAAGATGTTAGCAAGTTAATTAGATACAAGACTGAACCGGAAGTAAATGCTGCGTTGACAGAGACGCTCGTTGTAGCACAAGTCATCGGTGAAGACAGAATACTCAGAAACATTCTAATCGGTGTTGCTTTTGGCGCGACTTCTAAATGTGAAACATCGTGGCGACCAACGGAAATAGATTTCATCTTCTGCATAAAGAATCGATCACGTTGGTCAATCGGAATTTTTAAACAAGACTTAAAGGATTTAATTCCCGTAATAGAAGGCGACACCGATTTTCCAATCGTTCACAAAATTACTTATTAGTATCTTCTCACCTTTTTGAGGGTTAATCATCACTACTAATGAATAAAGTTAAATTTATTAAAAATTATTTAGCTATTTCTTTTTAGAATAAGCCTCAAATCTTGTAACAAATTCTATTACAGGAATACCCAACGCCCGTAACCATTTTCTAAGCTCCATAAAATCAAGGCGGCGCTCGCCCCGCTCGATTTTGCTCACCTGTGACTGTGTGATCTTCAGCTTTTTAGCGATCTGAATTTGTGTTACTCCAACATCCTCCCGCGTCTTTTTTAAGAAATCCAAAAATAAACGGTAATCTGCTGAAATTATACTTTTTTCCATCAATATTGAGTGGCGGCGGCGGATAGTTTTGTTTAACAGTCGAAGTAATTCTAAAAGGCGTTTTTGGAATAGTCCAAGAATGACTGTATTCGTAGATTTTCTCTTGTGTTTCGCTTGTAAGATGTTGTATTTTAGACGAAACAAAAGAAGAGGTAATAGCGATGCTTTCCGTAACTCCGACAAAATTATCCGACTACCTGATTTGTCCATTAAAATTCAAATTGAAGCACATCGATAAATCCGGCGGCTTTTCCTCGTCGGCGGCTTTTTCGTTCGGAACGAGCATGCACCGCGCCCTGCAAGAGCTGCACGATAAAGAAATGCCGAATGCCGGTATGTTGAATTCTGAAGATCTACTCAAAAAATTCTGGAATGACGCCGGCTACGCGACACGCGAAGAAGGCAGAAGCTATTTCGCGAGAGGCTGCGATGCACTTGAAAATTATTACGAGACGGCGAGGGAAGTACCCGACAAGACTCTGGGAACCGAAGTTTTTATGAGTTTCGTAATCGAATTCCGGGGATTAAAAATCCGCCTCGGATGTAAAGCTGACCGATTGGCGCTTCATAAAAATAATGTCTTGGAGGTAGTCGATTACAAAACATCACAGTCGGGCAAAATTCCGACGCCGGAGTTTGTGCGCGGCGACCTTCCAACTTTCATGTATTACGTCCTGACAAGAATTAGCTACCCGCAATACCCAAGCATCAAATTCACGTATTTGAATGTGATGTCGGGCGCAAAAGTCACCATAGATTATGAAAAAAGTCTGGTTGAAGAAAATAAAAAGGCACTTTGGGATTGTTTAAAGATAATTGCTGCCAGCAACTTTACGCCGCGTGGCTCGGAGTGTTGTTCCTGGTGTGATTTCCAGGATGATTGTCCATTGACTAATAGAATTGTAGATTTCGGGTCAATCTGATTTCTCAAGCTTTGTGAGTAAAGTAATGAGTAAAATAAATCTCAAGATTTACACGGATGCGACAGCCGGAAACGGTAAATTCGGTGACTATACGACGCTCGGGATGGTCGTTAAAATCGACGGCATCGTAACTTTAAAAACTTACAGGCGGACGCGATTCAAAAAGCAGTACGTTGTCGCTGCGGAACTGCTGGCGCTTCTGCAAGCCTTCGCATATCTAGTTCCGAACCGGAAAAAGTTGTTCGCCGAATATCTTCCCGACAACTTCTGCTACGCCGAGGATGTCTGCCGTATCGAAATACCGTTCTCCGTTTACTCGGATAATGAATGTGCCGTTTTAATTTGCGACCGGATATTTAACGCCGCGCCGCTCAAAAAGTTGAAAGTCTTTGTGCCGGAGCCGACCCTTTCCCGGATCGAAAAGTTTCACCGCATTTTTCCCGCCGCCGCCATCGAGCATATTCCGAGACGTTTCAATCCGGCAGACGATCCGTCTCGCGCTAAATTCCGTTCAGCAGTTTAAGTTCTACCCTTTTCACAAGACTATCTGTCGATAATTCCTGAGAAAACTCTTTTTGTTATTTCTGAGAAAAATAAGTTTTTCACAGAAAATTTCCTTCGTTCACAAGTCTTTTGTTTTCTTATACTTAATAAATCACTGAAATTCATAAATAACAAAATACTTGTTATTTATCGGCGATATGATCGACGACATGTAGGAACAATATTTCACATATGTCTCTATCAACACGGAGTTAAACGCGATTTTTTGTTATTTTTGCCTATTTTCTTTGTTATTTTTGATCAAGTTTGAGAGAAACCTCTTCAAAATGATTTTGAGATGGAAATAGTGTTTATTCAATATATTGCTGGTAATAACTTAAATAAGTTCAACGCAGAAAGGATTTAGTGGAAGACCAGTTATAGAACCAGCTATTATTATTATTTACTAAGTTATAATAATTAGCTACTTCCAGCAGCTTTACCAGCAATATGTTTTCCGAACCAGCAATACTCTACCAGCAAACTTTCGCGGTAATTCCCGGTATTATCTCTGGTTGCACTTCTTCAGAATACTAAAACCTTTATAATCCCAATTTATCTGAATGGTCTACCGGTGATCCAAATTCTACCGGTTAATAATGGTTTTGTGTTTGAAAAGTTTTCTCAGAACATTTTTGCTTTCCAACATTTCTGCGTATTATCTCGCGTGTGATTTTGCGTAATGTTTTTGCTTGACTAGATAATTTTTCGGTGCGTATAATTAACCAATCATTTTTGCAATTTAATATATGGTCATAGTTTCAGACGTACTGCCAAAATTAACCGACAAGCAAAATCTTTGCTTGAGGTTTATTTACGACTTCTACGAGCGAAACCGGTTCTATCCTTCCCACCGGGAGATAGCCCAAGCGCTTATTGTGAAAACCACGAACATGCGTCCCTATCTATATCCACTAGAGAGGAAAGGATACCTAATGCTAGACGATTCAGATTCAGGAAGAAATATTAGATTAACCGGGAGAGCCCTGGAGAAAATTAAGCTGATGGAAATACAACAGTAGAAATCGCTTTTACTGATGAAAATTAAAGTTGGGTATAAACGGCGATAGCCTAAGTTGACGCTTAGGCTATCGGATGAATTGCATCAAAAGTTTTGCGACGTATTAGATGCTTTCTTCATCTTGCCTGTTTTTACCTTTAGTTGTCAATACTCAAATCATTCCAAAACGGTTATTCAGTAACTAGAATTGTATTTGTTTATTGACGGATAGTTAGATACTTGAGGTATAAACCGTGCAAAGTAAACAAACAAACAAACCCTCGTTAGAGTTGTCAGCCAAAACCTACGCCGATCTTGAAGTAGCGTATACAGCACATTTAAAGTCGGAAAATAAATCAGAGCAGGATATTAATAACTTTCGTTCTAATCTCAATAGCTGGCGCGGATTTTTCAAAGCGGAAAAGAGTACAGAAATCAGACTGCATTTCGGTGAGAAATTTTCTGTAAGTCTTGAAAAATATAAGAAGAATCAACTCAATAATCAATCAAAAGATTCAACAGTCGCTTCTAAAGCCTCCAAATTAAAGAAATTAAACGAATTTCTGATTGCTAGGGAATTCCTAGCAAACCTTTCCCCAAAGTTTGGTGAAAGATTGCAGCAACTTCTTCGTAATGCAGGTTTTGAAAGCAATAATAAATTTTGGTCGCTTTATCTTAGAGAAAAATGTTCGGATAGTGCCTTTAGAGATTGGTGTCAGGGAGAAAAATCTCCTCGCAGGGATTCGATTGAGTTAGTGGGTGAAATCGAAAGGTTACTTAATGTTCCAACCGAAACGTTGACATGTCTTCTGAGGTCTACGCACAGTCAGAAAAAGGGTGTTCGTAGGCAAACTGCAAACGGCATAAGAATGAGTGTGGTCAGACAACAACCCTACTTAGTTTGGGAGAAATATCTTGAGGAAGAATTTCAAGATTTAGTTAAATTTAAGAGCGGACCTGTTAAAAGGAGTGGAGTAAAGCGTTACAGGAATGCTGAATGGACGACTTCTGAAGGGGGTAAATTAGGGACAGCCGAACTTAATAAGACAAACTTACAAAGCTTTTTTGGTTATTTGTGTCTACCAATCGAATCAAGTGACCTTACGTTGTGCGGGAAGGGTTATTCAAAAAAGAAGTTAACACTTGGTTTGTTAGCAGATAAAGAATTAGTTGAAGACTTTATCACTGAATTTAAGAAACTGCGTTCCTTCGATAAATATAATAATGGTCATATCCTTTTTCTTAATATTGTTACTTCACTCTTACGACCAGAGTCAGGATATCTATACCTTAATCCCCAATTTGCCCTGAAAATTGGACTGAGCGGCAACCTTAAAGAATGGCAAGAAAAGTGTGTAGACACACGAAACCGTTTGTTGGAAATAGCGAAAGACATCCAGTATGCGAAAGATTCGGGGAGCAATGACTTTAGAAAAGGGCGCGATCCAAAAGAGCCGATAGTTGATATTCTGGCTCTCCCGAATCCGCTGATAGCCTTGACGGACTTACTTGGCGTTATGCTGAGTGATCTAGATACCTATTCATCAGGAACCCGAAAAGCCGTTTTTTTTCGGGATATTCTCCTGATAGCGTTGTTAATAGCTAACCCGCTCCGCATCAGAATGTTTTCCATAATGAAGTTCGACCGGAATTTGATTCGTAAAGACGATGGTTCTTGGTGGATTTCCTTTAAACGGGAAGATTTTAAAAATAGGAAATCGATTGCGTCGGATTATGAAGTTCTTGTTGTGCCTGAATTAATTCCATTGATTGAGAGGTACAAAAAAGAATTTCGTCCCCTACTTTTCGGAGCTGAAGAGAGTGATTATGTTTTTTTAAGAGAATCTAGCCCCAGAGCAGAAAAGCCGAAAGCTAAAAAGTTGAAAGCTAAAAAACCAAAAAGTTTAATCTATAAAGTAAAACATATCCTCGAAAACATATACATTCTTACTCCGAAGGTGTTATCGGAGAGAATTTCAATTCAGACAAAAAAGTATATGCCTTTATCGCCGGGATTTAGGACACATGCCTTTCGTCATATCGTGGCGACCAGTATCATAAAAAGCAATCCGGAAAATGGCTTTTTTCTCGCTTCTAAAGTTCTGCACGATAAGCTGGAGACGGTGGAAGAAAATTACTCCCACCTTAAAACACACGAGTTTTTTGAGCCGTATAACAGATTCTTATCCGGATTTTTAAAGGGAATTATCGGTAATGATAATGGTGGAGCGTCTTCCTCCGAAAATGATGGAGGTGGAAAATAATGGCGAGTCAAGGCGTAGCGCAAAGTTTTCCTCGAATGGAAGTCGAGCGGGTTAAAGATCTGCTTGTCGGTCGAATCGATAGTTTAGTTACTGAGCTTTTCCACGGCTCCGCAAAGAAAGTAGGTAACGAGTATCGTTTAGGGTCGCTGGCGGGTGAAGCCGGCATGAGTCTTTCGATTTCACGCGTCAGAGGCAAAGAAGGGCTGTGGCATGATCACAATCCGGGCGGCGATGGTTCCGGCGACATCATCGAGCTCGTCAAGCGCGTCAAGAATTTCAATTTTAACGAAGCCGTTCTCTGGTCAATGGAATGGCTGGGCGAGAGTCCGAAGGCAGCGGCGGAAGTTGCGAAAAAATCTAAACCCGTCGACAAAAAGCGAGAAGCTAACACCGAATTTCTTGCGCGGCGACAAAAGCGGTTAAAGGAAAATAAAGTCGCGCTCGATTGGCTTTACGGTCGCGGTTTGACGGACAAAACCATCGAAAATTTCCGGTTGGGTTTGTCTGAGCCGTATGTCGACAGTCAAAAGGTGCATCACGAAAACGCGCTCTTATCGCCGGTCATCGACGAAAAAGGTCTTTATACCAACCAGACGGTTTATCACAATATTCCGTCGCTAACCGTCAATCCGACGGCGGAAAACGGCTGGATGAAGGGCGCGCCGGCGACCTACTATTCGGGAAAGCATAACAACCAGTCCGCGGTTTTCGTTTGCGAGGGACTAAAAGACCTTTGGCGGCTCTGGCAGGCTCTCGGCGAGCGCCGCGGGGAACTCGACCTTTTACTGATTACCTCGACACACGGCAGCGCGATCCCGGCGGAATGGAAGCAGCCGGATTTTTGGAACCGCTTCGATCTGGTTTTTTTGGGGCACGACAACGACAAAGCCGGCGACGAGACGGCGATTAAAATCTCGAGCGGCGCCGGTCACGAAACTCTTCGCGTTCACCCTCCGTCGGCTCGCGGAAAGGACTGGACCGATTTCTGGCAGGCGGACGGAACCTTTGACGAATTTAAGTCCCTGCTCGCCGAATCTTCGATTATCAGCATCGAGGTCAGCGACGCCGTCGACAATAAAAATAAAGCCGGCAGATTTGCTTACCAGCCGGTCGATATTGCGACCGCCTTTCATCGCGGTTTTCTGTATTACCCGATAAAAACAATCAGCAATGTTCTGGAAACTACCAGAGATTTTCAGGGAAATGAAAAAACGCAGCTCGCCACTCGCATCGAAACGGTGATCGTCAGAAGCGACCGCACTATTCACGCCGTCGTCGAAGAACCCGCGCCGAAGGGAACGCCGTCCGAAGACCGGGTGCTGCGTTTGACCGACGGAACTTTAATCGATTCGCAGCCGAAAGCTTCGAGCTATTCGACATGGTCGTGGAATTCCGTGCAGGCGTATAACAACGGGCAATCGAAGACCCGACCTATTTCTGAAATGCTCGCCGAGGTGAAAGCGTTTTTGAAACAATCGATCTGGCTGCCCTACGATTACGACTACGATTTATTAACTTTGCTCGTGCCGGTAACCTTCGCTCAGGCGGTTTTTCAGTCGGTTCCGATGGTTCTCGTGGTTGGACCGCCGGGAAGCGGCAAAAGCGCGCTCGGCGGGGCGATGGGGAAGGTCAGCGCCAATGCCGTCGTCGTCGGGCAAATCTCCGCCGCCGGTATCGCCCGGTTGATTCACGAAACGAAAGGGTTCGTCGTTCTCGACGATCTCGAATCGGTCGGCAATCGAGCAGGACGCGACGCCCCAGCGTTCAACGAGCTGATTCAAGCCTTAAAGCTCTCTTACAACAAGGATACGAGCTGGAAGATTTGGACCGACGTTAAACGCGGGATGCGCGTCGAAAAGCTCAATTTCTTCGGCGTCAAGATGATTAACAATACGAGCGGCGCCGACAATATTCTGGGATCGAGAATGCTCCGCGTCCAGACCCGGAAAATTCCGAAGGAGTTACAGTCGGCGATGGGTATCAAAGAGGAGTTCGACCTGCCGCGGCTTGAACGTCTCCGCGATGAATTTCATACCTGGACATTTTCAAACGTCGAACTCGTCGCTCAGACTTACAAGCGATTGTTTCCGCATCCGACCGACCGCGCGACAGAAATTTCTGCGCCTCTGCGGGTTTTTGCTGAAATCGCCGGCGACGCGGAATTGACCGACGGTCTGACTCGCGCGCTCGATACCAAATCGGAAGTTTCGACCGATCTCGACGACCCGATTGACGTGATGAAAGAAGCAATGACAAAGCTTATTCGTGAAGGATTCCGCGAGCTTTCGACGACGCACGTCGTAATGGAGATGCGGACGCTTGTCGACCAGAACTCGAGTCGGGAGACGACGACCCAGATTTTGCCGTGGGAAGATCCGGCATGGGTTGGACGCCAGCTACGCAACCACGATTTTATTGAGACGAACGCCGCGGCTACCCGACAGTTTCTTTTCGGCAAATCGCTGCGTATCTACCCTGTAAAGGAGCATTTTTTAGTCGAGGTTCTGAGTGAAAATAAAACGCCTGCGGATTTGTTAGAAAAGCCGCCGACCTCTTTCTGCGTCGGATGTGAATGCTGTCGTTACCGCTCCGCGTCCTGTCCGATAATGGAAAACAGGCTTGCCGCGGAAGGAAAGCAGCGTCGTCCGGCAGGTAATAATAACCATAAGAATCATTAGCTTTGTTTGGATAAGTTATTGCCTAATTATGCACAAAGAACTGTTTCTTTTACGGCACACGTATATCGACTGGTTGACTTTTAACCGTTTCAATGTTTAAGTGTCTGGACGGCTAGACATTTAGACATTCAACCGTCTAGGCGATTAAACAATTAAGAGTTTAGATGTCTAAACAGCTAGACGTTTACACTCTTAAATGTTTAGACGTTTGGCTGTTTAACCGGAGTGAAAAATGATAATCTCGCTTGTTAGCTTCAAGGGCGGTGTCGGCAAGACCACTACCGCCGTTCACCTGGCGGAGTATTTGTCTCGCAAAGGCAGAACTTTGCTCGTCGATGGGGACCCGAACCAGAGCGCAACCGAATGGGTTCAGAGCGGAAAGTTTTCTTTCGCCGTTGCTTCGCCCGAAGGGCTTGCTTCCGGACCGCAGGCTAAATATGTGGTCATCGATACGCCGGCGCGTCCGACGGTCGAAGAGCTGGAAACTTTGTCCGAGCAATCGGATTTGCTGATTTTCCCGACGATGCCAGACGCCTTGAGCCTTGCGGCTCTGGCTAAAATCATAAATGTCATGCAGTCGAAGGGTTTGCGTAATTACCGGGTGCTGCTGGCGATGGTGCCGCCGCGCTCGAACGCCGCCCGCGATGCCAAGCAAATGCTCGAGCAAATGGGCGCGCCGTTTTTTGAAAGCGAGATTACCCGCCGCGTCGTTTGCTCGCATGCGGCTCTCCGCGGCGTAACGGTCGATAAAGTGCGCGACGGTGAAAATGCCTGGGCTGACTTTGTGCAGCTCGGTAAGGAGGTACTCAAATGAAAGACAACAATCGCTTTTCCAACTTAAAGTCATTGCAGCGCCCAGCTGACACCATCAAAGAGGCGCAGCCGGTAAAGGAGAAAAAAGTAGTTGCTCCGCAGAAAGTCGATCCGGTCGCTTCTCCCTTGCCTGTTACAATTCAGTCCAGGGGCGGAAAAAGCAGTAATCCCGAATTTACGAAAATTACCGCTTATATTAAAAAGGCGACGCACAAAAAAGCTGCACTGATTCTGATGGATCAGGAAAAGGAAGATTTTTCGGAGCTTTTGGAGCGTTTAGTGTCTGAATGGATAGTAAAGCAAAACTAATTTATTTTGCGCCCAACCGCATTTTTACCGTCAATTTTAAGTTACGCTAATTACAGATTAAATATAAATTACACCCGCAAATAATATATTCATGTCAGAAGTGAATATTGCGGAAACGGTCTGGCAGAAATTGAAATACGAGTGGCTGGCGGCGAAAGATTACGAGTCGCAAGAGCATCTGCAATATGCGGTCACCCGCGCGCTCGCGGCGTTTGGAAAAAGCCTGAAAATCAAATTCTCAGGCTTCAAACATAGTTCAGTTTAATTCAGAACGGCTACTTATCGTGCAAAGAATATGGCTACTACAAAGCAAGTGAAAGAAACAAACGGCAACAAGGGAAAGCTGGGATTCAATGGCTTGACCGCCAGTGAGTGGGCTTTATTATCAAAAAACGTTATTAACGAAGATGATTTATTTAATCAAGTTTGGGGCAATTTATCTTCGCCTCGAAACGAGCATCAGTTGGCACATGGAGCAGTTTACCCGGTAAAGCTGGCAGAGAGACTAACAAAAATGTATTCCTCGGAAGGAGATACGGTCTTAGATCCATTTTTGGGTATTGGTTCTACGTTGGTTGCTGCAACACAGTTGAATCGCAAAGGTATTGGAATTGAATTAAACCCCAAGTTCGCTGCAATCGCAGAAAAATGGCTGAATGAGTCGCGGTCGCTGCTAAATCAAGAAGCCGATTATCGTGTCATCAATGATGATTGTCGAAGTTTGGGAAAACACGTTGAAACAGACAGTGTTCAATTAACAGTAACCTCGCCGCCTTACGCTAATTTCATTAGAAAATCGATAGAGGACAGAAATACGGTTCATAAAACGTCGATTATTAAACATGAAAATAACAGCACCGTAGCCCCGTATAGTGAAGAGGAAAATGACTTTGGTAATTTGCCTTACAAAGATTTTTTGAAATCCATTAAAAAAGTCTTGAAAGATAATTTAAAGGCAACAAAAATTAATGGGTACTCTGCTTGGGTTGTAAAGGATTACAGAGACACAAAGAACAAAATCCCTTATGTTCCGTTCCATTCCGACCTTGCGAGAGCAGGTGAAGAAGTTGGTTGGGCATATCACGATTTGATAGTTTGGGATCAATCTGCCCAAAGAAGGCTAATCCTTTTAGGTTACCCGTCCGTTTTATACACTAACCAAAATTGTTCGTTTATTGTTGTTTTTAGAAAACGACTTTAGAAACCTGCGGCGATTAAGACAACTAAACAAAAACACTCTCAGAAAAAGTATACGACTGAATTCATGCCTGTGTGCTCCATACCTACCAGGAGCATTTCGACAATGTTTTAAGAGGATAAAATCCGTGATAGTGAATGCCAATAAGTGATTTTGCAATTCAATGATTAATTTACAAGATATTTTTGAACAGAATGAGAATAAAAAATCTTATTTGACACATT
>MWWB01000159.1_pt2 | contig 13279 bp, 7 predicted proteins | sample 1047291 | NCBI WGS metagenome assembly MWWB01 (sample SAMN06349976, study PRJNA376086) | soil metagenome | isolation source: MS4-1 sample Antarctic (ecotone) soil | place: Antarctica | reverse complement strand
ACCTGCAGAGGCATACCCCAATTATATTATGGAGCTGAAATAGGGTTAACAGGTTTTACGAGCCCCAATGATGGCCATGTACGCCAGGATTTTCCAGGCGGATGGCCGACCGATTCTGTCAATAAATTTTCAATTGCCGGCCGTACTGCAAAAGAAGAGGGCATATGGAGACATATCGCAAAACTGGCCAACTTTCGCAAAGTATCCTCCGCGTTAACCACAGGAAAATTTATGCAATACGTACCGGAAGAAGGTGTATATGTTTATTTTCGTTACGATGATAATCAAACTGTAATGGTGGTGATGAATACTGCCAAAGAGAAAAAAAATATCGCTATTAAAAGATTTGAAGAAAGAACACTTGGCTTTTCAAAGATGAAAAATGTATTAACTGCGAAGCCAACTGATTTAAAAGATTTCTCATTAGGAGGAAAAGAAAGCGGGGTTTATGTTTTAATGAAATAGTGGAATAGTTAAGACGAATGTTAGGTAGTTGCTAACCGGGTTACTTATTGTTTACTCACCTTTTTATAGTGCAAATAACAAGAAGTTTTGCCCTTAAAGAGCTTGCTTTAATTAACAAACCATTTTTCCTTTTTAGCCCCTGCTTTCTCGAATATTTTAGAATTGTTCCATAATTTTCAAAAAACCGTTTCATTATTATCTTCATATAAAACCGGGTTATGATAACAGATAAACAAAACGAGCCTGATCTTAATAAGTCCTCAACAGAAAAAAAATACGAACAAATTCATTTTGTAGATACAACCAAACCGGTTTGGAATTATTCGTTGTTCACTGACGAGGACATTACCAACTATCAGAATGGCACGCACTATTCGCTTTATAACAAATTTGGATCTCACAGTTTAAAGGTTTTAGATACTGAAGGGTATTACTTTTCTGTTTGGGCTCCAAATGCCACAGAAGTGCATGTTATCGGTGAATTTAATAATTGGGACAAGCAATCTCATCTTTTGTTTGTACGGCTCGAAAAATCAGGCATATGGGAAGGATTTATTCCGCTTGTTCCAAAAGGCTCTGCTTATAAGTATCATATTAATGGTTTCAGAGGAATTAAACTTGATAAGGGAGACCCCTATGCAAATTTTTGGGAACATAAGCCCCAAACCGCTTCGAGAACATGGGGACTGGATTATCAATGGAATGATGAAGATTGGATGAAAGGCAGAAAGAAAAATAATTCCTTAAAAGCGCCATGGAGTATATACGAAGTGCATCTTGCCAGTTGGATGCGGCCTGATAAAAATAATGAGGAGCTTTATAACTCTTACCTACAAACATCTGAACTTTTAGTTCCTTATGTAAAGGATATGGGCTTTACGCATGTTGAGTTAATGCCGGTAATGGAATTCCCCTATGATGGAAGCTGGGGATACCAGGGTGCCGGTTATTATGCCCCAACCTCAAGATTTGGTACACCCGAGGATTTTATGGCAATGATTGACACTTTCCACAATGCCGAAATTGGTGTTATTCTGGATTGGGTACCGTCTCATTTCCCATACGATGCCCACGGATTATTTATGTTTGATGGTACACATACCTATGAGTATGCTGATATGAGAAAAGGGTTTCATCCTGATTGGAATTCATATATTTTTAATTATAAAAGAGGAGAAGTAAAATCCTTTTTAATAAGCAGTGCAAGATTTTGGTTTGATAAATTTCATATTGATGGTATTAGAGTTGATGCAGTTAGCTCTATACTGCAACTTGATTACTCAAGGTCAGAAGGCCAATGGACTCCAAATGAATTTGGCGGTAATGGAAATATTGAAGCCATTGCTTTCACTAAAGAGCTTAACGAAACAATTTATCGTGATTTTCCTGATGTACAAACCATTGCTGAAGAAGCAACCGATTGGCCTGATGTAACTAAACCTACTTTTACAGGAGGCTTAGGCTTCGGTATTAAGTGGATGATGGGCTGGATGCACGACACACTTAATTACTTTAAAATGGATCCGTTGTTTAGAAAGGATCACCAGGACAAATTTACTTTCAGCATGATGTATTTTAATGATGAAAATTTCATGCTTCCGCTTAGCCATGATGAAGTAGTGCATGGAAAATCACCTATGTTATACAAAATGCCCGGCGATGAATGGCAAAAATTTGCCAACCTGCGACTTATGTATTCTTACATGTACACACACCCTGGTGCAAAGCTTCTTTTTATGGGAAACGAATTTGGACAAACGGCTGAATGGAATTACAAAAGTGAATTAATGTGGGAGTTATTGCAGTATGATGGACATAAAATGCTGCAGCAATGTGTAAAGGATCTTAATCATTTGTATGCAAATGAACCCGCATTATACGAGAAGCAATTTGAAACGGATGGCTTTGAATGGATTGATTTAAACCACAGAATGGAAAGTGTAATAGTTTATAAGCGTAAAGGAACAAAAATAAAAGACAATCTGTTGATAATACTAAACATGACACCGGTAGTGCACATGGATTGGAAAGTTTATACAAGTGACAAAGATGATTGGCAGGAAGTGTTTAACAGCGATAGTAAAACATATTGGGGTTCAGGAGATGTTTCAAATCCATCTCCGGCAGTAACATTGGTAGATAAAAAGAATAAAGTTTTTGAAATAAATATCCACCTTCCTGCGTTAGGTGCTGTTATTTTAAAATGATCTGTGTTATATATTACATACAACTGTTTTACAAATAATCCTTCAACCGCAAATAAAAATAGACTGAAATACTATACGACAAAATTGTATAATTTAAACCAAAAAGTCCTACCTTGTGTTTAAATAAATATCATGGCCAAAATAATTAAAACCGCAAAGCTATATTCTAAGCCAGGTCAATCCATTTCTATAATGGAGGAGCCATTGCTACAATACAAAACCATGCAGGTAATTTTGGGCGGTAACAAATTGCTGCCTAAGGCTATTACTGGTGATGCAGACCTTATAAATTTATCCCGTTCAGGTGTAAAAAAATCTTCTCTTAAATCGCTAAGTAATTATTTAGGTATTTCAATGGATAAAATGAGCAGCCTGATGCATAGTTCACACCGCAACATCCAGCGTAAAGATGATAATGAATTATTAGATGTTTACAAAAGTGAGCAGGTAATAGAAGTGGCGCAAGTGGTAAGCAAAGCGCTTGATATATTTGGCAGCAAAGAAAATATGCAGCAGTGGCTCCACTCTGATATAATAGCATTAGGTAACAAAAAACCTATTGATTTATTAGATACTTCTTTTGGTATAAGAATGATTTACAAAGTGCTCGGCCGGTTAGAGCATGGGGTTTATTCATAAAGGATCCTACTTCTGACGGTTAAAAAAATTCTTGTCAGCATTATTTGATTATCCTATTATTTATTCTGAAGCTGACAGGAGGATAAATTTTCTTAGATGTTATTGTATAGGGTTTGTCGGACTCAATTTGCAAATGATTTAAGCGGTACCGGTTCTCGTATTTATGGAGGCAGATGGAACAGTCCGGGTATGGCAGCTGTTTACACTTCAGAGTCAAAATCCCTGGCGGTGTTAGAAAGCTTAACTAATACGCCCCCGGGTATAATAAGTTATTTTTCTATTTTGACTATTGAAATTTCCGGTAAGTTTTTCATTGATGAAATACCAGAAGAAACCCTGCCTAAAAACTGGAATGAATTTCCTGCCCCGGATATCCTTGCAAGATTAGGTGATAAATGGCTGAAGCAAGGGCAGAACTTATTGTTGAAAATTCCCTCCGCTATTATCAGTTCTGAAAGTAATTTCATTATTAATCCTGCTCACGCAGATTTTAAGAAGGTAAAAATTATTTTCACCGAGACGTTGGACCTGGACAAACGGATTATAAAACAATTTTTATAAATTGGTGCCCGGTGGCTTCTTAATATTGAAATAATTAAGGCTTCTTATTTTGCCATTTTTTAAGTGAAAACCAATTACCGGAATCATCTTTGAATAATGCTTCAAATGCATAAAACTTTTTGGCTGGAGGTTTTATAAATTCAACACCTTTTGATTTCAATTCTTCATAAGTAGCCAAAAGATCGTTCCACTCAAAATAAAAAAATCAAATGTGCCTCTTTTTACCAGTTCCCGCATTTGTCCCGCAGCTTCTTTATTAAACATCATCATTTCCGCAGTTCCCATTAAGGCAATTTCAAGCTCAGGTTGCTTCAATGGGCAAACAGTTAGCCCACGTCTGCCTGGCCAATTTGAGCATCTGTATGGATTAAAGTCGACTTCATTAACGTAAAACTCGTAGGCACTGTCCTTGTGAAGAACGAAAATGCTAAAGTGGTTACCTTTTTGTCTACCCGTTTGTTACTGCAAAACAGTTTGCAATGGATTTAAGAGATAATCTGGCAATATCTATTTTAAATGATGTTGTGACTTTTATAAAGGATGAGGTAAAGGCGACTGTCTTGGGCAACTTTTTAATTCATCATAAGCACGTTCACGCTCCTTTGCAATATATTAAATGCAATTTCAGCCATAAGGTTTTCTTTATCTAAAGTTGGATTAACCTCGGTTATTTCAAAGCAACAAATTTTCCTGTTCTGCATAAACTTACTAACCAAATCTTCTGCTTCCCGTTCCTTTAATCCATTACTAACCGGAGTACCTGTTCCCCTGGAAATTGAGGAATCGAGACAGTCAACATCAAAGCTTACATAAATGTCTGTGCAATCGCTTAAATAGCGCAATGCAGCCTTTACAATACTTTCAGGCCCTTTCCGCCTGACTTCGCTGGTAGTAATTATTTTAATATTATATTTCTCCACCAGAAACTTTTCTTCTTTTTCAAAATCTCTCAATGAGATAAATACAATATCTTCCGGCAAAATTTTTGGATGAATTTTTCCAAATTCTTTAAGCTGATGCCACGCTTTTATTGTTTTTTCATCTAATTCATGCACCTTACTTTCCACGTTATCTTCCGCAATGGAAACAGCAATAGGCATACCATGCATATTACCTGTTGGAGTTGTGTATGGCGTATGAAGATCAGCATGAGCATCTATCCAAATAACCCCTAGTTTACTATTGGGTTTTGCCAGTTTAATACCGGCAATTGTGCCTCCCGAACTACTGTGATCTCCGCTGATGACCACAGGAAAAAAATTACTTTTTATACATTCTTTAATTGCTCTGCTCACTTTATCGTACATGTTTAACACCCCGTTAATCCTTTTTGCATAAGGCGATTGAATTGGCTCAAACAACAAATTATTTTCAGTCTCAATTTTTTCTGATGGAAAGTGCACAAAAAAGTTACTCATAAAATCAAGCGCTGCAATCTTAATTGCTTCCACCCCCAGACTAGCCCCACGGGTACCTGCACCTATTTCAGAGGGAACTTCTATTAATTTTATATTCTTCATAAATAATTTTAACCCTATGCACGAGAAGTGCTTGAAGTAATTCAGGCTTCAGATAGTTTAAGATTACCGGGGAAAGCAAATTTATTAATTAAAATTAAGGTAACCAATTAAACAGCTATTTAATGGCTGAGATTAACTATAAGAAGATTACCAGTTCATACCACTAAACCAATGCATTGTTTTTTGAGTCATTGTTTTGACAACAGGCCATTACAATGAATCTGGTTAAAATTTATTTTGTGATAAAGCTGTTGATAACTATAAAGTGTAACAACATGCTTCTAAATAATTCTTTATAACTTATAAAATATATTTGCCTCCTCTAAAATAAAACATATCCTGTGCGCCTAAAGAGTCTAGAAATTAAAGGTTTTAAAAGTTTTGCTGACAAAACAATATTGGATTTTGATGAAGGTATTACCGGTGTAATTGGTCCTAACGGTTGTGGAAAAAGTAATATAGTTGATAGTATCCGCTGGGTAATTGGGGAGCAGAAGATCAGCCAGCTTAGAAGCGAAAATCTTGAAAGCCTTGTTTTTAATGGTTCCAAAAGTCGCAGTGCAAGCGGACTTGCAGAAGTTAGCCTGACTTTTGAAAATACACGAAACTTATTGCCCACAGAATTTAACACGGTTACCATAACCCGCAAATATTATAAAAGTGGTGAAAGCGAATACCGCCTCAATGATGTTAGCTGCCGGCTGAAAGATATTCATAATCTGTTTTTAGATACCGGTGTAAGTACAGATAGTTATGCGATTATTGAATTAGGAATGGTGGATGATATTATTCGGGATAAGGAAAATAGCCGAAGGAGAATGTTGGAGCAAGCTGCCGGTATTTCGATTTATAAGACAAGAAAAAAAGAAGCAAAACTAAAATTAGATGCTACTGAACTTGATCTTTCAAGAATTGAAGATCTTTTATTTGAAATTAATAACCAGTTAAAAACTTTAGAAAGCCAGGCAAAGAAAGCAGAGAAATACTTTGAAATAAAAAAAGAATATAAAGAGCTTAGCATTGAACTGGCAAAAGCAGCACTGGAAGGTTTCAACATCACTTATAAAAGTTTAAATGAACAAAAAGAGAAAGAATATGACAGGCGTATAGAAGTGGAAGCCGCCTTAGCAATTGAAGAAGCTGCTATTGAAAAAGATAAATTAAACTTTGCTGAAAAAGAAAAAGCCTTACAACAATTGCAATATGCATTTAATGAATTGCACAATACTGTCCGAAATAAAGAAAGTGAAAAAAGCCTGGCTGCCCAGCGGCTGCAACATTTAAAAGAAAAAGAAAGTAGCCTCAAAGATTTTTTACAAAAAGCTGAAGGGCAATTGCGTGGTATTAAAGAAAGTATTGAATTTACACATGAGCAGATAAAAAACGAAGAAACAGAATTAGAGAATCATAAGAACAGCTTAAGTACAGTAAGAATTGATGTTGAACAAAAGCGGGAGGTGTTTGATAAAAAAAGATTTTTAGTTGATGAATCAAGGCGCAATCATCAAACCATACAGAGGAAACAATTTGATGCTGAAAAACACGTTGCGGTAGCAGATGCTTCCATTCAAAACTTGCAGAGAACGATTGCTCAGATGAATGAAGAAAAAGCACAACGAAAAGAACAACTTCAGCAGTTACTCCTTGATAAGGAAGAGAAAGAAAAAGAACTGGAACTTAAACGCGTTGACCTTCAGCAATTACAACAGCATAATCAGTTTACAAAGGAACAGATATTACAAACCCAGTCACTTCTTGAAACCCTAAAAAATGAACTGGCAGCAGAGAGTCGTAAATTGGATTCAAGGAAGAATGAGCATGCCCTTCTAAAAAATCTCATTGACTCAATGGAAGGCTATCCGGAAAGTGTAAAATATTTACATAACAACACAGAGTGGAATCATTTGGCGCCTATTCTCTCAGATATAATTTATGTAAAAGAAGAATACCGTGCTGCACTCGAAAATGTTTTAGAACCATACTTAAACTATTATGTAGTGGAGAGCCTCCAGGAAGGTTTACAGGCGGTGCATTTACTTGATGCAAATCAAAAAGGAAAAGCTAATTTCTTTTTAATGGATCAGTTAAATGAAACTACGGTTTTGCAAACTTTGGCTACTTCAGAAGCTATACCTGCCCTTAATGTTATTGAGGTTGATGAGAAATATCGCAGCCTTGCAAATTATTTATTAACGAATGTATACATAGCTGAAAGTGAAAGTGCTTTACAAAACAGCAATGGCCATGTGCTATTAGAGAAGCATGGAAGGTATGTAAAAGGCAAATATTTTTTAGCAGGTGGAAGTGTAGGAATCTTTGAAGGTAAGAAGATTGGGAGAGCCAAAAATTTAAAAAAGCTTGCTGATGAAATTGTAAAGCATGAGAAAATTGTAAACGATTTAAGATCAGTTATTAGTTCACGTTCTAATGAAGTTATTGCTTTTAACGAACAGCTTAAGGAAAATGCCATCAGCCAAACTCAGCAGGAAATCAATTCTCTTACCAATACAGTTTTTTCACTTCAGAATCAAAATGAAAGTTTATACAACATTGAAGAAAGAAGCTCGCAACGTTTACAAGAGTTGCAGGAACAATTAAAGAATAAAATCACTTCCAGCGATACAACAAGATTGCAGCTTAATGATTTCAATAACGAAATTGAAGAGCTAACCAACAGGATGAAACTGGTGGAACAGGATTACATCGCTGCAGAGCTTGAATATAATTTAGCGAATGCATCGTACAACGAAAATAATCTCGCATTTGCACGTCAGCAAAGCAAAGTAAATGCATTACAGCAGGAACTGGAGTTTAAAACAAATCAATTGATTGAATTAAATACCCAGATTGAACTTAGTACTACTCAACTGATAGAATCAGCCGAAATAATTACAGAAACTTCTGACCTGCTTCAGCACCTTGAGGTTACAGTTGTTTCTATGCTTAAGAATAAAGAGGCGCAGGAAAAAAAGTTGAACGAAGCTGACCAGTCGTATTATAATTTACGAAATGCACTGAGTGAAAAAGAAAGTGAGTTACGCCATAAACATAAAAATAAAGAACAGATAGATCATTTATTAAATGAAATCAAAGACAAATTAAATGAATTGAAACTACAACTTGCAGGCATGAAGGAAAGGTTAAGTGTTGAGTTTAAAGTTGATCTTGATGCCATCCTGGATGAAGAAAGAAAAACGGATACGGCAATTGAAGAGTTGCAGGAGAAAAATGACCGCATTAAAAAGCGGCTGGAAAATATGGGAGAAATAAATCCTACTGCTATTGAGGCCTACACAGAAATGAAAAAGCGTTATGAATTTATTCTTGAGCAAAAGAACGACCTGGTTACTGCCAAAGAGTCTTTGATGCAAACGATACAGGAAGTTGAGACAACAGCGAACCAGCAGTTTTTGGATACATTTAATAAAGTAAGAGAGAATTTTCAAAAGGTTTTTCAGGCGTTATTTACTGAAGATGATACTGCTGATATGGTGCTGGAAAATCCGAATGACCTTGCCGAAACAGCCATTGATATTGTTGCCAGGCCAAAAGGAAAACGTCCTACAAGCATTAGCCAGCTTAGCGGCGGAGAAAAAACATTGACAGCTACCGCATTATTATTTGCAATCTATCTCATTAAGCCCGCCCCGTTTTGTATACTTGATGAAGTTGATGCTCCGCTTGATGATGCCAACGTTGGGAAATTTACACGAATGATCCGGCAGTTCAGCAAAGAATCTCAATTTATAATTGTGACCCATAACAAAATGACGATGGCTACGGTTGATGTTATTTATGGTGTGACTATGCAGGAACCCGGTGTGAGCAAACTTGTTCCGGTTGATTTCAGGGGATTGAATTAATTAGCTCCATTTCCCGGGGTGGTAACGTCAAAATCTGCTAAAAATAAACTTGAATAACTTATCTGTCACAGAGTGATGGAATTGGAAATATTTGTACAGGTATCATCAACTATAATATTTCTTATAAATTTATAGAAATGAAAAAGTTGTTTATTTTGGTAACAATCACCTGCTTCATAAACCTGCCACTTTATGCACAAAAGAAAAAATCAACTAACAGCAACGATGTAATAAAAGAGCAGGCGATTAAGGATATACAAAATAAATATGATGATTATAAAAAGATCGCTTTACAAATTTGGGATTATGCAGAAGTAGGTTATAAGGAAGTAAAAAGCAGCGCTCTTCATCAAAAAACATTATCAGATAATGGCTTTATAATAGAAGCCGGCGTAGCGGATATTCCTACAGCTTTTGTAGCAACATATGGCAATGGAAAGCCTGTAATAGGTATCCTTGCTGAGTTTGATGCGTTACCCGGTTTATCGCAGGAAGCTGTTCCTGAAAAAAAATCAATTGCAGGCAAAGATGCAGGTCATGGTTGCGGGCATCATTTGTTCGGTACAGCAAGTGTAGCAACGGGTATTGAATTAAAAAAGCTGATGGAAGAAAATAAAATCAAAGGAACCATAAAAGTTTTTGGTACTCCGGCTGAAGAAGGTGGCAGCGGAAAAGTTTATATGGTACGTGCAGGCTTATTCAATGAGGTGGATGTGGTGATACATTGGCATCCGGGTGATAATAACAGTGTTACTATGACGAGTGCACTGGCAAACAAATCTGCTAAATTTCGTTTTCATGGTCTCGCTACACATGCTGCAGCTTCACCTGAAAGAGGCAGAAGCGCATTAGATGCTGTTGAAGCCATGAATAATATGGTAAATATGATGCGGGAACATTCACCTCAGGAAACCCGTATTCATTATGTGATAACAAGCGGAGGTAAAGCGCCAAATGTTGTACCTGAATTTGCGGAAGTTTATTATTATGTCCGGCATCCCAAAAGGGAAGATGTAACTACTATTTTTGACCGTGTGGTAAAAGCTGCGAATGGGGCAGCTACAGGGACAGAAACTAAAATGGATTATGAAATTATCGGTGGTACACACGATCTGCTTTTAAACAAAACTTTGAGCGAAGCGATGCAAAAGGATCTGGAAAAAGTGGGAGGGGTTTTATATACAAATGATCAGAAAGAATTTGCAAAAAAGATACAATCAACCTTTGATTTTAAAAAACCTTCTATTGAAAGTGCTGACAGCATTAAACCATTAAAAGTAGAAACAGGTTCTGGCGGAGGCAGTACTGATGTTGGTGATATAAGTTACCAGGTGCCAACAGTTGGTATGCAGGCTGCAACATGGGTGCCGGGTACACCTGCACATAGCTGGCAGGCGGTTGCCTGCGGAGGTACTGAAATTGGAACTAAAGGAATGATGGTGGCCGCTAAAACAATGACGCTTACTGCTATAGATTTATACACAACCCCCGACTTAATAATTAAAGCAACTGAAGAATTTAAAAAAGTGAAAGGCGATTACAAATATGAAGCTTTACTTGGCGATAGAAAACCTTCTTTGAATTATAGGGATTAAACAGGTTTTGATTTCTTTTTAATTTTTTGAGAAACAACACGGTCAATAGAGCGATAGCAAGTGTTCCCTTCAGAGAGATTTAGAGGGGCTGTATTTCCCAATTTTCCCGCTTCCACCTGCAAAAAAGACAGCGTTTCCTTTTTTTGCTTTTCTGCAAACATGAAATCCTTCTTTGGAAATTGACTGCCATGTATTCCCATCGTCTGTGGAATAATCAACACCATTCAATCCGCACGTGACCCATTGTCTCTTTTTTAAATATTCTACACAGCTTCTATAACCATGAGGATTTATTGCCGGTGCAACCCATGTTATGCCTGCATCTTTTGTTATAGTGCAATTTCCTGTTGTTGAATCAGGTATGGTGAAATCCCCGCCAACTATAATCAGAGTTTTTTTATTTTTAACTGCAAAAGAATTAGCGCCTGTACTTTCTTTCCCCTGTAATATTGGTAAGTCAATTTTTCTTTCTCTCATGAACAATCTTGAACGACGCCCGCCGGTTATAAAGCAGGCTTCATCCCTTGCCAGCTTTCGTACATTAGTACCGCTTGAAGCAAAAGCCGCTTCTCCGCTATCAACAGACGGCCTGTATAATTTTGGAATTTCCTGCCAGTTATTACCCCCATCAAATGTGCGTATAACAAACATTCTCATATCTATAGGGTCTCCTATAACTATACCGCTTTGTTCATTCCAAAATTCCATAGCGTCTAAGAATATTCCCTTGGTTTTATTTTCATAAATTACCTTCCATGATTCACCGCCATCAACTGTTTTTAAGATGTATGCAGGTTCGGCGATCCCCATAATTATAGCAGTTGTAGCATCAAAGGCTTCAATATCTCTGAAGTCAGTTCTCTCAAATCCTTTTACCTGCAGCCATTTCCATGTTGTCCCGCTATCAATGGATCTGCCTATTGTTCCATTGCTGCCACTTACCCAGATTATTTTATCATTCACTACGCTCAATCCGCGGATGGAAGTTTTGGCACCGGTGGTTAAAATTTTTATTGTTTGAGAAAATGCATTTTGATTGATAAGCAACAAGAGAATCAAAAATTTCATAATTAATGTTGAATAAATGATAAAGAAAATTTGATGTCCCCTATAATCCCAAAATTCAGGTTTGGACAAATCACCCAGTTTTAGAGGGATATATTTTAACTACTTTTGAAAGAATTTCTTTCACAAGAATAGCAAAAATTCTTGCTTGCAACAACGATATATGAGCTATAACTATTTGCCGCTGGATAAAAGCTGGATGAATTTTGAACAGGTTAAAAATTTATTAGCTTATGATCAATTGGTATCCATCACATGGGGAGCACACGATGAAATTGTAAAATGCCGTAAATACCTGGATGAAAAACTGCAGGGATCAGAGGAACTATTTTATGGCATCAATACCGGGTTTGGGTTTTTCCAGGATGTAAAAATTGATAAGGCACAGTTAAGAGAATTACAGGAGAATTTATTAAAATCTCATGCCTGCGGGCTGGGAGAGGAGGTGCCAAAAGATATTGTGAAGCTAATGATAATGCTTAAAATAAAAAGTTTAAGTTATGGCTTTTCAGGTGTTGGTATTGAAATAGCTAAGCGTTTGATGGACATGTATAATAATGATGTTTTCCCGGTGATTTACACACTGGGTTCATTGGGTGCTTCAGGAGATCTGGCTCCGCTAAGTCATCTAAGTTTACCATTGATTGGGCTGGGAGAAGTGAATCACGAAGGCAGAAAATACAAAGCACAGGATATACTAAAGAAGTTTGAATGGGAGCCTATAGAATTGCAAAGTAAGGAAGGTCTCGCGTTAATAAACGGCACACAATTTATGAGTGCCTATGGCTTGTATGGTTTAGTAAATGCAGAGCGATTATTAAAGTGGGCAGATATAATTGCTGCAATTTCCTTTGATGCTTTTGATGGAGTAACTGATGCCTTTAATGAAAAAGTGCATTCCATACGATCACATAAAGGCCAGGTAGAAACAGCTGCTAATTTGAGGACAATATTAAGCGATAGTGAAATAGCAACACAAAGAAAATCACAGGTTCAGGATCAATATTCATTCCGGTGCATCCCGCAGGTGCATGGTGCAACAAGGGATACATTTGATCATGTGCTGAATGTATTTTTGAAAGAAGCCAACTCAGTAACTGATAACCCGAATATTTTTCCTGAGGAAGACCTTATTTTGAGTGGTGGAAATTTTCACGGTCAGCCGTTGGCATTAGCATTGGATTTTCTTGCAATTGCAATGAGTGAGCTGGCAAGCATCTCTGAAAGAAGAAGTTTTCAACTATTAAGCGGGCAAAGAGGACTTCCGTTATTTCTTGTAAAAGATCCCGGTCTTCATTCAGGATTAATGATACCCCAATATACGGCGGCAAGTATTGTAAGCGAGAACAAGCAACTTTGTACAC
>MWWB01000220.1_pt1 | contig 13282 bp, 14 predicted proteins | sample 1047291 | NCBI WGS metagenome assembly MWWB01 (sample SAMN06349976, study PRJNA376086) | soil metagenome | isolation source: MS4-1 sample Antarctic (ecotone) soil | place: Antarctica | reverse complement strand
GTCTCCACATAGCACGACCCGCGCCGCATCTCCACAACTCTCCTCAGCCCGCGAGCGATGAGCGGCTTAGTAGCGCAGCAAGCCGGTACGGATTAAAACCGATTTGAGGGTTTCGTTTCTCCGTTCCAGTCTGCGTAACGTGCCCGGTTAGTCAACTCGCCTGAAGGCGAGTGCTCCACTTCGTTGCGCCCCTAGCGGGTGACAAACCGTGCCCGCAACGCTGACCAGAACGGAGAAACGAAACCCTCATGTGCGAGCGGCAGGGGGCATTTAACACGAGGAGTGATTGATGAAACAGCATGATGAATCGAACGGTTTAGCCTTAAAGAAGATACTTGGTATGCCATACTTTTGCAGTAATTGTCCTGACAGGTGGCGGGACAATTGGTTTGGTGAGGTTCGCTGCCCCCGTTGTTCATACGAGGCATTTTCTCTGTACCCGAACTTTGGCAGGCGGCTTCTTTGGGCGGCGTTCGTCGTGGTGCTTGTCGGGTTAGTTTGCTTGCCGGAGGTGTTGAGTTTATTTGGCTGGAAACGCTGAGGCAGGCGAGAAGAAGCGTCCGAGGTTTATGCGGGCGTTTTTTCTAATTCCAGCAGCTTCACACACTATGCACCTTCGGTGCGGGAGGGTAAACGCGAGCAGCTTCGGCTAAAAGTACTTTCTAATCAACTAGTTACAGTATCTAGGAATTTTCTAGAGCAATGACTTCAAAACCGTGTATCTTCTTTTGATTTTAGAGTGATAGAGCCTCTAGAAAGGGTGTTGTATGCCGAAGGAGACAAAAACGGTTGGATTCGAGATTGATAAGGGCGTCTTTAAGCTCTTGGAAGACGCGGCGAGCGTCTATGAACTCACCGCGCACAAGTTCGCCCGTATCATTGTTATTCGCTACCTGATGGACACGGAGAGGGAGGAGCGGGAAGAGAAATTATCAACGCTTCAAACGAGTGTTGATAAAATGAGTGACAACGTTGCAGACCTTCTGGAAGCGGCAGCCGACATCTTGGATAAGCTAGAGACCATCAAACCAGACAAATCAGAGGCGGGCTAGGAAGGAGAGCGCCTGAATGCTCAGATGTACGGCGATGGGCGGGAGTGCCGAGACCTACTACGCTCACCTTCAGACGGAAGACTACTACCTAAAGATCGACTCAGCGCCGGGCCTCTGGGCGGGGCAGGGCGCGGGGAGGCTAGGGCTTTTTAACGAGGTCAGACAAGAAGAATTTCAGAGTCTCTACCGGGGCTTTGATCCGATAGACCCAAAGAGAAAGCTAGTCCAGAACGCGGGCAAGATGCCCGCATGGAGGCCGGAGGGGAAAGGCCAAGAAGGGGAGGAGGCGACCAAGCCGATCCGGGGGTTAAGGCAGCCGGGTTGGGTACTCACGATGTCAACTCCCAAGTCACTCTCGACCCTCTACGCGGTGAGTTCTGAGGAGGAGCAGCGATGGATAGAGAAGCAGGTTTTAGAGGCAGCAAGGGAGACCATTTCGTTCAACGAGCGAGCGACCGTGACCCGCACCGGCAAAGGGGGAGTGAACCGCGAGCAGACAGACCTTGTGGCCGGGGTGTTTCTTCACACGACGAGCAGGCAAGTAGGAATTCATCAGCCCGACCCACAACTCCACGTTCACGCCACGATTTTTAACATTGGCGTTTCCGGGACGGAGATGAAGGGAGGGAAGTTCGTTACCCGATCAATTAAAAGTAATCACTTCTACGACCTTCAGCGGGCGAGCGACCAAGTTTTTATGACCGGCCTCGCGGCCCGGATCAGCTCTCATTACAAACTCACCGACGGGCAGAACAGTTGGGAGGTAAAGGGCGTCCCGACCGAGTTGTGCAAGGAGTTCTCGAAACGCTCTCAGCAGATCGAGGAGGTAGCGCCGAGGGGTACTCACGCGAGAAAAAGAGAGGTTGCGGCGTTGCAGACGAGGCAGAAAAAGCAGGAGGTAGATAGAGCCGCCATTGATGCCGATTGGGAGAAGACCGCCGAGCGGTACGGGTTCGGAAGGAAAGAAGCGGCCAAACTTAGAAAAGAGAGAGATGATAAATTTGACTCGAAGATAGAGGCTCTGGGAAGTGTGGCGGCAGCAGGCGCGCATCTTTTTGAGAGCCGAATTTATTTTTCAAAGGAGCAGTTTATAGATGTTTCGCTAAGACACGGGCAAGCAAGAGGGGTAACGAAGCGAGAGATTGAGAACGCCGCACAAAATTACCTCACAAAGAACGCAGTCTTTATAGGCACTGACGTTTCCGGGCGAGGTCTTTGGGCTAATCGAGACCTTCAGGCGGACAAACTTGCTGCACTAAAAGAGAAGATCGCGGCAAGAGAAGAGCAGATCGTTCAAGACAGAAAACTCATCACCGAAGAGATGAAACGGCTCTCCAAAGTTCGGAGTAAAGTTATAGGCGTCACTTGGAGCGGGAAAGAGGCCAAATTTTTAGAGAACAAAACAGGCGTTAAAACCAACACCGTAAGCCGGATGATGAAAGAGCTTGAACAAGGCTTCGACAAGACAGAGCCGGGGAAGCTAAAAAAAATGTGGGCGGAGTACAAGTACGCAACCCACCAGATGAGCGGGAAGAGTAAGCGAAAGTATTTAGGTCAGGAACATAAGCCCCAGAATGAAGTTATCCACGGACTTAAACATGCGACTTGGAAGATAAGTAAAAAGCACAAAGATTACCTTGATTACCAAGTCGAGAGAAAAGAGCGATACGAAGTGAAGCCGGGAACGGTCGTAGTCATTCACGGCCAGAAACCGGAGAACAATAAGAAGATGGAAAAATTTGTGTCGCTCGTCGAGAAGCGGGGCGGGACGGTGCTTTTTTCACATGATGAAGTCTCACGCATTAAGGCCGAGACTAAAGTGCGCGAAGAAGTAAGAGAAGCGATAAAGCAATCGCGCCCGCAGCAACAACAAGAGCCGGAACTTCAAAGGGTGCGTGTGAAATAGGAAGAGGGGAAGTGGTAAATTAAAACTATCTAAGTAGAACCGAAAAAGTTCTTTGACAAAGTTATAATACAGCCATCGCTTCAGTGTTATTAAGGAGAAGAGATGACTGACTCCATCCTCAGCCGCAAAGAGCGTGCGAAGGTGCAAGACTTGATTACGCATCCGCACGACGCTCGGCAAACACTTCGCGCTTACGCTCTGCTCTGGCTCGATGACGGTGAGTCCGTGCCGGAAGTCGCTCAACGCTTGGGCGTCACGCGCCAGACTGTTTACAACTGGGCCAGCCGCTTCCAAACACGCGCCGACGTGGAGTTGGTCGTGCGCCTCGCCGATGCTCCGCGCTGTGGTCGCCCCTGTACGGCGATGGGCATTATTGATCCGCTCATTGACGCCGTCATCGAGCGCGACCCGCGCCAACTAAACTACCGCTCGACGGTGTGGACGGCTCCACTCTTAGTTGAGTATTTGCGCGCGGAGTACCAACTCGTGGTCTCTGACGATAGCGTGCGCGCTGCGATAGCGCGGTTGCGGGTGCGCTGGAAACGTCCGCGCCATCAGTTAGCCTTGCGCCCCGCCACGTGGCGACAAGCTAAAGGGGGCTAAAACGCGGGCTTGTTGCGCGCGAGCGCACTGTCATCCTGATGCTCGATGAGGTGATCATCTGTGAGACGCCGCCGCTCTACAGTTGTTACTGCCGCATCGGGCAACAGTGCCGCGTCCCCATCACGGGCAATCGCCAGAAGCGCATCTTGCATGGCGTCATCAATATCCGTAGCGGCGAGGTGTTGTTGCTGATTACCAAAGTCTGGGATGAAGTGACGCATCAATACTTCTTGCAAATGATCCGCGCGCATTGGCGTGGGTGGCACATCGTGCTGTTTGAAGATCGCGGCACGCCGCACACGGCAGAAGAGAGCCGGGAGGTAGCGGCTGGGTTAGGCATCCAAGTGCGCCTGTTGCCACGCGCGACGCCGGAACTCAACGCGATGGATCATCTCTGGCGTAGTGTCAAAGGGCGTGCCTTAGCAGACCGCCCGACGCTCTCGATTGACAAGTCGGCAGATGCCGCATGTCGCTATATCTTCGACATGAGTCGGCGCGAGCGTTTACGCAAAGCTGGAGTCTGCTCAGGAAACTTCTGGCTGACCAGTTGAAATAGTTGTCAAAGAACTTTTTCGGTTCTACTTAAGTTCTTCGGCTCTAGGTATAATTCACGCTTAAAGCCGAGTCGTCCGTTTAGCGTTTCCAGCAGACGACAACGATCAGACCTCTGGAATAGGCGACTTGTCTAACCAGAGGTTTTTTTGTCTTTGAGAGCCACGAAATTGCGCTTATGAGTTACAAGGATAGAGTCGCAAAAAACGTAGCACGGGAAACAAGTAGTCTCGTCTATAAGATTATGAATTGGGTGCTGATGCTCTCAGTTACTTTCGGGGTAACAATCATCATCGCCATCTACCGAGGGCAAAAGCCCGTCCCTTTTTGGTGGCTACTTTGTTACCTCCTCTGTGGCTACATCGTTGCTTTATTCGTGCGCGGGTTTCTTATCAGAATATTTCTTGCCGGAGACAATGAAGGATGAGGGAAGCAGTTTTTACCTTTATCAAATTATTGGCGCAAGGACTTCTCGCGCTTGTCGTGACGGTGCTGGTACTTTTTTGCGCGGCACTATACGGCGCGCACGCATTTGTCGCTTACGCGGTCTCTCTTTTCGCAGGCGCTATAGCTTTTTTTCTTCTGGGCGCAATTCTTCAAGAGAACAATAATGTTGTTAGGGGCGAGAGGCTTTATCCGGTTTGGGTAGTAACTCTTTATTCATGGTGGAAGACGTGGCGTGATCCGTATCCGTTTTATTGGGCGGGATTTTACTTTCCATTTGAGGCGGGAACTAGAAGCATGTGCGCGGTAGGAGCGCCGGGCACAGGTAAGACAGTCACCATCAGGCTTTTTCTTCAAACGACAGCGCCCCTTGTCGGCACTGTCCCGGATCATCGGATGCTGATCTACGACGCGAAGCTCGACATGCACCAGATACTTTCCGGCATGGCGATAGACACTCACCCGGATGCGGGGTTTGTTAAGACTTTGAACGCCTACGACGAGCGCTCTTGGGCGTGGTCAATTGGGGAGGACATAGGGGGAGACGACAGGGCACTTAATGAACTGGTGCTTCTCTTAGTGCCGCCACCGCCGGATGATCCTAAAGAGTTCTGGTCGAGTGTTGCCCGCGCCGTTGTTAAGAACATCATTAGGGCTTTTATCGCGCGGGGCGTTAAGTGGACGCTCCGCGATCTCTGCGCTTCGATGCGAAATCTTGAGAGGATGCGCGCCGTTTTGGGGAGCGACACAGAGACGGAACACATCATCGAGTTGGCACTGTCTGCCTCAGTCGAGAAGGCGACCAAAAGTGTTGAGATAACGATCTATAGTTTTATAGAACGCTATGAATCAATCGCCTCAATGTGGGAGGTGTCGGCAAAAGAGGGACGGGTTTTAAGCCTGTCGGATTGGCTTCACAATAAGGAGGGCTACATTCTTCTTTTAGGCGCGGCGGCGCGCGGCAGTGCGCTTGACGCCTTAAACCAGATGATTATTAAGCGCATTGGACAAATGCTCATGTACGAGCAGACGGACTCAGCGACGCGGCGAACGTGGATCGTGATAGATGAGATCAGACTTTCCGGGCGTCTCGATTGTGAAACGCTCCTTGCTGTCGGCAGAAGCAAGGGCGTGGGTTGCGTCATTGGTTTTCAGGACAAGAGTGGATTAAACGACGCCTACAGCCAAAACATTGCGGATGAAATGTTAGGACTCTGCCAGCTAAAAGCGATCTTCGGGCTTGCTACAAATCCGACCGCGATGTGGGCGTCAAACGAATTTGGTATGCAAGAGGTCATGAGGAAAGGGCAAATAGAGCCGCGCCTTGTCGTCCTGCCGTCAGAGTTGACGAGTAAGCATCACATGCCGATGCCGTCAGACAGAGTAGGGATTTCTTTTTTCGGCAAGAATCCGGTTTACGGCGCTTACAAGAGATACATTAAGAAGAGATTTGTTAGAAACTCGCTCACCCCGCTCGACATGAACGAGAGAGATGTCATTAGACGAGACCCTTCGCACGCGAAGTTTGTTGACTGGACGCCGGCGGAGATAGACCGGATGACGGTGCGCCGGTTGGTTGAGGTGCAGAAGGAAGAACCAATAAAACTCATCGCTCACCAAGAACAGCAGGGGTTAAAGACAGACTTGGAGAACGAAACCATAAAGTTTTCTGCTCAAAAGGTAGAGGTGTCCGATAAGCCTCAAAAGGTGGCAAACGTCAGCGAGAAGCTACGAAAGCAAGCGGAGGAACGGCGACGAGAGCGCCGGGAATCCGGGAAAGAACGCTAGAGACACGAAAGAGAGGCCGCGTTGTGACTAAGATTAAAGGAGCGTCACGCCCCTCGGCAAATATCAAGTTAATTGTTGTTTCGGTTTTCCTCGGCTTAGGAGTTATTGCGGCTCTAGGCTTCGGCTCCTACTGGATGCTGAATGCGTCACAGGAAGAAGCTAAGAGCACAAATACGGGGCAATCTGAGACGACAAATACTAATGAGGGTAGCGGAGATGGAGGGGGATTGAGCGAGTATGTGGAGACCCCATCCTTGGATCTCCTGACGCCTGAACCGCCCGACCCGGAGGTAGAACAAGCCAAAGTAGAGACAGCTTCATTTATCGAAAGTTATACGCGACCGCTCATCAAAGAGTGTGAGCAGGGAACACGAAGACACTACCTACAGCATCGAGACGGCAGGCTCTTTCAGATACTAAACTACTCTCGTTCACCATACGGTAATGATGTCGTGCCGGGGCGTGATACGCCTGATTACGTCAGGGGGCTTAGGTTATCAGTGAGTCAGGTAATCCGTTACAGTGCGATTAGGGAGTACACACAAGGCGCGTGGACTTTACACGAAGCGTATCTAACGGTCGAAGGGATGCCGGAGCTTATATACGTTGAGAAGCGCGTCAACACTCCTGCTCGTTTTGTGACGAAGCGAGAAGCAGACCTCACCCTTTGGAATAATCTCGTGCCTCCTGATTGCGAGTACGTCAAACGGGCGCTCCTTGCCCCAATAAGAGAGGCGACACCCGAACCCACTCCAAAGCCAATGTTGGCAGTGACCCCTCTTCCAACGCAGACGCCGGAGGATGAAAATATCTGGGAGGATGAGCCGGGGAGCTTTAAGCTAAAGGCAACACCGACGCCGACACCGTAAAAACTTCTAACTGCTCATTACAGTTAAAAACAGCACTACACAAACACCCCGTAAGTGATAGAAAACGCTTACGGGGTGTTAGCGTCTATTGCTCAAAACGGTTATTTCGGGCAGTAACGCCCGGCATCAACCGCGCCCCTGCTAGACGGCGAACGCATTCTGTAGCTACTACTAATTCATTTATAAGAGAAAGGCTTTCCGCAAAACTCAGCAGGCACTGAAATTCCTATATGGCAAGGTATAGGCGGCTGAGGCTCGCCAGGGCAAGTAAGTGCGAGGCCGCCTCCCCCGCCACCACCATCAAATACGCAATGCTGAAACATGATGTTTCCTGGGAGATTTATGCCGTATGGCGTAATTTCTAACAAGCATCCATCAGGCATATAGAGGCTAACTGTAAGTTCTAAATCTACGTCTGCGCCAGCCTTCTCCTTCCGCTTGATATTGCAAACTTCCCTACCTGAAGGCTTCTCTCTAACAATAAAATCATGTGGAGAACCCTCGATAGCTATGAATTTCTCGCCTTTATAATTCTTGTTCGTAAACACTCTGTTCTGACCGATTGTCGCCAACTTTTTCCCAGTATCATCGTAGATTTTGAAAGAAACACCTAAATATCCAGAATCAGAATTGCGCTCAATCGTGAAGATAGAAATCCCTCTGTACACGATTAAGTGCGGGGTGTTAACGAACGTATTGTTGCCGAATCCTACTGCAAAGTTTTGCTCTATTTCCCAAGGCATACTTCTTATTTTCCTCTCCTAAGAGAAACTTTCATAGCGATTTTAGCACCTACCAACCCCTTTTCTACATTCGGTTATTGTTGCCCACAACAACTATTTTGAGTAGTAAACTTTCGCTATGGCACGAGCGGCACGAGCAGCGAGTACGATTAAGTTTTTCACGACCGATGAGCTAAAGCGTCTTTTCGGAGCGATAGACACGAAGCGCGACCGTGCGCTTTTTCTCATCGCCTACCGGCACGGACTTAGAGCGAGTGAAGTAGGGTTACTCAGGCGAAGTGACCTCGATCTAAAAAGCATGAGGATAACTGTTCACAGGTTAAAAGGAAGTATCGGAGGCGTTCACCCCTTACAAGCCGATGAAGCGAAAGCGGTCAAAGCCTACCTACGCGAAAGAGACGACGACACGCCTACGCTCTTCATGAGCAGGCGGGGCGACCCGATAAGCAGGCGCACACTTGACTGGTGGATCAAAGAGTACGGACGACGAGCGAAGCTCCCCGACGAGAAGCTACACTTTCACAGCTTAAAGCATTCGATAGCTACTCACCTACTGGACGCGGGCGCGGAGCTTCGCTTTTTGCAAGACTGGTTAGGACACTCGAACATTCAGAACACGGTCATTTACACGGCGCTGGTTTCAACAAGCCGAGAACAAAAGGCACGACAGTATTTTTTGAAGCTACCTCGCCTCTAAAACTCGTCCGATGAGGTACATTATGATTTTATCGCCTTTAGTGGCGGGCTAGTTACGCGCGTAGCACTACTATTCACCCAGTCGAGATTTCGGCCAATAAGAAGTTCATTCATCTTCGCGTGATGCGTGTTTTTCATTGCGACCAGTTTCATCTCGAAATTGTAACGCGCCGCAAGCTCTCTTACTCCATCAGCGTCATCATAGGTCATCAGAAAATCACCTTTCACAGAGTTTGTTACTCTGAACAACTCTTCATGGTCTAGCTCTGAATAACTATAAAGGCGGCTACCGGCACGCTTTCCGGCCGCTGTATATGGCGGGTCAATAAAGAAGGCTGTATCGCGTTGCTGCGCTCGCTTCTTCATAGCTTGGATACCATCACCACAAATGAATGTTATCCGTTCTCTTATTTTGTGAATTTCAAGGATTCGATTTTTGAGAGTTTCAGGATACCAACGTGAGTTAACACCTTTCCCATTCTCGCCACGCTTTAGAGGAGCAGAGCCGGGCGCTAGGATACCGCCGTGAAAGGTTCGATTTTTCAGAATTGTTTGAAAGGCTTTCTCTCTTACAGAGCACGGCTTTCTTGAAAGCTCTTGGATGAGGGATTCATAAGTAAGCTCAAAGGAGATGATCCGATTGGCGAGCCACTCCCCTTCCCCGGTCGTAAGAATTGTTTCCCACACGGCTGCCACTTGCTCATCAAGCTCTACCACAACGACGTGCTCCGCGAGACTTTCGGCGGCAACTGTGAGGCTCACAATTCCACCACCGGCGAAAGGCTCCACAAATTCGACCGTCCGCCGCGCAGAAAGCCATTTTCTCACACGAGGCACAAGCCACGTTTTACCACCCGGATATCTAAAGGGGCTTCGCTGTGGTACGGATGCAACATTTATAACCCGCTCTAGCTCATGAGGGTTGTCAAAGAGAGTTATTTGCTTATGTGCTTGTGCCATTGTTATGTAAGTGGCGGGTCAATAATGGTTGCTGTGTCTGGTGGATTATTATCCAATTTCTCATCAAGCTTTGCTTGTAGATGGTCTATAAACTTTTCAACCGGCCCCGGTTCGGCCGTTGTGAGTTTAAGCATTGAAGGTTCAAACTTGGTGTAAATAACTGGCCCGCGAGAGAGCTTATAAAGATTCTGCTCTGGGTTATGTGGCAGGTCATAGATAAGCCATGCAAGCTCTGCCTCTTCTTTTGCTATCTCTTGAAGTTTAGGAAGCGTGTTAAAGAACCTCCGATGAATTGCGACCGCCTGTTTTTTTCGCCACGAGTGAAAAATGCCGCCTTTGAAAAGAAGTTGCGGCGCTAATCTTTTGCGTGACGATGACAGGTAATCGGGGCGCGGATAATGAAGTTGCCCTGCCCAATCCATATTGGCACGCGCAACTTGGTCTTGCATAAAGTATTCAAACGGCGCGCGAACATTCCCAGAGATATATACGGCTTGCACCTCGCACGATCCAAAATCAGTAACGCGGCCACGCTTATCGTATGAGACCAGTACCACATCAATATTACCGGCTGACAGTCCGTTTTTATCTTTCAGCCGCACTTCTACAAGCGAAGTCCATGAGGCATCAGGAGGAAAAAAGAAGGCCGCCGCATCTTCAGCAATTAACCAATCCTCACGAAATCGAACCGGACAAGTAATAGAAACCGATTCCCCCTCGTACACACTACAAACGCCGAGCGGGTCATTTGCCTTATCTTTGGTGCAGTTCGGGACCTTGTTGTTAAAAGGGCAAAGCTTTTTATCTCTATACCGGAGAGCGTCCGGTGATTGATTACTAATTGGAAAGCCAAAGACTTCGGCTAAGGGCTGTTTTGGCAAAGTTTCTTGCTCCCGTTCAATTGAAAGACTTTTTAGAGCTTTGCATGTATGGAAGTACCACGTTCCCGGCATTCTTACAAAATAGTCTCTCTAGCTCCGACAAGTCATGAATGATTGATCTGGCGCGTCTGTTCGGGACTGTGATATAAGCCCCGACAAGTGATGAACACCCGAAACGGCGCGTCTATTCGGGGCTTACAACACACGGGGAGAGGGAGACAAAATGAACAAGAAAGAAGCAGCAGAGTTTTTAGGCGTATCAACGCGATTGATCGAACGGTACGCATCACAAGGGCGGCTAAAAGTAACATATGTGCGAGGAAAGACGGGGCGAGAATCATCCTTTGACCAGAGCGACCTTGAAAGCCTAAAGGGAGAGTTAGAAGCACCAGCACATAAGGCGACCATAGCCCCGAATACCCCCGCCCTAGAGACTGTCGGGGCTTTGGTTCCGGCGGTTCGAGAGCAGCAAAACCGACTAATGAACGCCCTTGAATCTATTGCGCGGAATCAACCGAACGGACAAAACCGAGCGGATGTAGCTATTGAGAGTAAGCCCCTTCTGAAACTAAAAGAGGCGCAAGCACTCACCGGGTTAGGTCGAGAGGTGCTGATTGAAGCTATCGAAGGCGGCAAGCTCCAAGTGGCAAAGCGCAATAATCCGCGAGCACCTTACCGGATAAAGCGTAGTGCCCTTGATGCATACATTGAGAAGAGTTTCTAAGCCCCCCCCCGACAAGTGATGAACACCCGAAACGGCGCGTCTGTTCGGGGCGTGTGGTTTCAGGGTGAATGAGCGTGTGGTTTCAGGGTGAATGAGCGTGTGGTTTCAGGGTGAATGAGCGTGTGGTTTCAGGGTGAATGAGCGTGTGGTTTCAGGGTGAATTTTTTGAATTAAGTTATTGACAGCAAAGGAAAATCGGCTGTAGGAAACTACTATAAGAGTATATAAGAAACAACAACAAGAGGGATTATCGGACGTGTTGTTGTCTTTGAGGAATTGAGAACCGATGAACACTGAGCTTGTCCCGCTAAAGCCGAAGCAGAATGCCGTTAGTAACCTTCCGAAGTTCACGACTGAACTTCCGTTTTTCTACCTCACCAAACAGAAAGAATTATTAACCCAACCGATAGACTTCAAAGGGCAGGACTCAGCCGGAAACCCTATCGGGTGGAAAGTAACCCCTAGCACTCTTGGCGCTCCGGGGATTGACGCTCACGAGGTTTGGGTGAAGCTCATCAAGCCAGCCATTGATGAAGCACGTCAACAGAATGGCGGCGAGCTTTTGAGCATTGTTCCGCTTGGAAGTGTGCGCGAGTGTTTGCGCGTTCTCGGATGGTCAGCAGGAGGCTTTCAGGCGAGAGACTTTTTCAAGTGCATTAGGCAAATGGTAGCGGCTTTGTGTGACGCTGATTTTTGGCTACCCACCACAGAGACAGACGAAGTAGGAAAACCGTTACTCAGGCGCATCAAAGGCAGTTTTTCCCGGATGACTCTTTACGCCGTCGGCAGCGCCCATGTGACCGAGGAAGAGTTACAGAGCGGCAAGTTTTCATTCGACTTTGACCTAGAAGACACGGTTTATATTCAGCTTCACCCGATAGAGGTCGAGATTCAGCGTCACCAACTGCAACGCCCGGTTGATAACGAGTATTTGTTTTCAGTCAGCCCCGCCGCCCGCCGGTGGTATGAGTTGGTCGCGCCGAAAATTTTCGGAGTAACTCACAACCGAGGTTCTGAGCATTGCGACATTCGTTATTCGTGGTACATCGAGCGGCATCACACGCTAACCAGACAAACCGAGCGCTGGCAAGTAGCTCAACAGATGAATAAGCTCATTAAAGACCATAAGGCTTTCGGGTATGTCTCGCGTGTCGAGTACCTAGAAGTAAAAGAGCCGGGCAAAGATGTTGATTTCATCATCCGGTACTATCCCGGAAGCGGTGCGCGGGAATCAACCAAGCGGATTAGAAACCGCATCGGGAAAAAGAACTGGAAGCAGCTAGAGCTACCACTACCGGCAACGACTGAAGCAAGGCAACTACCGGCAGCCATTGCCGCCGCGTCGGATAATCTCACCGATGAGCAAGAGAGCATCCTAAAGAAACTTACAGGCTTTGGAGTGACAGAGACCGAAGCACGGCAACTTGTGACAACGCGCTTTGATGCGTGTCGGCTAAAAGTGCCCGCCGTTTTGTACCTCCCGGAGACACAAGGCAAGATGAACCGAGCGGGGAACATTCGAGCTTTCATTGAGCGTGACGACTGGCAACTACCCCAGAGCTACCTAGAAGCCAAAGCCAAAGCGGAAGAGGTAGCGCGGGCTGAGACGAGACGCCGAGCGGTTGAAGGCTGTAGCCTGTGTGACAGTATCGGCTTTCGGTTTGTGAGAAACGAGAAGAACCCACAAGGGGCGATGAAGCGATGCTCTCACGATGCCGAAATTGAAAAAGGCTTCCCAGACGCTCTCTAGCTTCAAATCGGTTAAAGCTATAGAAACCCCTAGACCAACCCTAGAACTCGTCACCGAGAGGCAGGGAGCGGGCTTAAAATTGATTTTAAGCCACAGTCTTTACTTACTTCACCTTACCCAACGAATAACACTAACGGGATCATCACAGGCGAGGGGCCGCAAAGTGGCCGATGAAGTTTCCAAGTCTCCACATAGCACGACCCGCGCCGCATCTCCACAACTCTCCTCAGCCCGCGAGCGATGAGCGGCTTAGTAGCGCAGCAAGCCGGTACGGATTAAAACCGATTTGAGGGTTTCGTTTCTCCGTTCTGGTC
>MWWB01000219.1_pt1 | contig 13325 bp, 12 predicted proteins | sample 1047291 | NCBI WGS metagenome assembly MWWB01 (sample SAMN06349976, study PRJNA376086) | soil metagenome | isolation source: MS4-1 sample Antarctic (ecotone) soil | place: Antarctica | reverse complement strand
AAAGAAGCTCCGAAGTTGGCGCTGCTTATCGGAATTAACAATTATGCAAGCCCGACGATTAGAGATTTAAACGGCACGCACAACGACGTGAATATTGTAAAAAATTTGCTGGTTGAACAATATAAATACCGCGGATGATTTTGTTTGTTTTCTCATATTCAGTGTCCTTATTTTCTAATTTTTATTAAATGATTTTTGCTTACCGCCAACTTTAATATGTTTCATAAAGGCGAACGTTTGTAATTTAATTAACTTGCACACAATTAAAAATGTAATTTTCAGCAGAATAGATGCAGTATAAACGTATTTGCCGTTAAAGTTAACACTTTATAAACGCTTCACAGTTGAAACCAAGAATGAAATACAAATTTTTTAGTCGGAGAAATTAGTCGGAGAAAAAGGATGATAACTCGTGATTTTAAGCTATCGCGCTTTGATGTCTAAATCCATTGATATTTGTATTCAACATGAAAATTCTCACCTCCTAATTTTTTAGTTGACAAATTTATTTAAGTGTTATAAACTCTTAAAAGATTAGGAGGTGGTATGGCACGTCTCAAAAAAAATGAACAATTAACGCCGTTGGAACTTGAGATTATGAAAGTCCTTTGGCAGAACGAAGCTGCCAATGTTCAGACCGTTCAAAGAGAGTTGGAGCGCGAGTTGGCATACACGACGGTTCAGACGATGCTTAATGTTCTTCACCGGAAAGGTAAGGTCGAACGCACGTTAATCGATAAAGCCTACTTTTATCGTCCGACTATCAGCCGTAGTCAGGTTGTCAGTCAAACGATTGAAGCTTTGATAAATAGCTTTTTCGGCGGCTCGGCGGAAAGTTTGGTAATGAGTATGGTTGAAACCGAACATCTAACGGCGGAGAAACTCTCGCGCCTGAATGCGCTAATCGAAAAGGAGGCTGAGGATGGAAACAGTAATTGACTTGGTCTCGACTTTTGTCATCAATGCGATTTGGCAAGTTTGCGTTCTGCTCTTGATAGGTGGTATTTGCTCTCGCTTAATGCGACAGGCGGCGGCACGACACCGACATCTTCTCTGGGTCGCAGTATTGATTTTGAGCGTCGGCTTACCGATTTTGAGTCTTTATAACTTAGGAGATAAAAATTCTAGATTTGTTTTACCACTACCCTTGAAAAATAATCAGACAATCATTAGCAGCACGGATAAACTACAAACAGAAGAAAACGAATTTTCTATTCAATCTGGTGACAAACTCAGAGGTTTCGCGGTGTCTGTGATTTTCTCGGCAATAACTATTTTCTACTTTGCGTTTTTGTTTTACCGCCTTACAAATCTTTTGAGAACTTGGCAGCGTACCGTGCAGTTGCGTCATTTGTCGAAGAATGAAAAATTGCCGCCGTTGATAAATGCAATTGCCGAGCGTTGTTGCGCCGTTCTTCAAATAAGTTCCGTTCCAATCCTTTTTTCAAGCGAAACTAACGCTCCTCTCACACTCGGAGCGCGAAAGCCGTTGGTCATTTTGCCGAAAAGTTTTCTTAACATCACTTCGGAGGAAACATTAACAGCGGTGTTGGGACACGAGTTGGCTCACGTTGGAAGGCGTGATTACGGTTTGAATCTTGTTTACGAATTTCTCTCGCTACTCGTTTCGTTTCATCCAGCAGTGACCATTATGAAGCGAAAAATCAATCAAACACGCGAAATGGCTTGCGACGAATTAGTTTCCGAGCATCTTTTACAACCGCTTGATTATGCGCGGTCTCTCGTTCAGATTGCCGGTTTTATATCTCCGGCAAGCCAAAACGCATTTACCCTCGGTGTTTTTAACGCCGACATTTTGGAGAAAAGAATTATGAAATTAATCGAAAAAAGCCGCAGCGCAAATAAGCGCGTGGGAAAAATGGGATTTTTATTCGTGCTGATGCTTCTGGGCATTTCGGCAATAACTATATCGGCGTTTTCATTTGCTTTACCGAGTAGCCAAACACAGGCGATGGAAAACGAATCCGTCACGAAGAAATATAATATAGAAATTTACGCTAACGGTAAATTATTTGATTTTCTACCATTAGCGTCTGATTCGGCGAGTTACAGTTACTTGATTTTCAGAGTAAATACTGAAACCGCCCGAACGCCCGAAGGTGAAAAAGTTTTTGCTTTCCAAATACTTCGCAAAATCGAGAAAGATTCGATGCAGATTGAAGTCCTGGCATTACTTGAAGACCCGAATACGGTGTCGGAAGCGCATCCGATGGACAAACTCAAGAAACAGCCGGTTGCCACTTACAATATCGTTGAAGGTGAGAAAATCGCGCTTTCCGAAATGACAAAGTTTGGCGTGCAGCCGCTCGAAATCAGAGTCATACCGCGAGACGAAACAAATCTTGCTAATGAAGATCGCCCGACAAAAATAGTAACAACATATTTACTAAGAAGCGGCGAAAAGCAGGATAAAAAAGGGATTGAAGAGCGCACCATTGAGCAATCCGACACCATAGCGAAAGAAGACGGAATTACTCCGCTTCGGATTCTTAACAAACCTACTCCTATGTATACGGACGCAGCTCGTAAAAATGAGACAACCGGATCGGTTAAACTGCGCGTTACATTTCTAGCTTCCGGCATAATCGGTGATGTAATTTCTGTAAATATGCTGCCGGACGGTTTGACAGAAAGTGCAATTGAAGCTGCTAAAGGTATTAAATTTCAACCGGCAACAAAAAATGGGACGCCACTGACCGTAACAAAACTGGTTGAATACTCGTTTGCCACCTTCTAGACTGTTTGCTTATATTAAACTCAAAATCTTTCTCACTATCAGCTTTGAGGGATTGGATAAAGGCGGATCCCTCAAACTCACTCGCTTCATTGTCGATTTGAGATGGCAGGAGAATGAATCATACTTCTCTGCAAAAGTTTTACTATTAACTTAGAAAACAAGTAATGTTTTTCAGTATCTGCCGTTATTTCTGAATGTTTCTCAAAGCTCTGTAATTAGCTTTGATTGTTTTATCAAAATCCAGTTTTGTATGAGCGGCGGAAACAAAGCACGCTTCAAACTGTGACGGCGGCAGATAAATTCCACTCTCAAGCATCTGATTGAAATACGCGCTGAAAAGTTTTGTGTCGGAAGTTTTCGCCGAATCGAAATCCGTGACTTTTTCATCGGTGAAAAACAGTGTGAACATCGAACCGGAACTGTTGAGAGTGTAATTTAAATCCAGTTCCTTCAGATTATTTCTGATTCCCTCATACAAGTATTCGCAGGATTCGGCGAGGTCTGTATAAAAATCTTCATCAGAATCAATTGCTTTTAAGGTTTCAAGTCCGGCGGTCATCGCCAGCGGATTGCCCGACAAAGTTCCGGCTTGATAAACAGCGCCTGAAGGCGCAATCATTTCCATAATCTCGCGTCGTCCGCCGTATGCGCCGACTGGCAAACCACCGCCGATGATTTTGCCGAACGCCGTCAAATCGGGCTTTATGCCGTAGATTTCCTGCGCGCCGCCTTTTGCCAGCCGGAATCCGGTCATTACTTCGTCGAAAACGAGCAGAATTTTTTCCGCCGTGCAGAGTTCGCGCAAAGCTTTCAAAAACCTTTTGTCCGCTTCAACTAAACCCATATTCCCCGCCACCGGTTCAATAAATACGGCGGCGATTTCATCTTTATTCTTCTCGATTAAATCCTCCACTGATTTGATGTCATTAAATTTAGCATTAAGCGTGTCTTTGGCGGTTGATTTAGTCACGCCCGGACTGTCGGGCAAACCCAAAGTCGCCACACCCGAACCAGCACGGCTTAAAAACGAATCGCCGTGTCCGTGGTAACAACCTTCAAATTTGATAATTTTTTCGCGCCCCGTAAACGCGCGTGTCAGGCGCATTGCGCTCATTGTTGCTTCCGTGCCGGAATTGACCATTCTGACAACCTCGACCGACGGCACGAATTTTTTGATCAGCATCGCAAGTTTTATTTCTCTGACGTTGCACGCCCCAAAACTTGAGCTGCTCTCGGCGGCTCTCTGGATAGCTTTGACCACGTCCCCTTGCGCGTGTCCGAGAATCATCGGACCCCACGAACCGACATAATCAACAAACTCGTTTCCGTCAACGTCGGTAACTTTCGCGCCTTTCGCTTTTTTAATATACAAAGGGTCGCGCCCGACTGATTTAAATGCTCTGACCGGTGAATTTACGCCGCCGGGTAGATGCCTCTGTGCTTCTTTGAATAATTCAGTGCTTTTTGCAGTATTCATTTTTATAATTGCTCGTTTTGATTAATATTATGTTTGATAGAAGTGATAAAATATAGGAGTTAGACAGTGAAAAGTTAAAAACAAATTGTTATTTGCTCTTAGTTTTTAATTATTCACTATTTTTATTTTGTTTGAATTATCTGATTAAATTATTTTCGCTGCATCCTTTGCAAAATAAGTAATTATCACGTCCGCGCCGGCTCGCTTTATCGAAGTCAAAACTTCCACCATCACTTTTTCGCCGTCAATCCAACCCTTTTCCTCAGCCGCTTTTATCATCGAATATTCGCCGCTGACGTTATACGCCGCAATCGGAATATTAAAATTGTCTTTTGTGCGACGGATTAAATCAAGATAAGAAAGCGCGGGTTTGACCATTACAACGTCCGCGCCTTCTGCGATGTCAAGGGCGATTTCCCTCATAGCTTCGTCAGAATTTCCCGAATCCATTTGATAAGATTGGCGATTTCCGAACTGCGGAGCGGATTCCGCCGCTTCCCGAAACGGCGCATAAAAGGCGGACGAAAATTTTGCCGAATAAGCCATAATCGACGTTTCTGCAAAACCGTTTTCGTCGAGTTTTCGGCGGATTGCCGCAACTCGTCCATCCATCATGTCAGATGGCGCAACAATGTCCGCGCCGTTTTCAGCGTGCGAAACGGCTTCAGCGGCAAGCAGTTCGAGCGTTCCGTCGTTCTGCACATAACCGTTTTCGACAACGCCGCAATGCCCGTGCGAAGTATATTCGCACAAACAAACATCTGTAATCACAAGCATTTCGGGAAATCGTTTCTTTATTTCGCGCAGAGCTTTCTGGATAATTCCGTTTTTATCATACGCACCTGAACCAATCTCATCTTTTGTTTCCGGAATTCCGAAAAGCAGAATCGAGCTTATGCCGAGATTTTCGAGTTCATCACATTCACGTAAAACGTTGTCAATCGACATTTGAAATTGCCCCGGCATCGAGGAAATTTCCTTTTTCATGTTGGCACCCTCAACAATAAAAAGCGGATAAATAAAGTCATCTTTATTTAAAACGGTTTCCCGAAACATATTCCGAAGGGCAGATGTTTTTCTAAGTCGCCGCAGCCGCGAAACGGGAAAATTCGGATAAGTTAAATTGCTCATTTGTAAAACTAGAATACAATTTAATCACAGATAGACACCGATGAAGAAATAATTTTTATCATAATCTGTTTTTGATTTATCTGTGTTTATTTGTGCTAATTGTTCTTACTTCTTCAAATAATCTAAAACTTCTTTAGTCGCGGTATCGCCGCTTTTGATACAATCACTGACTGAAATTCCTCGATAAAAATTACTGCAAAAGAAAAATCCAGCGTGTGCCTTTTTAAATTGTTCAATCGAATCCGTAATTTTCTCATATCCCAGATTGTATTGCGGAATCGCTCTCGTCCAACGTTTGATTCTCTGCAAAATCGGTACGCCCTTCAAACCTAAAATTTCATCGAGTTCTTCCCGCACAATTTGAAATAATTCATCATCCGATTTATTGAAAAGTTCGGCATTTCTCGCTCCGCCGACGAATGTCGTCAAAAGATGAACGTCCTGCGGCGCACGATTTTCAAAAATTACCGAGCTCCACAGACTGCCGAGAATCTTTCTCTGTTCGACTTTCGGAATTAAAAAACCGAAACCGTCCAATTCAAAATCAATGTCATTTTTCTTAAACGCCGAAACTATCACGGCAAGCGGTGGATGATAAATTTCGCACAACTTGCGGGAAAGTTTGCCGTCAAAATCTTCAACTAATTTCGCGGCGACAAACGAAGGCGTAGCAACGACAACTGCATCGAACGATTCTCGGTTTAAATCTTCCTCATTACTTTCCACTTTCCACTTTCCACTTTCCACTTCCCCAATTTTCAATACTTCGGTTTCGATTCTGATTTCGCCGCGCAGATTTTCCGCCAATTTATCGGTCAATGTCTGCATGCCGTTTTTGAACGAAACGGTTCTCGATATTGCTTTCGGCACAAACTTGCCCGGCTTTTCCTTTTTGCCAAACGCCGAAGCTTTCAAAATGCTTCCGTAATCCGCTTCCATTTTATAAAGACTCGGAAAAGCCGATTTGACGCTTAATTCGTCCGGGCTGCCGGCAAAAATCCCCGACACAAACGGGTCAACCGCAAAATCCAAAACTTCCTGTCCGAGCCTCCGCCGGAAAAATTCGGCGACCGATTCGTTTTCAGTGGATTTACTTTTGACGAAAGGCTCACGCAGAAGCCTCAGTTTCGCTTTTGTTGATAAAATATCCGTGCCGACGATTTGGGCAATTTTCAAAGGCAAAGCTCGAAGTTTGCCCTCCTTCAAAATGTATCTTTTTTTCGCGCTTCGGTTTGCCGGAGCGACTTCATCAAGCAGACCGAGTTCCGCCACAAGTTCAAACAAATGCGCGGATGCTAGCGTCGAATTCGGTCCCCATTCAATCAAAAAATCACCGTCCCGTTCGGTTTGAATATTCCCCCCGCAAATCGCGTTTCGTTCAACCAGCAAAACATTAACGCCTTTCTTCTTAAGCCGATAAGCGACACAAAGCCCCGAAATCCCGCCGCCGATGATGCAAACTTTTTTCATTGATAAATCTTGAATTTTAGTATTATCTTTATCACCGATATGATGCCTTTGATTTCGTCACTTTGACAGAACCTATTCCAATAGTTTCAAGAAAAACAGAAATGGCTGTTGGTAATACATGGTTTTTGGGACCAATTATGACTTCTTTAATTGGATTAACCTTTCCCGAATTAGTAAAATCTTGCTCTATAAAAGCGACAGGTGTGTTATCTCTCATTCTGAATAATACAGGCATTCCTTCGCAACCTTTACCAAAACTGTGTCCGCCTGCATCTGAAAGTCGCAGAAAATTGTTACTTTTCTCAAAATCAAGAACGTGAACTAAACGCACTTCTTTTTCTTCTGCAAACGCAGGATTTTTGAAGGCTGCTAAATCAAACGCCAAAGTAAAACAGGTTGTCTGAAAATCGCTTCCAAATTTTGTTTCCTCCGATTCTTCAACCTCATGTAAAGCCCTAATTATATTTTTCAGTTCTTCAATTTGTTCTTGCTGATTATAAAGAACCCTTAGTGGGCGAATGGGTAATTCAATTAAATTTTTTGCTCGAAAACCAATTACATAACCTTGTCCATCATTAGCATATGCTCGCCACTGACTAAGAACATCACCATCAAGAGAATAACAGGAAGCAACTAACAATCCATAAATACCAGATGAGTGAATTACCTCGTCAATTTTATCCAAAAAATCCTCTTCTATCTCATCAAGCAATTCAGTTGCAGCTTGTTCCCAAATTGAATACCCCCAATGCATTTCCATAAAGTCATTCATCGAAAATAAATCACTAAAGCGCATTTTCTTGTTTGTGCAAATAGCGTGAAATGCAGAGGCATCGCAATAGTGATACAAAATTTTCTCATCATTTGGTTCATAAACTCTAGGTATTAGCATACTTATATTTATCTTATGCTTCGGAGGTTTAGAGAACCATTGTTTGAAATTCTCAAACTCAGCAAGACAAATCAAAACTATATAAATCTCAATTACTTGCCGAAGCAGTTTTCGTTTCAAAATTCTCCGCTTTGTTCAAAACCAACTGCGCCAGCGCGTTAATAAATTTCTCCGAATAATTCAAGCCTTCGGTAATGATTCAAACTGTGTTTCGAGATACTCGAAAATCGAATGCACCGCAGTTCACTTTTCATTACCACAAACGCTTTACAGAATAATCATCGAAAATTTCGTCCACACTGACCAAAGTCATTTTTTCCTCAATCACTTGGGCTATTAACAGTCGGTCAAACGGGTCTCGATGATGAAACGGCAAAGTCGTAACAACCGACGTATGCTCGACTTTCACCGGCAGCAACTCGAATCCGTTGATTTCTAACTGATGCGGAAACAAAATATCAAAGGGTGTTGACAGAGACATTTTTCCGATACTGATTTTGATTGCTGTTTCCCAAATGCTCGCAATACTGACAAATTTCTCATTCGACACATCTTCAATCAGACTTCGGGCAAACGCGCTCAAATTTGTGTTGCCCGCAATAAACCATAAAAGCGTATGTGTATCAAGAAGCAGCTTCATTTTCGATATTCATCAAAATCCTCAAGCGGTTCGTTAAAATCTTCGGATATTACGAACAAGCCTTTCGCGCTCCCGAATTGCGGACGCGGCTTTTTTTGATAAATTGCGATGAGTTTTGCAACCGGCAGATTGTTTTGGGTAAAAACGACTTCTTCGCCTTTGATGACAGTATCAATCAAGTCAGGTAGTTGAACTGTTTTTGTATTTTCGACGCTCACTTCATACATAATTTATGTCGCTCCTATATTTGAAGTTTATCACATTCAAAACAGAGAATTTAACAAAATACGTTCCAAATCTCACTTGCTCGACAACACGGTTTTCGCCACAAAATTTTCTGCTTTGTTTAAAACCAACTCCGCCAGCGCGTCAATAAATTTCTCGGAATAATTCAAGCCTTCAGTCACTTCAAACCGCTCAACGCCTGCTTCGGTTGCAAGATGTTTGAATTCGATGCCGACTTCAAACAGCGTTTCGAGATGGTCGGAGGCAAACGCAATCGGCACGACGAGCATTTTTTTTACGCCTCGTTTCGCCAAATCTGCAATCGTCGTCGGTGTCGAAGGCGTCAGCCATTTTTGCGGTCCGACTTTCGATTGAAAACACAGATGATGTTTTTGTCTAAAACCACCTTGATTCATCACCGCCGTTACTGTTTCACAGATATGACCGGAATACGGGTCGCCTTCGCGGACAAGCTTCATCGGTGTTCCGTGAGCACTGAAAAGTATGTGAACGTTCGGTCTTTCGGCGACGGAAAATTTTTCCAAACCTTGATTGATGCGCTCAACAAAAGCGTCAATATACGGCGGAAAATCGTAATAAGATTCGATTAAACCCCATTCGATTTTCGGCGCATTCGGGCGCAAAGCGATTTGTTTTTTCCACTCCTTTACGCTCGATTCGGTCGTCGCCTTGGAATATTGCGGATAAAGCGGCAGCAGAATTACCTTTGTAATACCGTCCTTTTCGAGCGCATCCAAAGTTTCTTCCGTGAACGGATGCCAGTAACGCATTGCCGCATAAACTTTTACGGGAATTTTTTCGTTTAATTTTTCCTCAAGTAATTTTGCCTGTCCGAGCGTAAAATCCTTGAGCGGCGATTTACCGCCGATTTGTTTGTATTGCTCCTGAATTTTCGGATGCCGTTTCGACGAAATAAGTTTTGCAAGACCTTTACGAAACAAAAAGCTGCCCGGAAAATTGATAATGTCCGGGTCAACAAACAGATTATAAAGAAACGGCTCGACCGCTTCGAGCGAATCGGGTCCACCGAGATTTAATAAAACTACGCCGATTTTTTCGTTCATAAAACAAGTAAAATAATCTTAAACCGTTTTTGAAAACACAGGTTTTTCCTTCATCATTTTTTCCAGATACGCATCGAAACACATCGCTATATTGCGGATTATTAAGATTCCCGAACCGACGATTTTGATTTTATCAACATCGTTTTCGAGTAATCCGTCCGCGATAAAAACGTTTAATTTTCTAATGTCGTCAGCAAAATAATCTTCAAAATCAATATCGAATTTCGCTTCAATATCACGTTTGTTAATTTCGAGATGACACATAAGCTGCATAATCGTTTCTTTGCGAACGTGGTCGTCGAAAGTCATTCGATAACCGACGTTTGTTGCGGCTTCGCGGCTATCAACACGGCTGTAATAATCCTTCAAATTTTTCAGATTTTGCGCGTAAATGTTTTGAAATTGGCTGATTGCCGAAAGCCCGAAAGCATAAACATCGCAGCCGGCTTTGGTCGAATAACCTTGAAAATTGCGGTAGAGCGTATTGTTTTTTTGCGCGATTGCCAATTCATCGGTCGGTTTGGCGAAATGGTCGAGACCGATGTATTCGTAACCCGCCCCGATTAATTTTTCAATCGTCATTTTGAAAATATTAAGCCGTTCGTCGGGCGACGGTAAAGCTTCCGGCGGTATCACGTTTTGATGTTTTTTGAGCCAGGGTACGTGCGCGTAATTAAAGACGGCAATGCGATTCGGCGAAATGTCTATGATTTTTTCAACCGTTTCGGCAAACGAATTCAAGGTTTGATACGGCAAACCGTAAATCAAATCGAGATTGACGCTTTTGAAGCCAAGCTCCCGCGCCCATTCGACGGTTTGTCTGGTAATTTCTTCCGACTGCACGCGGTTAATCGCTTCCTGAACCTGTAAATTAAAATCCTGCACGCCGAAACTCGTCCGGTTAAAACCGATTTCACGAAATGCCTGCATATGCTCAAACGTCAAACCGCGCGGGTCAATCTCGACGCTCGCTTCTAAATCGTCTGCAAACACGAATTTTGATTTGATAAACGCGCCGACATCGAGGATTTCTTCAGGCGTTAAATACGAAGGAGTTCCGCCGCCAAAGTGCATCTGCGAAACTTTTCGGCTTTCGGAAATCAGCGGCGCGAGCAAATCAATTTCTTTTTTAAGATATTCGTTGTATTCACGAATCATTCGCCGGTCGCGCGAAACCATCATATTGCAGCCGCAAAAATAGCAGAGCGATTCGCAAAAAGGAAAGTGGAAATAAAGCGAAACATCGCTTTCGTCCGCTTCTAAGTTGGTTGTGATTATTTCGTTTGTAAAATCCGCCGCCGTAAAATCGGGTGAAAAAAGCGGCGCGGTCGGATACGAAGTATAACGCGGTCCCGGCTGATTGAATTTCTTGAGAACATCAATATCAATTTCTTTGAAGTTATCCATTTTTCTACTGCTTTTGATTGTGATATTTGATGCTCAATTCCTTGACGCAGTTGACAAAATACCGGGCGTTTTCAACCGGCGTTTTCGGCAGAATGCCGTGTCCGAGGTTAAAAATGTGTCCCGAACCGCAACCGAATTTCGACAAAATTTTCTCGGTTTCGACTTTAATTTTTTCCTTCGGTGCAAACAAAACGCACGGGTCGAGATTTCCCTGAATTGCTTTTGTCTCACCGACACGAGCTCGAACCTCGCCAATATCTTTCGTCCAATCAACGCCCAAAACGTCGCATTTCAGTTCGGCTAATTTCTGCATCGAATCAACGCCTTTCGCAAAAACAATGACCGGTGCGCCGTATGTTTCGAGCCTATCGCAAATATATTTGATGTATCGAAGCGAAAATTCTTCACAATCCCAGGGCGATAAAATTCCCGCCCAAGTGTCGAAAATCTGGACGGCATCACAGCCGGCGCGGATTTTTGCATTCAAATAATCAACGACCGAATCAGCAAGTTTTTGCAGAAGCTCGTGTGCGGCTTCGGGTTCGTTGTAGATAAAACTCTTGATAACATCAAAACTTTTCGAGCCTTTGCCCTCGACCATATAACACGCCAGCGTCCAGGGCGCGCCGGAAAAACCGATTAGCGGAACTCGGGTTTTTAACTTTTCCCTGGTTATCTTTATCGCTTCCAACACATAATTTAATCGTTCGGTTACGCCTTCGGTATTGAGAGAATTTATCTGCTCGCGGCTTCTCAGCGGAGTGTCAAAAATCGGACCTTTCGATTCGATAACTTCGAGCCGCATCCCCATCGCTTCCGGAATAACAAGAATATCGGAGAACAAAATCGCCGCGTCAACGCCGATAATATCAACCGGCTGAACGGTAACTTCGCTGGCGAGTTCTGGCGTTTTGCACAAGCCGAGAAAGTCGGTTTTCGCACGTATCGCGCGATATTCGGGCAAATACCGTCCGGCTTGGCGCATAATCCAAACAGGCGTTCGCTCGGTTTCCTGCCGTTTGCAGGCTTTGATAAAAATAGAATCTTTACTCAATATTTTTTATGTAGTCAATCAATCCAAAGGCGAAATCTTCAGCGTTCACTTTTGGAGAAACAAATTCGACCTTCAAATGACTTTCGGCAGCTTTTTTCGCAGTCGTTGTTCCAATCGCCGCAATCTTTACCTTGTTCAACGATGTTTCGCCGAACTTTTTTACAAAAATCTCAACTCCAGACGGACTAAAGAAACAAATCCATTCGATTTCGCCACGCCGCAATTTTTCGCCAATTTCGTTAATTGAATTTTCAGCAATTAAGTTTTCAACAGTTCGATAAACGATAACTTCATCGACAACCGCTTTGTCTTTCAAAAGTTCGGGAATCGTTCGCAAACTTTTGTCGCCGCGCACGAAAAGAAATCTTTTATCGTCAAATTCACCATCATTGAAAGACCTGATAAATTCTCCGGCAGTGTTTGCTTCTTCGCGAAATAAAACTTCAAAATTCCTATTTTCAAATAAAATTTTGGTTCTGTTACCCAAAACGTAAATTTTTCCGCCAAATTCTTTCGCCTTCTTTTCAAATCTTTGCAGAAAAACTTCCGCCGCCTTCGGGCTTGTAAAAAATAAGCCGTCGTAATTGTTCAAGTTATCTATCTTTTCGGTTAATTCGCTCGAATCTTCAACCGTCAAAGTTTGAATCGCCGGAAAATTGATAATTTCAAAGCCGTTCTCAGCAAGTAAAGAACTAAATTTATCAAATTCCCGAACGACAAGAATGAGCGACGACGTTTTCAAATTACCGTTTCCTCTGTGCTTTCGACGGTCGCCCGCGTTTCCTCCAGCAACCGGTTCGCACCTCTCTCGATTAATCTTTGCGCCAGTTGTCGTCCCAAATCAGCCGCGTCTTTTTTGTCGCCGGAAATCGAATCACGCAAATTGACGATGCCTTCAAGGTTTCCCGCCATTCCTTCAAGAAAAATTTTATCGCTTTCCAAAAAAGCGTTTGCGCCGATTGGAACTTGGCAGCCGCCTTCAAGGGTGCGCAAAAACGCCCGTTCTGCCGTAATGCAAAAGTTTGTTTCCGGGTCGTTTAATTTTTGCAAAAGCTCTCTGATTTTCACGTCGTCGCTTCTAATTTCAACTGCCATCGCGCCTTGACCAACGGCGGGAAGCATCGTTTCAAAAGGAATAATTTGCTTGATGTATGAATCGAGACCAAGCCTGTGAACGCCTGCAAAG
>MWWB01000218.1_pt1 | contig 13348 bp, 11 predicted proteins | sample 1047291 | NCBI WGS metagenome assembly MWWB01 (sample SAMN06349976, study PRJNA376086) | soil metagenome | isolation source: MS4-1 sample Antarctic (ecotone) soil | place: Antarctica | reverse complement strand
TTTAACCTGGGGAGAATTACGAGCGCAAACGAAAATCGGCGCAACCGAAGCTGTTTTTCCGCGCCTTGATAAAGTGAAAATTATGAACGAGATTAGCGAGCAGAAAGCAGTGAGCAGTGAGCAGAAGAAAGAGCAGCAAACAACAAACAACGAGCCGACAGTGATGAGTGAAGCCCAAAATCCAGAGACCGAAGACCAATTCATCGCAATTGACGATTTTCTAAAAGTCGAGCTTCGCGTCGGCGAAATAAAAGTTGCCGAGCGCATTCCGAAAGCCGACAAACTTCTTCGTTTCGAGATAGATTTGGGCGAAGAAAAACCGCGCCAGATTCTTGCAGGCTTAGCCGAATACTACGAACCGGAAAAACTTATCGGGCGAAAAGTCGTGGTTGTCGCAAACTTAAAACCGCGAAAAATGCGCGGGCTGGAATCGCAGGGAATGATTTGTGCGGCGAGTTTGGAAGAAGGCGACACGCCCGCGATTGCGACGTTTTTGGAAAACGTAAAAATCGGCGCGAGATTGAAATGAGGTTAATTTATGGTGCAGACAAATGTGAAAATTGAAGAGACGCAAGCCGAGTTTTTGAAACGATATTCACAATACGGATTTAAGGATAAAAACGAACTCGTGCGCGAGGCTTTGAATCGTCTGCGTGAGGATTTGGAACAAAAATCTCTGCGCGAATCGGCGGAACTTTATGCTGAGGTTTATCAAAACGATGCAGATTTGCAGGAATTGACCGAATCGGCTCTTCTTGATTTACCCGAATGACCACAATCAAACGCGGAATGATAATTGACGTAAATCTCAATCCGACAAAAGGTTCGGAAACGGGAAAGATTCGTCCGTGTGTGGTGGTTACGAACAATACTTATAACGAAAGAGTTCCTGTTATTCAAATTGTTCCGATTACCGAATGGAATGAGAAAAAAGCGCGGATTTTAACAAATGTCGAAATTGAGCCGACAGAGGAAAACAACTTAACTAAACTTTCGATTGCCGATTGCCTGCAAACTCGCCCTATTGATTATCGAATGCGATTAGTAAGAGTGCGCGGAAAAATAAACGAAACGGATTTGCAAAAGATTGATTCGGCATTGAAAAAAGTGTTTGATTTAAGGTGAATTTGCGCGGCGAGTTTGGAAGAAGGCGACACGCCCGCGATTGCAACATTTTTGGAAAACGTAAAAATCGGCGCGAGACTTAAATAAAATAATCGACGCAAAAAGTTTTTGAAGAAAATCACAACAAATTTTTACTAATCAATAGTTCCGCGTTTAAAACCGCCGAACCAGCCGCGCCGCGCACGGTGTTGTGTGAAAGGGCGACGAAGCGATAATCGAAGATGTTGTCGGGGAAAAGTCTGCCGACGGTTATTGTCATGCCGTTGCCGTTGTCGCGGTCGAGGCGCGGCTGCGGGCGCGAAGGCTCGTCGCAAATGTCTATAAAATGTTCGGGTGAAGAATGGAGTTTGAGCGACGGAAAACTTTTCATCGCTTCCATCACGCCTTCGAGAGTCGAAGTCTGCCGCAGTTTTACTCTGACCGATGCCGTATGTCCGTCAATCACGTTGACTCGAAAACATTGCGCGCTGACAGTAAAGTCTGCCTTTTCAATCATTTCACCATTAAAATTACCCAAAATCTTCTGCGCTTCGGTTTCCACTTTCGGTTCTTCACCCGCGATATACGGCAAAACGTTTTCCGTAATATCGAAAGCCGAAACGCCCGGATAACCCGCGCCGGAAATTGCCTGCAAAGTCGTTACAAAAACGGCTTCAACGTCGAATTTTCTGTTCAATGCGGCGAGCGGAGGTGCAAAACACATTACCGCGCAGTTCGGATTCGTCACGATAAAACCTTTATTAAAACCGCGCCTGCGTTTCTGAATTTCGATTAAATCCGTGTGTTCGTGATTGATTTCGGCGATAAGGAGCGGCACGTCTTCGTCCATTCGATACGCGGACGAATTGCTGATGACCGGAAAACCGGCACGCGCAAAGGCTTCTTCGGTTTCACGCGCGACGTTCGTCGGAAGGCTCGAAAATACAAAATCACAATCAAGCGGCGGTTCAATCGGCTCGACAACCATATCTTTGACGTATTCGGGCATCACGTCGCCTAATTTCCAGGCACATGCTTCAGCGTATCTTTTGCCGGTCGAGCGGTCGGATGCGGCAAGCGCGGTTATCTCAAACTGCGGATGATTTTCCAGTAACTGAACAAATCTCTGCCCGACTGTTCCGGTTGCGCCCAAAATTCCTACACGACGTTTTCTGCTCATATTAAAAAGGGTAAATCCTAAGCGATATTAAAAAATAAGTCTAATTCACACAATGTAAAATTGAAAACGCGGAGAATTTTATTGTTGTTCACTTTAGTAAACCAAATTTGGTTAAAGCCGCACGCTTAAATGCAAAACAGTCAAAAAATTATTTTTGTGAAAGTATAATTTTGCAGGCAATTATGCTTAAATAGCTCAACTAAAATAAATCTAATTTTTTACGAAAACAATTATGTCCTGGATAGATAGCGGAGAGATTCTTGCCGACATCGGCGAGTTTTTGAGAGAAGACATCGGACGCGGCGACATCACGACGCAATCAACCGTGCCGCCGGACGTGCGCGGTTTGGGTAAATTTCTTGCAAAGGAAGATTTGGTTGTTTGCGGTTTGGAAGTCGCCGAAGCAGTTTTCGCGCATCTCGACCCGGAAAATCCCGAAATCGAAAATACTTTCGATGACGGCGATGAAGTCAAGGCGGGAACGGTTTTCGCTACTTTGAAAGGCTATGCTGATATTTTGCTGGCGGGCGAAAGAGTAGCCTTAAATTTATTGCAGAGAATGTGCGGCGTGGCGACACTGACCAGGCAATATGTCAAAGCCGTTGAAGGCACCAGCACGCAGATTATTGATACAAGAAAAACTACGCCCGGACTTCGGATGCTTGAAAAATATGCGGTAAAAATTGGCGGCGGAAAAAATCATCGGTTCGGTCTGGACGACGGGGTTTTAATCAAAGACAATCACATCGCGCTCGCGGGCGGTATCACCGAAGCGATCACGTCGGCAAAGAAAAAAGTCGGACATCTCCATAAAATCGAGGTCGAGATCTCCAATTGGGCGCAGCTTCGGGAAGCGATAGAATCAGGCGCGGACATCATTTTATTAGACAATCAAACACCTGAAGAAGCGGAAAAACTCGTTGAAATGGCGCGACAGTTGAATCCGAATGTATTGCTTGAGGCTTCAGGCGGAATGGATTTAGACCGCGTGCGCTCGTTTGCCGAAGCCGGAGTTGACCTTATCAGCGTCGGCAGATTGACTCATTCGGTAAAAGCTGTGGACATCAGCTTTAAGATTCAAGCCGTCTGAAATCTGTAAATTTACCGGATAAAAACTTTAGACTAAGTGAACTGTTTTGCGGGAATCTCTTCGCTTGTCAGAGCCAGCATTTCTCTCGTCGGTTTTAAAATCGGCAAAAACCAAATCAAAACGCCTGTAACAATCAGCGCAATCGTGCAGGCAATGCCGCCTTCGATGCCATAATCGCCGCCTGTCAAAACTGTTAAGCCGGAATCTGTAACTTGAAAAAGCGGCGCGGTTGTTAATTCTTTGATGCCGCTCACTGGAATTCCCAAAATCGCGCCTTGAACCCAATTCCACATCAGATGAAGACCGAAAACCATCCAAAGATTGCGTGTTTTTAGATAGGCGATGCTAAACCAAATGCCTGCCAAAGCCGTGTTGATTGTAGAAATATAACCCGCGTTCGGATTGCCCAAATGACCGGAAGCGAAAAATAGGGAAGTCAGAACAATCGCCAGCCAAGCGAGCTTCGCGCGGGCAAAGGTTTGCAGAATGTAGCCGCGAAAAAGTGCTTCTTCCGCCGCCGCGCCAAGAATAAAAACCGCCAGCGAAACGCCTAAAGTCAAAATAATCGCCGAACTTCCGCTTGTTAGATTCGGTTGGAGAGTCATTCCGCCGAAAGCAATTGCAATAAAAGCCGCGAAATAAATCGAAACCGCGCCAAAAATTAAACCATAGAGCAAATCCTTCAACCAATTTTTCGTGAACCAGCAGCCGAGTGCGCGAAACGGCAAATTTTCCAAAAATCTTCCGCACAGCCAGCCGACGAAAATCGAAAGTGTCAGCAAAATAATATTCGGAACGACAAAACCCGACAAACCGCCTTTGTTAAAACCGATCGGCGAACGTGAAAGAACTGCTTCAATAATCGCCCCGAAAAGAGTTGAAATAAAAACGAACGCGAGCAAAAAAATAAGCACGCGCCAGCCGCTCCGAATGCGACCGAATTGATTGAAAAAGACTTGATTCATAAGTTTTGGATTTTACTCTATGAAGCTGAAAAACTCTATGAACTTGCGAAATTTATTTTGTGATAAACTGCAAATATGAACGAAGATGGACAAAGCCGAATAGAACCGAAAAAACGCACGCCGCCTTGGTTTCTCGGCGCGTTTGTTTTGGTTTTGCTGACGGTTTTGATACTGCTGCAATCGTCGAATTATTGGAAGGATTTTGAAATCAATTCCGCCAGCGATACGCTTTTGCTTTACGCGCTGTCTTCGCTGAATTTTTTCGCATTCGTCGTTTTCGGATTTATCTTTATTCGCAGTCTTTTAAAACTGCGCCGCGAAAGACGCGCGATGCAGATTGGCTCGAAAATCAAGACCAAACTTTTGCTGTATTTTTTCGCCATCAGTCTTTTGCCGATTATCGCAATGGCGGTTTTTTCTTATTTGTTTATGAATCGCGCTCTTGACCGTTGGTTTATCCAAATTCCCGACAATGTTATCAGCGAAGCCAAGCGCGTGCAAAATCTGTCAATCACCGACCAAATATTTAAATTGCAGGAAACCGCCGATATGCTAGCAGCCGAATTGGAAAAGCGAGAAATCACCGCTCAGGATTTACAGACGCTGGTCGAAGCGGGAAACTTAACGAAACTCGAAATAATCTCGAATACAGGTGAGGTTATTGTCGCCAGTGAAAAAAATCTGAATGCTGAACAAAAAATTGAACTTGAAAAAACTCTCAAGTTTGTTCACCAAAACAATTTTAACGAAGCAACTTTAAGAGATGGGAAATTTTTTGACGCTGCCGCGGCAAAACTTTCGGACGGTCGAATGCTAATTGTTGTGCCGAGTTTGCGTCCTGCCGAAAATGTCAATCAATTGTTTGAAAATTCTCTCATCGAACTTGAAGAATTAAAGCAAAAACAGGTTTTCGTCCGGCGAATCGGGCTTTTAACATTGGGAGTTTTGACGTTTCTCCTTATTTTTGCTTCTTCGTGGACGGCTTTTTATATCGCGCGCGGGCTTACCGTTCCAATCAAAGCGTTGGCGGAAGGCGCGGAAAAAATCGCGCGTGGAAATTTAGCGCATCGCGTTTCCGTTCTGGCGGAAGACGAACTTGCGCTGCTTGTTTTGACGTTTAATCAGATGTCTGCGAAATTGGAGGAAAATTCCGCCGAACTTGAGGAACGACGCAAATATATCGAAACGGTTTTGCAGTCACTTTCGACCGGCGTGATTTCCTTCGACAGCGAAAACCGCATCACGACTATCAACAAAGCGGCGATTCAAATTCTGAAAATTGAAAATGCGGATTTTGCAGCATTTGGTTTGGAGAAACTCGTCAGCGAAGAAAACCGCGTTATTTTGGAAAGACTCGTCGCGCGTGCCAGACGTATCGGACACGCCAGCGAGCAAACAATTTTACAGCGCGAGAACACAGACGGAAGCGTGGAAATGAACTCAAGTTTGCCGGTTTTATTAACGGCGACCGCTCTGCCAAAAACTTTTGACGGCGAAACGGGCGGAAGCGTGCTGGTCATTGAAGATTTGAGCGAATTGATTGCCGCGCAACGCGCTTCGGCGTGGCAGGAAGTAGCCAGACGAATGGCGCACGAGATAAAAAATCCGCTGACACCGATTCAGCTTTCGGCGGAGCGCATTGCAAAAAAAATTACAAACGACAACACGGAAGACCAATTACGAATTGCGAATTATGAATTACGAGACGGAGAAAATCTAAAGACCAGAGACCAGAGACCAAAGACCGAAGCTCAAACTGCAAAAATCATCAAAGACGGAACGGAAACGATTTTGCGTGAAGTCAATTCTCTAAAATCGATGGTTGACGAGTTTTCCAGATTTGCGCGTCTGCCGAATGTGAAATTGGAAAAGGGAAATGTGAACGAGATAATCGAACAATCAGTTTTTCTTTACGAAGACCGTTTTCCCGACGTTCAAATAAAAACGAGTTTAGAAGATGAAATTCCGGGCGCGATGATTGACGAAGAACAACTGCGCCGCGCGTTTGTGAATTTAATCGAAAATTCAATCGAAGCGTTCGACGAATCGCAAGCGGAAAAGCGGATTTTTATAAAAACCTTTCACGACGCGGCGCGGGATTTGATTATTGCGGAAGTTTCCGACAACGGAAACGGAATTTCGCCCGCCGGTTTTCAGAAACTTTTTCAACCGTACTTTTCTACCAAAGGACGCGGAACGGGTTTGGGTTTGGCAATTGTGCAGAGAATCGTCGGCGAGCATCGAGGGAAAATAAAAGCGGTTTCAAACAAACCGCGAGGCGCAAAGTTTATCGTCGAGCTTCCGACTTTTACTTGATTAATTCAAAATGTCGGTTAGCTCGCTTCACAATTTGCAGCGCAAGACATTTTCTTGAATCTTTAGGAGAATATGATTTTGATTCGCCCGGCTGTTGAAAACGACGTTCAAACTCTTTGTTCATTCGACCTTATTGCGCGGCAGGAAGAAGAGCGTCGGGAATTTATCCGTCGTGAAGTAGCTGCCGGCACTTGCTTTGTCGCCGTTGCCGATGGAGAAGTTATCGGTTACGGTGTTCTGAATTACACTTTCTACAACAACGGCTGTATAGATATGTTGTATGTAGATTCCGAGCATCGGCGGCGTGGTGCGGGAGCGGCATTGTTACGGCATATGGAATTGCTTTGTCAAACTCCGAAGTTGTTCACCTCGACAAATCTTTCAAACTTGCGGATGCAATCGCTGCTCGCTAAACTTGAGTATGAATTAAGCGGCGTAATTCACAACCTGGATGAAGGCGACCCGGAAATTGTGTATTTCAAACGACTAAAATCAACTTAATTGGTTTTCTTCCGCGCCATTTCCTCAATTACTGATTCAATCCTTTGCGGCGTGATTTCCTGAGCGATTTCTTTGATAACTTTGTCGGAAAGTTTTTCCATTACCTTTTTCGCAATAGCTTCGATAACTTCGTGTGAAAAGTTTGCCGTTTCCGGCGAATCTTTCTTCTCGCCGAATTCTTCGGTTTTCTGTGCGACAGGCTGTTCATCCGCAAATTCAAAAACCTTTTCGTCGAGCCACAAAATTTCATCTTCGGCTGAATTTATCGGCATTCGCTGAAAATACTCGGCGGTTGAAGGCTGTGTTTCCAGCGAAACTTCTTCTTTTTCGTCCGCATCCTGATTTGCAAAATTATTTTCCGATGTTTGAATATTCGGCTCGGAAACAAACTTTTGCGATTCGTCCGCAGGAAGACTGCCGATTTGATTGGTCTGAATCATCTCGTCGTCCATTCCCGCATCGTCAAACGGTTCAAAATTCGCGTCGTTTGTCGTCTCGGAAGGATTGTCGAAATTGTTGGCAGTTGCTTCTACTGCTTGATTTTCTGAACTGAAATTATCTTGATTATAAGACGACGCATCACCATTAGAGCGATCAAGCAAATCGGAAACTCTGCTCACTAATTGGGGAATTGAGTGAAAAGGTTTTGTCAGGTAATCGTCTGCGCCGACACGACGCGCTTCGGCTTCGTCGAAAGGCTCGAACGAGCCGACTAACAGAATAACCGGAATCTGCTTGGTTTCCTCATCCTGCTTTATCATTTCGCAAATCCGGTAACCGTCAAATCCGGGCATATTAACGTCAACCATTACCAAATCAGGCGCGAGTTCGACAAATTTTTCCATTGCCGAGTTACCATCGGCGACGGTAATAACTTCAATTCCTTCTTCGGCAAAACTCAGGTTGACAATCTTTTGAATCGTTACCGAATCATCCGCTAATAATAATTTATGTTTTGACACGGCGGTTTTGCTCCTTATCGAACTACTAAAAAATTCTGTCTGAAAAGTTTATCTCACTTGAAAATAATTTGCGCAAAAAACACATTTAGTCGGGCGTTTGACCTCTCTAAAATCTGTTTTTGCTTGCAACTTTGCTGTCTGTTTATTAATAATCCTTATTTTGATGCTGACGCTTATTCTATGAAAAATTTATCCGTTTTAAGAATTTAATCGGTGAGTGTGCCGATTATTTACTAATTTTGCCGCGAGCTTTATCGCCGCCTTCATACTCGAAGCGTCGGCTAAATTTTTCCCCGCAATATCGAAAGCCGTGCCGTGGTCAACCGATGTTCGCACCAAAGGCAAGCCGAGCGTGACATTGACCGACGCGCCGAATGACAGACATTTAACAGCAATCGTCGCCTGGTCGTGATAGCAGGAAATAACCGCGTCGAATTCACCTCGGAATCCGCGCAAAAAAATCGTGTCGGGTGAATACGCGCCGGAAACGTCTATGCCAAAATTTTTTCGACATTCGGCGATTGCCGGTATTATCTCGTCAGCTTCTTCCGAGCCGAACATTCCGCCTTCGGAAGCGTGCGGATTAAGACCGGCAACCGCGATTTTCACATCTTTTTTTAATAATTCTGATAACGATTGATGGGAAAATTTTATCAGTTCCACTAATTTTTCTTTTTTTATCAAATCAATCGCGTTGCGGAGTGAAACGTGAGTCGAAAGCAAAACGACGCGCAGGTTTTCGGCAAAAAAACTCATCGCAAATTCTTTTGTATCAGTTAAATGGGCGAGAAATTCCGTGTGTCCGGGAAAATCATAGCCGCCCAGCGCAATCGCTTTTTTGCTAATCGGCGCGGTGCAAATTGCGTCGATTTTTTTCTCGCGCCAAAGCCGGACGGCTGTTTCGATATATTCGGCTGCGGCTTTTCCGGTTACGCCTGAATCTTCGCCCAAAATTATTTTGTCCGGGATATTGCGTAAATCGTGAACGGCAATTTGGTTTGAATTGTGCGGAAGATTTTCAGTCGCTTCAACAAAATCAAACTCTATTCCTAAATCTCGCGCCGTTTTTCTTAAATACGCGGTATCGCCAATAACTACGGGCGAGCAAATTTTTTTTATGTTCTCGTCGGCAAGTGCTTTGAGCGTGATTTCCGCCCCGATTCCGGCGGCATCGCCCATCGTTATTGACACGGCGGTTTTGCTCCTTATCGAACTACTAAAAAATTCTGTCTGAAAAGTTTATCTCACTTGAAAATAATTTGCGCAAAAAACACATTTAGTCGGGCGTTTGACCTCTCTAAAATCTGTTTTTGCTTGCAACTTTGCTGTCTGTTTATTAATAATCCTTATTTTGATGCTGACGCTTATTCTATGAAAAATTTATCCGTTTTAAGAATTTAATCGGTGAGTGTGCCGATTATTTACTAATTTTGCCGCGAGCTTTATCGCCGCCTTCATACTCGAAGCGTCGGCTAAATTTTTCCCCGCAATATCGAAAGCCGTGCCGTGGTCAACCGATGTTCGCACCAAAGGCAAGCCGAGCGTGACATTGACCGACGCGCCGAATGACAGACATTTAACAGCAATCGTCGCCTGGTCGTGATAGCAGGAAATAACCGCGTCGAATTCACCTCGGAATCCGCGCAAAAAAATCGTGTCGGGTGAATACGCGCCGGAAACGTCTATGCCAAAATTTTTTCGACATTCGGCGATTGCCGGTATTATCTCGTCAGCTTCTTCCGAGCCGAACATTCCGCCTTCGGAAGCGTGCGGATTAAGACCGGCAACCGCGATTTTCACATCTTTTTTTAATAATTCTGATAACGATTGATGGGAAAATTTTATCAGTTCCACTAATTTTTCTTTTTTTATCAAATCAATCGCGTTGCGGAGTGAAACGTGAGTCGAAAGCAAAACGACGCGCAGGTTTTCGGCAAAAAAACTCATCGCAAATTCTTTTGTATCAGTTAAATGGGCGAGAAATTCCGTGTGTCCGGGAAAATCATAGCCGCCCAGCGCAATCGCTTTTTTGCTAATCGGCGCGGTGCAAATTGCGTCGATTTTTTTCTCGCGCCAAAGCCGGACGGCTGTTTCGATATATTCGGCTGCGGCTTTTCCGGTTACGGCTGAATCTTCGCCCAAAATTATTTTGTCCGGGATATTGCGTAAATCGTGAACAACAATTTGGTTTGAATTGTGCGGAAGATTTTCAGTCGCATCAACAAAATCAAACTCTATTCCTAAATCTCGCGCCGTTTTTCTTAAATACGCCGCATCGCCAATAACTACAGGCAAGCAAATTTTTTTTATGTTCTCGTCGGCAAGTGCTTTGAGCGTGATTTCCGCCCCGATTCCGGCGGCATCGCCCATCGTTATACCGACTCGCGTTAAAGATTTATCCAGATTAGATTTAGAGAAGTTTTCGTTTCGTTCGACATTCACCGAATCATTTTGACATAAAAGCGCAAATAATAAACCACCAAATTGCAAATAGATGCAAAATACTCAAAAACCTTTTTGAGTATTTTGCATCTATTTGCATTCAAACATTTCTTAACTCCTAAATTTTAATCCGCTTGGCGACGAATAAATGTCGGAACATTTATATCTTCATCTTTTTTTACGTCCAAAGGATTGTATGCCGGCGGCATCGTCGCGCCGTTCATCGCCGCATGTGCGGATTCCGCATACGGTGATAACGGTGTCGCTATTTGTTTGTAGTTGTCAAAGCCGGTGGCGATAACGATTATCTTCACATCATCTTCCATTTCTTCGTCAAAGACCGTTCCGAAAATGATATTAGCGTCTTCGTCGGCTTCTTGATGAATCAGTGAAATCGCTTGTTCAATCTCGTCGAGCGGCATATTTTTTGAACCCGTAATATTGATAAGTGCGCCACGCGCTCCTTTGATTGAATTTTCTTCGAGCAGCTTGGAATCAATCGCCGCCTTCATCGCGCTGATTGCCGCGCCGTCGCCTGTTCCGTGTCCGATGCCCATCAGAGCCACGCCCATTCCCTGCATTACTGATTTAACGTCAGCGAAATCGAGATTGATAACGCCTGAAACGGTTATCAAATCGGAAATGCCCTGGACGGCTTGCAGCAAAATATCGTCCGCGCGGCGAAACGCATCCATAATCGAAATTTTTTCTTCGACTTCTTTGAGCTTTGAATTCGGAATCGTGATAATCGTGTCGACACAGCCGCGCAACTCGGCGAGTCCTTCTTCGGCTTGCCGCATACGCTTTTTGCCTTCGACCGTAAAAGGTTTGGTTACGACGGCGACGGTCAACGCGCCGAGTTCGATGGCGAGCGCGGCAATGACAGGCGCGGCACCTGTTCCCGTTCCGCCGCCTAATCCGGTGGTGACGAAAACCATATCCGAGCCTTCCAAAACGTCCATTATCTTATCGGTGTCTTCAATTGCCGCCTGCCGCCCGATTTGCGGGTTTGCACCCGCGCCGAGACCGCGCGTCAATTGGCTTCCGAGCTGAATCTTGATCGGAGCTTTGGAATCGTTTAAGGCTTGCACATCCGTGTTGACCACGATAAACTGCACGCCTTTGATGCCTGCCTCAATCATTCGATTGACCGCATTGCTGCCGCCGCCGCCAACGCCGATGACGATGATTTTTGCGCCCGTTACTACCTCGTCGGCAAACTCCAACATCATTCCTTTATTTTTTATTTGAAGACCGTTCGTACTCATTATTTATGATTCCTTTTGAAGAAAATTTAATTGTTAAAACTATTTTTGTGAATTTCCGAGAGATATTGCGATTTCAACAAGATATTGTGTCTATGGCGAAAAAGCATACAACGATTTGGGGTAAAAAATCCAGCCCAAATGTTAAATTTATTTGAATTTACCTAAATTTATCTCGAAAATTTTCAAACCACTCGGCAACCTTGCGCGACGGCGACTTTCCGCCTTGAGTTTGCCCGCGAATTTGTGAGCGCATCGAAGCGAGTGCCAACCCGCAGACAGTCGCCCATTCGGGACTTTGCACTTCGTCGAGCAGCCCGCCGAAATGTTTTTGTTCCAAAAAACCGAGTCTGGTCGGCGCGTCGAAAACCTGTTCGGCAATCTCGACCATTCCGCGATTTAGAGAACCGCCGCCGGTCAAAACCACGCCGCTCGAAATTTGCCCGCGAATTCCAAAAACTTCGTGCGCGATGTGCTGTAAAAGCTCGACGGCGCGCGGCTGCATAATATCGCACAAAATTTCCTTTGACAGTTGGCGCGTTTCCTGTCTGCCGACCGGCATTACCTCGATGATTCCTTGTCTTTCCTCTGCACTCATCAAAAATCCAGCGACACAACCGTAATGATGTTTGATTCGTTCGGCTTCGGGTATCGAAACGCGCAAACCGACGGCGATGTCTTTTGTAAAGTGCATTCCGCCAAACGGAAAAACGGTTGTGTGCTGCACCGCGCCGCGACCGAAAATCATCAAGCTCGTAATTTCTTCGCCGATATTGACTAGAGCGCAGCCGTATTCCTTATCGCCATCACTCAAGGTGCTGTTTGCCGCCGCGAGCGGCTCTAACATCATTCTTTCGACTTCGAGACCGGCTTCATGAATGGCTTTGGCGATATTTTGTCTGCCCGCGCTCGGACTCGTGATAACGTGGATGCGGCTTTCCAGACGCGCCCCGCGCATCCCGATCGGCTCGACGATTCCGTCCTGCCCGTCAATAATAAATTCCTGCGGCAGGCGGTCAATGATTTCCCAACCGGCAGGAAGCTGCATTGCGCTCGCGGATTCGACAGCGCGTTCGACATCTTCAGTCGTAATCTCGCGTCCCGTGCCGGCAACCGCGACGACACCGCTTTTATTTTCGCCGCGCAGATGCTCGCCCGAAACATTAACCGTCGCTGTATGAATTGCCAAACCGCTGACGCGCTCGGCTTCTTCGACGGCTTTTTTGATTGATTCAACTACCGCGTCAGTCGTGGTTACAATTCCGCGCCGCAGCCCGCGCGATTCAGCCGAACCGATACCGACAATATTCATCACGCCGTTTTCAGACAATTCTCCGATGACGCACCGAATTTTGCTCGTGCCGATGTCTAATCCGACTGCTTGTATTTCACGACTCATTTATTCTTTGAAACACGTAGGTAAAAACCTTGCAATTTCATTGCAAGAATTTATTACGCTTTCTTTTCTTTATCGGAAAAGAACAATTAAGCGAATTTTACTCGCGTTCCTTTTTCAAACCTCT
>MWWB01000217.1_pt1 | contig 13348 bp, 10 predicted proteins | sample 1047291 | NCBI WGS metagenome assembly MWWB01 (sample SAMN06349976, study PRJNA376086) | soil metagenome | isolation source: MS4-1 sample Antarctic (ecotone) soil | place: Antarctica | reverse complement strand
TGGTTGAAAAACCACTTTCCGTGAACCTGGATGAGGCACGGCAAATGGAAACGCTGGCTAATAAGTATGGAATTCACTTGCTCACCAATTATGAAACAACATGGTATAGCAGTAATCAAAAAGCATTTGAACAACTGGATGCATTGGGAGATATCCGTAAAATAGTTGTACACGATGGCCACCAGGGCCCAAAAGAAATAGGAGTGAACAAAGAGTTTCTGGATTGGCTTACCGACCCTGTAAAAAATGGTGGCGGAGCACTGATGGATTTTGGATGTTATGGAGCAAACCTTATCACCTGGTTAATGAAGGGTGAAAGACCGCAGGCGGTGGTTGCTATTACGCAGCAGATCAAACCAGAGGTATATCCAAAAGTTGAAGATGAAGCAACAATTATTGTGACATATCCAAAGGCCCAGGGAATAATACAGGCCTCATGGAATTGGCCTTATAATAGAAAAGACATGGAGATATACGGGCAAAAAGGTTATGTAATTGCAGACCGTAATGGGCTTAAACTCAAAACTTCTGCTGATAAGGCGGAAGTGTACCAGGCTGTTCCTTCGCCGGCTAAACCATATCATGATCCGTTTGCTTATTTAGCGGCTGTAGTGCGGGGGGAAATTATTGTTAAGCCAACAGATCTTTCTTCATTGCAAAATAATATGATCGTTATGGAGATTTTAGAAGCTGCAAAAGAATCTGCCAGGCAGGGTAAGATCATTTATCTAAAAAAATAAATTTCCTATTGAAATAAATTTTTGGGAAATTATTATTAATCCACCAAACTATATTAGTTGAATTCAATCTCACTATGTCTGTTTGATTTTAGAACTAAACCAACGCTATCTTACAAAAAAATATAATTTTATGCTTCTCACTGCTTGCAATGCTTTGTGCGTTTGCACAACCTTTCGTCATACGCTATTGCCAGCAAAAACAAATGACATTGCTTATTTTATAAGAGAGAGCTAATTTATCTCTGCACGTTTGAAAATCAACGCCACATCCTTGACTATACAACACTGGAAGAAATAGAAGAAGTGTTGAACAATAGAAAATTCTACCGGGCTAACAGGCAACACATCGTAAATGAAAATGCGATTCAAAGTGTTTATGCTCATCCAACAGGCAAGCGTACCTTGAAATTAATTTGTCAGCCCAACCTGGTAACTCGATATTAGCCGGGAAAAGGCATCAGCCTTTAAAAAGTGGTTAGATAAATAGGGAAATGGTTCAGCAAATTGGCTTGACAAAGGTCTAATTATGACATGCTATCCTCAACTAAATTAAGGGAATCTTTAAAACCCATTTATAATAAACGACTTGACAGGCTGAGTTTGACGAAGCCTTATTGGACAATGGGTTTATTAAATTTAACCTTCGTCATGCCCAGGCTGATATGGTTTTAGAGACCCCCTTTAAATTTTCAAATTATTTTTAATTGCTGTTTCCGCAGTTTTCTTTTTCTGATTCTGAGAAAATATTGTCTCAGTTACTTTATTGATATAAAACATGTTTCACTTTAGGTCATTATAAGTTTCTTAATTAAATCTTATCAATCCTTTCATCTCAATGCACAACATTAAATAACTTCAAATCTCAAAGTTCAAATATGGAATATAGAAGAATGGGTAAAACCGGCTTGCAATTAAGTGTATTATCATACGGGAGTTGGGTTACTTTTCATAAACAAATAAACGAAGGTATTGCAGATGAATTAATGACTATTGCATACGATAATGGCGTAAACTTTTTTGACAATGCAGAAGTATATGCCCTGGGTGAAAGCGAAAAATTAATGGGTAAAGTTTTGAAAGCAAAAAACTGGGACAGAACTTCTTACGTAGTCAGCAGCAAAGTATATTTTGGTTGGCGTGGTAAAGAAAATAAACCTAATCAAACTGGCCTTAGCCGTAAACATATAGTAGAAGCCTGCCACGAAGGCTTACAACGCTTGCAGGTTGATTACCTGGATATTTTCTTTTGCCACCGCCCCGATAAAAATGCACCCATCGAAGAAGTAGTGTGGACGATGAATCATTTAATACAACAGGGAAAAATTTTGTACTGGGGGTCCAGCGAATGGAGTGGAGTGGAAATAATGGAAGCACATCGTGTAGCACATGAATATAAATTGATTGCCCCCGTTGTAGAGCAACCGCAATACAATTTATTGGAAAGAGATAAAGTGGAAAATGAATTTCTTACAATTTTTAATACGGTTGGTTTGGGCACAACCATCTGGAGTCCCTTGGCATCGGGTTTATTAACAGGAAAATATAATGATGGAATACCAGAAGACAGCCGCTTTGCTTTGGAAGGTTTTGACTGGTTAAAAGACCGCTGGGTAGTGGAGGATAAATTAGAAAAAGTCCGTCAACTAACAGCATTTGCAAAAGAATTAGGAGAACCTCTTGCAACACTCTCCATCGCATGGACAATAAAAAACCCTAACGTGACTACTACTATATTAGGTGCTACAAAAAAAGAACAGTTGTTTGAAAATTTAAAAGCCCTGGAAATGCTGCCCAAACTAACACCGGAAGTAATGCAGCGCATTGATGATATTATGCAAACAAAACCAAAGTTGCCTGAGTATTAGGGAGCCACTGTCCCCGAAGGGAACTTAGATCAGACATACTTTCTATTTTGAAAGCTTACTTTTAGAAAAATGTTTTTAAAGAAATCTTACGTAACAGTTCTATTTTTTGCTGCTCTTAAACTTTTTAAAATTTACAATGACTGAAATACAAAAGACTGATAAGCCTAAGTTCCCCCTCGGGGGCGCAGGGGGGCGGCCTACTACCGTGTTTATAACCGGAGGCAGTCGCGGCATTGGTAAAGCCATTGCTTTAAAATTTGCGGGAGAAGGCGCCAACATTGTTGTTGCGGCAAAAACTGTAGAACCCAATCCTAAGTTAGAAGGCACCATTTATACTGCTGCTAAAGAAATAGAAAGTCTTGGTGTAAAAGTTTTGCCCCTACAGGTTGACATCCGTTTTCAAGATCAAATAGAGGCCGCAGTGAAAGAAACTGTTGCAACCTTTGGTGGCATTGATATATTAATTAATAATGCCAGCGCAATTAATTTATCTCCAACGGAAAAGCTGGAAGCCAAACGTTTCGATCTGATGAATACTATTAATGTTCGTGGCACGTTTTTAATGTCGCAAGCCTGCATACCGCATTTAAAAAAATCTCACAATGCACATATTTTAAATCTCTCGCCACCATTAGATATGAACCCACAATGGTTTGGTGCACATGTAGCCTATACTATAAGTAAATACGGCATGAGCATGATAGTATTAGGTTTGGCTGAAGAATTAAAACAATACAAAATTGCTGTAAACGCCTTATGGCCACGCACTACTATTGCAACGTCTGCCGTGCAAAATTTATTAGGCGGTGATTACCTTATGCAACGAAGCAGGAAACCTGGCATAATAGCCGACGCGGCTTTTATCATTGTTAACAAACCTGCTGCTATATGTACCGGCAATTTTTTTATAGATGAAGAAATATTGCAAAAAGAAGGTGTATTGGATTTCGGAAAGTATGCAGTAAATCCTGATATGCCTTTGCAAAAAGATTTATTCATTTCTTAAAGGCTTTTTAGGATTTTGGCAACGAAGTATGCTCGGTCTGAAATCCCCCTTATGACTATTTTTTATGAAGGCGGATTCTGCTCTCCCCTTTCACAATGGGGGAATGTAGGAACACTCAAATTGTGAGAAAAGATAATAAAGGGGATTTCAACAGAATAAATCGGCTTTAATAAAAACCCTAAACAACTTCTATAAATGCTGCAGGTTGGAGTATGTCTGAATGTTGGATTTCAGATTCAGATTTTTAAAATTTGAAATTTGAATTCTTTTTGTCTTTCCGGGTTCGGTATTTGCTTTCTTTATATCAACATCATAAACATCATTGTTCTTTTGTACTTTGCTGCTTGCATATGAAACTGCTAAGTCCCGCCATATCACGTTTAGCCCGGTTACGACTTTGGTCTATTGAACAATGGATGGATGATACAGTAAGCACACAATTAGAAGTATGGCAGGATTTATTAGTCGCAGGGCAATACACAGAATATGGCCGAAAATATCATTTTGCAGGGATACAATCCCTTGAGCAATTCAAGCAACAGGTTCCAATACAGGAATACGATGCCTTACTTCCTTACATCGAACAAATGATGCAAGGTGAAGAAAATCTATTATGGAATACTCCCGTAACATGGTTTGCTAAAAGCAGCGGTACAACCAGCGCAAAAAGCAAGTTTATCCCTGTGAGTGATGAGAGTTTAAAAGACAATCATTATAGGGCATCAAAAGATGTACTAAGTTTTTATTATGCCAGTCATCCTGGAAGCGACCTCTTGACTGGCAAATCGTTGATCATTGGTGGCAGCCACCAAATAAACCAATTGAATGATGAAATTCATTATGGTGATCTCAGTGCAGTAGTAATGCAAAATTCACCTTTTTGGGCAAGCTGGATACGAACACCAGACCTCTCTATTATTTTAATGGACGAATGGGAAAGCAAGCTTGAAAAGTTAGCGCAGTCCACCATACAGGAAAATGTCACTTCAATGGCCGGTGTACCTACCTGGCTCATGTTATTACTAAAACGGATTTTAGAGATCACCGGTAAACAAAACATTAAAGAAGTTTGGCCCAACCTGGAATTATACATGCACGGTGGTGTAAGCCTGGTGCCCTATAAAGCCCATTTTGAAAAATTAATTGGCGCTCCCATTAATTATTTAGAAATGTATAATGCATCTGAAGGTTTTTTTGCTGCACAAGATGATATTACAGCAGAGGGTATGTTATTGATGTGTGATCATGGAATTTTTTATGAGTTTATGCCAATGGAAGAAGCAGGTAAAGCATCTCCATCTACGCTGCAATTAAACGAGGTAGAGAAAGGTAAAAATTATGCTTTAATAATTACTACAAATGGTGGTTTGTGGCGTTACCTTGTTGGAGACACAATTCAATTTACTTCTCTACATCCATTCCGTATAAAAGTTTCTGGGCGGCTAAAGCATTATATGAATGCATTTGGAGAGGAAGTAATTATAGATAACAGTGATAAGGCCATAGCCATCGCCTGCAAAAAAACAGGAGCATCGGTAAAAGATTACACTGCTGCGCCCGTTTATTTTTCAGATGGTCAAAATGGAGCACACGAATGGCTGATTGCGTTTAATGCAGCACCGGAAAAATTTTCAGAATTTATTTTTGAATTGGATGCAGCGCTAAAAAACTGCAACAGCGATTACGAAGCAAAACGCTATAAAAATATTGCGCTGCGAATGCCCATAGTACAGGCAGTGCCTGTTGATACATTTAATAACTGGCTGCAAAGCAAAGGCAAACTTGGCGGGCAACATAAGGTGCCAAGATTAAGTAATGAGCGTACTGTTCTGGAAGAGATCAAGGAATTTATTAGAGAACAGAAGAAATAATTTTTTCTAACTTGGTTCAGTTTATCGGTTTAGCCTTCTGTTGTATTTGAATAAACTAAAACACATGGCAGTTCTTAACCAGCCAGCTAAAAATTTATCCTTTAACATCCATACCCATTTATTAAAAAGAATTCATTTCTAATAACACCATTCGATAAAGTATTTTTGAATTAAATCATTATTTTGATAGCAATAGATAATATATTGGTTAGCGATGAAGTGGTAGAAGCGCAATTTGTTTGCGACCTGCATAAATGTAAAGGTGGCTGCTGTGAAGATGGTGACGCAGGTGCACCCTTGGAAAAAGAGGAAATGAAAATAATTGATGAAAACTTTAATGCTATTGAATCCTACCTCTCTCCTGAAGGCCTTGTGGAAATAAAAAGAAAGGGAAATTTTGTTTATGATAAAGAGTTTGGATGGGTAACGCCTACTATTAATGGTGGCATTTGTGCTTATGGTTTTCGCGACCGGCAGGGTATTATTAAATGCGGCATCGAGGCGGCATATTATGATGGTAAACTGGATTGGAAAAAACCAATCAGTTGTCATTTATTTCCTATTAAAACTTTCCGTACTAAAGAACATACCATGGTTAATTACGAACCAAGGGAAACGCTTTGTAAACCTGGTTGTGTCTTAGGAAAAAAAGTCAAGATGCCTGTATATCAATTTTTGAAAGAAGCGTTAGAACGGAAATTTGGAGAAGATTTTTACACTGCTCTGCACCAGGTCGCAACAGAATATTTTCATGAAAAAAGGGAAAAGAAATAATGTCCGGTCAGTCCAACACCTTCATTGCTAAAAGCACTATAAAGGCTGCAGATAGGGAACACAGGCGAAAAATCAATTTCAATATTTCCCGCTACAATGCAGTTGTACCAACAGGTAAGCAACAATTCACCAATTTAGATTTGGCGAGGGAAAAGGCAAAAAATATTAAGTGGCGTGCCATAGAAACATTAGATAAGCTACTCGAGGCTTTTGAAGTGAACAGTGCAAAGCGTGGTGTAAAATTGCTTTGGGCAGAAACAGCAGACGAGGCTCTTGCCGAAATTTTAAATATCTGTAAAGAAAAAAATTGTTCTTCCATAGTGAAGAGCAAGAGTATGGTTACGGAAGAAATTCATTTGAATAATTTTTTAGAAAAAAATAATATAGAAAGCATTGAAACCGACCTGGGAGAATATATCCAGCAGTTAGATGGAGAGGCCCCTTATCATATTGTTACACCAGCCATGCACAAAAGCAAAGAAGACGTGGCGAAATTATTTGCAGATAAACTAGGTACGCCGGCGCACCTAACTCCTACGGAGTTAACATTGGTAGCAAGAGAAAAGTTGCGTGAGAAATACCGGCAGGCAGAGATTGGCATTACAGGCGCAAATTTTATTATTGCAGATATTGGTGGCATTGCTATTACTGAAAATGAAGGCAATGGAAGGCTGAGTTGCGCCTGGCCTAAAACACATATTGTAATAGTGGGGATTGAAAAAGTAATTCCTTCTATGGTTGACCTCGATTTGTTTTGGCCGCTATTGGCAACATACGGCACCGGGCAAAAGGTTACCGTATACAACACTATCATTACTGGCCCCAGGCAAAAAAATGAGACAGATGGCCCCGATGAAATGTATGTGATCTTATTAGATAATGGGCGTACGAATATTTTGGGGAATGCAAAAAGCCGTGAATCATTGTATTGTATTCGTTGCGGCGCCTGCTTAAATGCTTGTCCTGTTTATAAAAACATTGGCGGGCATGCGTATGGCACCACGTATAGCGGGCCTATTGGTTCAGTTATTACACCACATTTAAAACAAATGAATGAGTGGAAACATTTAAGCTATGCTTCCTCTCTTTGCGGCAATTGTACCGAAGTATGTGCTGTAAAAATTAACCTGCATGAATTGCTCTTAGATAACCGGGCAGAAGCTGTAGAACAAAAAGCCTATTCTTTTGCAGAAAAAGCAGCCTGGAAGTTTTGGAAAAGCGCCATGTTGAATCGTAAATTGATGAACATGGGTTCTGGAAAAATAAAGGGTTGGATAGTAAACACTTTTGTAAAAGATTGGAAGAAAAACCGGAGTGACCTGGTATTTCCGCAGAAATCATTTAGCCAGTTGTGGAAAGAAAAATATGGCAATAGGTAATTGATTGAATAATTATTAAGAACTGATTACACGAGCAGCCGGCTTTTTCATAGAAATTTTAATTGCAAATACTTCTTCATGCTGGGCCAGGTTAATTATTACAATGATTTCGGAGAGATTTATAAGCAAAGCATCCTGTCTTGCCCCGAGCCTGAATTATGGACAACGGACTACGACACAAAAGGGAGAGTGTTCCGGGAGATGAGAGAAAGGGTAGAACAGCAACAAAAACTTATCTCAGCATATTTTACTCCAATAATTCCAGTGCTGGATATAGGTTGTGGATTTGGCAGACAATCAATATCGCTGGCAAAGAATGGATACACCCTTACCGGCACCGACACCAGCGATGTGTTTATTGATATTGCAAAAGAACTTTTTTTGAAACACGGCTTTGAAGGAAGGTTTATTTGTACAGATATTATTAATGGAAAGAATTTACCAGGTCAGCAAAAACAAATTCTATTATTGGACGTACTCGAACATATAAAACCATTCCAGCGCCGGGCGATGTTTAGTAATATATATGACATAAGCGGGCCGGAGGCTATAATTATTATTTCACTGCCACATTTAAAGAAACGGTTGACCTCACAATTGAATAACGTAGTGCGGAGAAGTATCACACAGTATATTCCCTATTTTCTAAAAAGAGAAGAACATCCGTATCCTATTCCTGGAAAGAACATGGTCATTAAGCTTGCGAAAGGGCTTTTCACTTTGAATACATTTACAGAATCGCCGGAAACAGATTATTATGTTTTTATAAGAAACTGATCATGCTTTTTTATACCATCGATATTACCCCACGTCTTCAGTATATCTCCGCTTTTATCGGGAAAGAAATTGACGCTGACAGTTTTTTACTTACGACAGACATTGAGGAATTTAAAAGTTATGACGGCCCTAAAATAAATTACAGCAACAGTAAGATTTCAGATGGTGAATTTTGGTTATTGCCATACTCCTTATTGTTTGAAAAAGACATTCGCTCTCAAGCAATTGATTGTTTTGATTTCAATGGGCAGAAAGCTTTTTTTAAAACCAATGGTGACCTGCCATTCGATTTTTTAGCCGCCAGCTTTTATTTATTGAGCCGCTATGAAGAATATCTTCCGCATGCAAAAGATATCTATGGACGATATGCACATGGAAACTCGGTGGCGTTTAAAGAAGGATTTCTTTCCATTCCGCAGGTCAATGTGTGGTTGGAAGCATTGAAAAAGAAGCTAAAGGAAAAATTTCCTCTTTTCAATATTCAATACTCCCGATTCAATTTCCTGCCAACCTATGATGTTGATGAAGCATTCTCCTACAAACATAAAAGTTGGGACAGAACGTTGGGGGCCGTCAGCAAAGCCTTCCTGAAAGGCGCATGGTCGAAGATTAATGAGAGAAGGAAAGTATTGGAGGAACAATTGCAGGATCCGTTTGATTCATATGCCTGGATGGATGATTTGCATGAGCGATATAAACTGAAGCCCAGGTATTTTTTTCTCGTACCGGAGAAAACCGGCAAGTATGATAGAAATATTCCGCCAAAGGAAACAGCATTACAAGGTTTGATTAAACAACATGCAGACAAATATGAAATTGGTGTTCATCCATCCTGGCAGAGTGGTAACGATCTTTCGCTGATAAAAAAAGAGATGGAGACGATTGAAAATATTTCTAAAAAGAAATCCTCTATTTCCCGGCAACATTTTATCCGTTTTACATTACCAGACACTTATCGTCACTTAATTCAAGCAGGCATTTCAGATGATTATTCAATGGGCTATGGTAGTATAAATGGATTCAGGGCTTCTATAACCACTTCTTTTTATTGGTATGATCTGGAGAAAGAAGAACAAACTTCACTATTGATCCATCCATTTTGTTTTATGGATGCCAATGCTTTTTTTGAACAAAAACTTTCACCGGAGCAAGCTCTCGATGAAATACTTTCTTATTATAAAAAGATAAAAAATGTTAATGGGCAAATGGTTACTATTTGGCATAATACATTTTTAGGCACAGATAAAATGTTTAAAGGATGGCGAGAAGTGTATGAAAAATTTATCCGGATAGTTTCCTCAGCTTATTAGCTGCCTTGTTCACAAGATAGACACCATAAAGTGTAATTACTGCACCAACAATTATGAAAAAGGTTAGCTTTTCATTAAACAACATCCAACCTAAAAGCACGGCCACAATTGGATTTATATATGCATAAATACTAGCTTGTTCAGTAGGTAAGTTTTGCAATGCATAAAGGAAAGCAATAAAAGAAATTATGGATCCGAATACAATCAAATAACCAATGGCTGCCCATGACTGCCATGTAATTTGCGATAATGGAATAACCTGTCCTATTGCTTGAGTTAATGTAAAAAGCACCAGGCCCGATATTAACATTTGAAGACCTAAGCTAAAATAGGGATTAAAATTAACTGCATGTTTTTTTGTGTAAATGGTTCCAAAGGCCCATGTCCAGGTAGAAGTGAGAGAAAGCAGTATTCCAAAGCGAAAGTCTGGATTTAAAAAATCCTGGAGGTATTCGTAAAAAATAACACAAATACCTGTGAAGCCTAAAACTAATCCCGTCACAGATTTTGCTGGTAAGGATGTTCTTGTACCGATTATACCAATTAGTATTAGCCAGAATGGGAAAATGGCTCCAATAATAGCGCCCAACCCGGCAGATATATATTGCACGCCCCAACCGGATAGTGCATTACTAAGCATGAAATTTAAAAAACTAAGCATCAATACAGGACCCCATTCTTTCCCTTTTGGCCAGGTAGTGCCTCGTGCAATAAAAAATAAAACATAACAAACACCTGCAAAAAATTGACGTATGCCGGCCATTTGCAAAGCCGGCATATGTCGTACACCTTCTTTAGTTGCAATCCAGGTAGTGCCCCAAAAAAAACAAACCAGTGATAGAGCAAATATTGCTTTAGTTCTTTTTCCACGGTGATGAAAAGTAAATGGATTGAATTTTGACAGGTAAGCCATGGTTGCATTCTGTGAGGCCTGTGCATCTGTTGGTGTTGTATTTTTTATTTCATTCTCCATTATTTTCTTTATAGCCAGGTTACCCTATTACTATGCAGTACTATACAAAAAGTAATCTATACCAGTTTTACATAATCGCCTCGTTAGGGGATGGGGGCTTAATGTTTAAAATGTCTAATTCCTGTCAATACCATCGCTAAATTATTTTGTTTACAATAATCTATGCTGTCCTTATCTCTTATAGAACCGCCAGGTTGAATAAATGCAGTGATACCTGCTGTATGCCCCATTTTTACGCAATCATCAAAAGGGAAAAATGCATCACTCGCCATCACTGCTCCACCTAAATTAAAATTAAATTGTTTTGCTTTTTCAATAGCCTGCCGGAGGGCATCGATGCGGCTGGTTTGGCCGCAACCTTTACCAATTAGCTGTTTATTTTTTACCAGCGCAATGGCATTTGATTTTAGATGCTTGGAAATAATGTTTGCATATACAAGGTCTTCTTTTTCCCGCTCAGTTGTTTCTCTTCCACCTGTCTGTTTCCATTCGGCAAAGTTGCCTTCATCAATACTCTGAATAAGCACACCGTTAAGAAGAGACCTGTACATTTCGGATGGCTGCCCTGTGCCTTGTACCTTGTTCTTTAATAATATCCTGTTTTTTTTTGATCTCAAAATTTTAAATGCTTCTTCTGAAAAAGAAGGAGCAATAAGCACTTCAAAAAATATTTCATTGATAGCTTCAGCAGTGTCTTTATCTATTTCAGTATTGCAAATTAAGACACCACCAAAAGCACTTTCAGGGTCGCCGGCTAAAGCAGCCTGCCAGGCTTCTATCAAAGTATTCCTCGATGCCATGCCGCACACATTGGTGTGTTTAATAATGGCGAAAAAAGACCCGCCCCCCCCACCCCCCAAGGGGGCAGTGTCTAACGCACTATCCTTGCTTTGCAAAGAATCTTTATGAATTGCGGCTTCATTGACAAGCAAGGGCTGTGCTTGGTTTTCCTTCCCTTGGGGAAGGCTGGGATGGGCCTGGGGCTGTGTATCACGTTCTCCCCCGTGGGGGGAGTTAGAGGGGGCTGGATCGAGTTCATTCATCAACTCAATAGCAGCATGTACATCAACCAGGTTATTGTATGAAAGTTCTTTTCCATTCACTTGCGCAAATAATTTGTCCAGATTTCCGTAGAATACCGCCGACTGATGCGGATTTTCTCCGTATCGCAAAGGCTTTGGTTGGGTAATAGATTCAAGAAAATATAAAGCTTCTGAAGGATTAAAATATTTTGCAATAGCCACATCATAATGTGCTACTAATTCAAATGCCCTGGCTGCAAAAGTTCTTCTTTGTTCTACTGTTGTTTCTCCACTTTGTTCCACCAATAATTGGGTTAAAATTTCATAATTTTCTTTTGAAGCGATCACTACTACATCATTAAAATTTTTTGCAGCGGCACGTATTAATGATGGTCCGCCAATATCAATTTTTTCAATGATTTTGGCCTCGTCTATTTCTTCTCCGATGGTTGAAGCTTTTAATCTTTGATCTTCAAGAGTTTGTTCAAAGGGATACAGATCTACTATTACTAAATCAATTTCATGAATATTATATTCCTTCATTTCAAGCAAATCCGCTTCATTATTTCTTCGCCCTAATATGCCGCCAAACACAGATGGATGAAGGGTTTTAACCCTGCCTCCTAAAATAGATGGATAGGTAGTTAACTGTTCAACAGGAATAACATTGATACCTAAATCTTCAATGAATTTTTGTGTGCCGCCGGTAGAGTAAATAGTTACGTTATTTTCTCTCAATTGTTCTACAACAGGCCCCAGCCCGTTCTTATTAAAAACAGATATTAAAGCAGAAGTTAGTTTCTTATTCATGGAAAAATATTAAGGCCGCCGCTAAAATGTATAAAGAGCGGCAAAGTTAGTAGTCTACAAATTCATTACAAAAGCACCTTTTTCACTCACGTCATAACAGGGAATGTGTAGCGAATCGCAATCTTTTTGCCAGAGCTTAGCCTTCCATGAAGGCACTGAACCATCTACAACTATTTGTTTTAAATTAAACGCTTGCAGAAGGTCCTTAATATAAATTTTTGGATTTTTAGAAAGAACTAATAAGTCGATGGTTTGCTTTGATGAAGACGAAGTAAAATTCATGGAAGTATCCATTACCAAAACCTGCCTTCTATAAAATTGAAATGATTTTAAATTGGATACGCCAGCCTTCGGTTGAATTCGATGTAAAATGCGGGAAGGTCTTATATGAAAATTTCTTAGAAGGTCATTTTGTTCTAAATCATCATCGCCGATAAATTTATACTTTCTTCCATCAATAATATCCATTGCTGCATATTTTGGCACATTATAAATTATTATCTTTTTTTGTTCATCAGCGTTTGTAAAAGAAATAGTTCGTAAAGTTGCAAACAACAGCAAACAAAATATTGAAAACCAAACTGCCCCCTTCTTTTTTTCTAACAGCCAATAGCTGGTCGCCGCAATAAAAGCTGTAAGGATAATGGCCTGAAAGGCAGAAATAGAAAGACCATCCCAAACTGCAAAAGAAACATTGTCTAATTGAACGATGTAATAATTCATAAACTGGATCAACTCTTGCAGTAAAAGTCCTAAAATGTTTGCAACGGGTGAAATAAACTGGAGCACACACAATAATATTTCACCAATCAGTATAAGGC
>MWWB01000215.1_pt1 | contig 13356 bp, 13 predicted proteins | sample 1047291 | NCBI WGS metagenome assembly MWWB01 (sample SAMN06349976, study PRJNA376086) | soil metagenome | isolation source: MS4-1 sample Antarctic (ecotone) soil | place: Antarctica | reverse complement strand
AACGGCAGCTATTTTTATAATAGCGCCAATGCTGCAAACCTGCGAAAAGGTTATCGCCAGACTTTCTTTGCCGATTCAACTATCAACACTGATCAACGGACCCTTTCTCAAAACATTAATCAAAACCATCGAATCAATTATAATCTTATCTACCGTATTGATTCACTAAACTCAATTATTTATACACCTAATCTCAGTTTTCAAAACAGCTCAACTTATAGCGATGATTCTATTACAAAAGAAGCTGAGAAAGCGGGTAATGCTTATCTGCTGAATAATACTAGAAACATCTATAATAATGAGGGTCATGGATTTAATTGGTCTAATAATCTAATATGGAGACGGAAGTTGAATAAGATCGGCAGAACGCTATCCGTCAACCTATCAAATACATACAGTAAAAACAACCGCGAAGGTTACTTAGCATCAAATAGCAATTTTTTTAACAGTGGTGGTGACAAGCTCAGGGCAAGCAATACAAAGCAACAAACCTTGCAGGATAACCTGACCAATAATTATGGTGTGACGTTATCATATACTGAACCGATTGCACGTGATAAAATCTGGGAGTTCAATTATAGTTATAACAAAAATCAAAGCGAATCTGACAGGCGCACCAATAACTATAATACCGGCAGTGGAAAGTTTGACGTGGTGAACAATTCGCTCACCAACAATTTTAAAAACTTAAATGAATCAAACCGGCTCGGTACAAACTTTCGCATTATAAAAAAGAAATACAATTACCAATTGGGCCTTGCTGTTCAGAATACGTTAATGGAAAGCAATAATCTTACGAAAGATTCGCTTCTGAAACAGCGTTATACCAACTTGTTCCCCACATTAAATTTTAATTACCAGTTTGCACGCAGTAGAAGTTTACGGTTCAATTATCGGGGACGCACAAATCAACCTTCTATAAACCAGCTACAGGAAACCTTAGGTGGAGATAGCACTAATTTTCCTACCATTCGGAATGGTAATGCAAGATTAAGGCAGGAGTTTTCTAACAATATCTCTCTTACGTATAACTTTTTTAACATGGTTAAATTCCGCAACATGTTTGCGTCGATCAGTTATAATAACACATATAATAAGATAGTTGATTCTATTGCCAACCTTGGTGGGGGCATACAGTTTATTCGTCCGACTAATTTAGATGGTACTTATAATTTAACCGGTGCATTTAATATTGGCTTTCCTATAAAGCAAATGAAAGGTGGAAATTTTAACACCAATACACGCATTACTTATGGGCGTAATGGAAATGTATGGGATGGCATTAAAAATTATACAAAGAACCTGACAGTTGGTGAGGACCTGCGGTTAAGTTACAATTACAAAGACAAGCTTGATCTTGGCCTAAGTACCAGTATTAATTATACATCAGCAAATTATACAATTAAAACAAATCAAAACCAGGGAAAGACTTCTTATTTTACACAAGTTTATTCAGGCGATATTTCCTATACATTTCCCAAGGGTTTTATTGCATCAACTGATTTTGATTATACAATTAATCCCAACCAGGGCGAGGGTATAGATCCAAGCTTTGCCATGTGGAATGCTTCCATGGCTAAACAATTGTTTAAAAGCAAGCGGGGAGAAATAAAATTATCTGTGTTTGATATACTAAATGAAAATCAAAGCTTCAACCGTTATGTAGGAGAAAATTATATAGAAGATGTACAGAACACAGTGCTGCAACGTTTCTTTATGTTGACATTTACCTACAATCTGAATCGCATGGGTGGTAAAAGCATGATGCCAAAGATGATGGAAAGGGGCATGAAAAATCTGAGAATAACGCAATAAAAAAATCCCGTCTCTTTTATACGAGACGGGATTTTTTTTTATTTAAGTGGTCTTTTTTTTATCGGAATGTAACTATGGGCTACAGACGTTCTGCCAAAGATAAACACACCTAAGATGGCTTTAAAAAAGCGCAATAAATTAAAAGAAGGCTTATAATAAGCTTTGTAAATTTCAACCTCTCTGCGGGAATGAGCGATGCCTCTGTCTTTCATATTGTATGATGTTTTGGTGAAAAAGGAAATTACAGATAAATGTGGATAACACGAAGTTTTTTGTGGATTTCCTGTTATCTTGGGTGTTAAATCCTTAATACCCATGAAATTTTTTCAACTAATGGCTACTGCCTTTTTATTCTTTTCTGTAGATGCCTATTCACAGTTTATGCTTTCCATCAATAATGGTTTTAGAAATGACATTCAAAAAGTAGTAGAAGATTATCCTAATGGCTTTGCTGCTTTGCGAGGTGAAATAAAGGCTAAAAATCCACAGACTACAGAATACGTTTCTTTATTAAAACCTAACGCTGCCGAAGAGTCAAGTATTGTAAAATACAGTGCTAATCACAAAGCCATTTATAGTTGGCAAGCGATTCTGTTGACTACTGAAAATTTTGAAGAAGCGGTTAAAAAATACAAATGGCTTTTTTACCAGGTAAAAGGAATGAATATAAAATATGTAGCTGACCAATATACGCTGGAAGGAAAATTTGAAGAGCCAGTTGAAACGCTCAAGTTTACTACAAGTGTATTATCAGTTGCATTTCCACCAAGCCGTTTTCAAAAATTAAAAATTGAAGTGTCAATGCATTTTGAGTTTCCTGTGTGGAAGGTTGGTTTGTCAATTTATGAAAAAGAAAGAGAAGATCATGAACGAGGAGACATCAGCGAACAATAAAATGGATTTGAAAAAGTGAGACGTCAGACGTGAGAAGTCAAACACACAACACTTTCAAACGGGAGAGTTAGCTGGCAAAGGGCCTCATTTTCTCACGTCTCACTTTTCACGTCTCACGTACTTTAATTCATTCGTATGATACGGTTTCCACCAGGATTATTACGTCTCATTTCTTCCATTAATTTTTCCCGTTCTTTTGTAAATTCATCAGCAGTTATACGTTTGCCGCCTTTCGGTTCTTTAATATTTGAGGCATTAACTTTTGCCGAAAACTCTACTGCTTTATAAATAGTGCGGCCATTATTTACATCAAGTTCCAGTATTAAACCTGGTAATTGCCCCTGGAATTCCTGGGGTCCAGCCGGTACGGTAATATCAGAGGTAAACCAGGCAACAATATTAGATGTATCCATTACTTCCTGCCTTTTCATTTCTCCATTTTCCATCGTCATTTGCATGCGTGGGCTAATGCGTTGTGCCGTTGCTTTACGTACAGTGCGGTCAAGTACTGTTTTTGTTTCCTCAGATAATTTCCATGATAGTTTTCTTATGCTATCTATTACCAAAAATTCTTTTTCAAAAAGTTCACGCTGGTCCGTTCTCTTAGCTGTTGCAAAATCATGATAGATAACATCATTATTACCTGCCATACGTACCACCACATTGCCACCTCCTCCGGTGAATGTATTATTATCACCATCCGGGTTAGGTATCACCTGCCAGATGGATTGATTATTTCCAAACATCAATTCAAAATTATCTTTCCTCGAAGGTGGTATCATTCTCGCCATTTCTTCATCCATATCCCGCGGACGCTGCATTTGCATAGTCCGTTCGTAAACTACTTTCCCTTCTTTTACCTGTGCATTAACAAAGAAAGAAGCCAGGAGGCAAAACAAAAAAAGTATTTTTTTCATATACAGTCATTTTAATCAAAAATAAACAGTACGATTTTCACATACTGTTAATCCACGTTGCAACAAGGTTAATAATGGTTAAAGCGTATATAAGCGGTAAAAGGATACGGTATTTTTGTGCGGATGCAAAGATCATTTAATCATATAAAGTGGATGCCGCTATTAATGCTTCTAACTATTTTAGGCATAGCAGCATTCCAGGTGTACTGGCTGCAAAAGGCGTACGAAAGAGAAGAGCGCACCTTAGAAATACGTGCTAACATGGCTTTCCGTGAATCAATACGATCATTACAGGTGACCAAGCTAAAGCTGGATAGAATGGCTGATAGCCAGCAAGTATCAGAGATAATAATACATAAAAAACAAATGGCTGATCAACCTGTACGTATTAATATTCAGCCCGACCGGAAAATGGAAGGATTGGTAGAAGCGTTGGATGAAAAAGTAAAAGACACATTCCTGACTGATAAAACAATTGTCTATCAAAGGTTTCCATCTGATACTTCGTTACCGGCCTCAGCACAATTGAAACGCCGTAACAGGCTGATGCAATTTTTGTATGATGTTGATTCCCTTCAAGACTCAATTAAAGTAAAAGAAATTTATGCCGGGGTAGATAAACGATTGCAACAACAGAATATAGAGGTACCTTTTTCGGTTATGCGTTTGAATAATGAAAGGGAAAATGGAAAGGATAATGAAAGAGTATATAATGAAGTTACTATTGGGTTTAAAAATCCAATTACATATAAATTAGATTTAGAAAATACATTTCCATTTTTAATCAAACGGATTGCTGCTGCCATTCTTCTATCTCTTTTTTTGGTGGCCTTTACCATCGTTTCTTTTGCACTGCTCTACAGAAATGTATTGAAACAAAAAAGGTTGGCAGAAATTAAGAATGATTTTATTTCCAATATCACCCACGAGTTAAAAACACCCATTGCAACCGTAAGTGTGGCAATAGAAGCGCTAAGAACTTTTAATGCCAGCATGGATGCAAAAAAAACCAAAGAGTATCTTGATATTTCTGCTAATGAATTACAACGGTTGTCTCTTTTAGTAGATAAGGTTTTGAAACTTTCCATGTTTGAAAAAAAGGAAATTGAACTACAGTACGAAATATTAGATGTAAAAGCCCTTGTGGAAGAAGTTACATCCTCCATGCGTTTACAGTTTGAAAAACACCAGGCAGATGTGCATCTTTCTGCAGAAGGTGATACGATCCTTGAAGGAGATCGTCTGCATTTGGTGAGTGTTATTTTTAACCTGCTGGATAATGCATTGAAGTACACCAATGGATCATCGCCACAGATCACTATTCAAATAAGTGGTGGTGAAGATCAATTACAATTGTCTATTGCAGATAATGGAATAGGTATTCCTGCTGAATACAGGGATAAAGTGTTTGAAAAGTTTTTCCGGGTCCCGACCGGTAATTTACACAATGCAAAAGGCTATGGGTTAGGGCTCAGTTACGTTAACCATGTTGTTGATAAGCATAAAGGAACCATTAAAGTTGAATCATTTGATGATAATGGATGTAATTTTATTATCACTTTACCAAAGCATGCGGCATGACGAAAACAAAGATCCTTTATGTTGAAGATGAAATTTTTTTAGCAAAGATCGTTAGCGAAACCTTGCAAAGCCGGGGCTACGAGGTAATACTGGAAAGCGATGGCGCACAAGCCTTGAAAAAATTTGAACAATCGTCGCCAGACATCTGCATCCTGGATATTATGCTGCCAAATAAAGATGGTTTTGCGATCGCAGATGAAATAAGAGAGAAAAATGTTGAAGTGCCTATTATTTTTTTAAGCGCCAAATCTGGCGTTACTGATGTGGTAAATGGTTTTAAAATAGGTGCTAATGATTACATCCGCAAGCCTTTTAGCATGGAAGAACTGATAGTACGGATTGATAATGTATTAAAAAATAAATCTGTACAGGAAGAAGAAGTTGAAGAAATTTCACTTGGGCAATATATCTTTAATAAAAAACGCCAGTTGTTAACCCATGCTTCTGAGCAGCGTAAACTCTCTTACCGCGAAAGTGAATTGCTTAAACTTTTATCTAATAATAGAAACACCCTGGTTGAAAGAAAAGAGATTTTAATTTTATTATGGGGTAGCGATTCTTTTTTTAATAGCCGTAACCTTGATGTTTACATAACTAAACTCCGGAGTTATTTAAAACTGGATCCTACAGTGGAAATCATCACTATTAAAGGCATTGGATATAGGTTTGTGATGAATTAGGCTTCTTTTCAACCTTATTTTTATGAGATAAATGCCCGGCAATGAATAACTATTTTTGTTCCCTATGTTGCTTTCTGCTTATCTGCCTCAACAAATTTTTACCGGAAAAGAATGGCTTACTGACTATGCCATTATTATTGAAAATGGAGCGATCACAGACCTGATTCCTGAAACACAGCTACCGGAAAATATTTCTGTAAAGAACTATGAAGGTTTTTTTGCACCGGCTTTTATCGATCTGCAGATCTATGGTGCACATAAAAAATTGCTCGCCGTTTATCCGCAAGCGGAAACACTCTCCCTCATTCAATCGTACTGCATAAATGGTGGGGCCGTGCAATTCCTGCCAACAGTTGCTACTAATACTAAACAAGTAATGTATAAATGTATTGACGCAGTTAGGCAATATTGGCAGCAGGGTGGCAAGGGTGTATATGGTCTTCATTTAGAAGGTCCATGGATAAATGCACAAAAACGTGGCGCTCATATAAAAGAATTAATTCACCCGCCGGTCAAAGATGAAGTGGTGGAATTGTTGGAGTACGGAAAAGGAGTTATTAAAATGATTACGCTGGCACCGGAAGTGTGTAGCGATGAAATCCTTCAATTAATACTTTCTTATAACATTATTATTTCTGCAGGCCATAGTGATTCAAACTACGAAAAGGCTCTGCACCATTTTGATAGGGAGATAACTTCGGTTACTCATTTGTACAATGCCATGAGCCCATTACAGCACAGATCACCCGGATTAGTGGGCGCTGCATTTATGCATAAAAAAGTTATGGCAAGTATTATTGCAGATGGATATCATGTAGATTTTGCAGCTATAAAAATTGCAAAAGATATAATGAACCAGCGGTTATTTGCAATTACAGATGCGGTAACAGAAACCAATGAGGGGCATTATCATCATCAACTCAATGGTGACAAATACGAGTGTAACGGAGTACTTAGCGGCTCGTCTTTGACCATGTATAGTTCATTTATAAACCTTGTAAAAAGAGCCGGTATTGAATTAGGTGAAGCACTGCGGATGTGCAGCCTTTATCCTGCACAGGTTATAAAAGCTGATCATTTATACGGAAGAATTGCGCCGGGGTACGCGGCGCAATTTGCAGTTATGAACAAAGAATTAGAGCTGGTGGAGATGATTACCGCGTAAGGGAACTAAGTTTATAGGCTTCTTTATTTTTGCTGAAATATTGTACAAACCAGGTAATAGTAAAAGTTGGTATGAAGTCAAGGCCTGGCATTAATTCTTCAACAAAGTTGAATATACCACCAAAAAAACCTTTAGCGCCACCAAACATGCGCATAAAAATAAGCGCTGAAACAGGTGCCCATATAATATCTAAAAACTCTCCTAAAAATGGAACAGCATAAGTTGCATAACCAAGAAAATCCATCACGAGACAAAGGGCCAATGAAGGCATAGGCCTGGGTTGTAAAGTGATATTGGCATTTTGTTTTTTGAAGAATAGTCTTTTCATTTTACAAAAAAATCGCTGAGGTTTTTTCCTCAACATTATCAATGACGAAGCTATAACCCAAACCGTTGTATGGCATGTTTATTTGTAAATGAGGATGAGCCTCAAAACATTCATATCGGTACTTCGGGATGGAGCTATAAACATTGGAAAGAATTTTTTATCCGGACAAGATGAATGCATGAATTAAAAGACGGTCATGAAATACGAGTCTTCGTCAATAATGATATTCATGGGCATGCATTTAGCAATGCCCTGCGGTTAAAAGAAATTATGGAAGCGTAAAGCCACCAACAATACTACTGGTTTAAAAATCAAATATCATCTTCTTCCTCTTCATCATCATCTAAGGTGATATCAAGGTCATCATCATCAATATCTGTATCATCTATTTCTGCCGCATCAGGTTCTGCAACATCAGGCGCTGCAACATCTAATTCTGTATCGTCTTCATCAAAATCTACATCGTCCTCGTCATCATCATCGTCCACATTGTCGGCATTGTCCCTGCCAGGATTACTTACACCCATTAAAGTTGATTTGCCATCTGCACCTGGCCAATCATTTTTACTTGTATCAATGGCTTTTGGACCACGATCGGCCATTTCACTGGCAGCAAGGCTTTCGAGGCGTTCGTTGCTTAAGCTTGTATCAATATCTCTGTTATTTTTTATTTCTCTTTCCATAATTTTTATTTTTAATTGATATAAAAAAACTTATGCCATAATATTAGAAGGGGGAATAAAATTTTTAATGCACAGTAAATCAAATGAATACATTGCTAAGTGAAAACAGTTTTTTTTAATTTTTTACTCTTATGTAGAAATAGTGTAGCTATTAATGTCACACTATCCTTCCTGGATTAATAGAAGGTCACTATAGGATTCAGCAATAAAATCCTTTTTATTTATTTTGAAGAAAGAGATGAAAGATTTGCATTGTCTTTCTAATTTTTCGGTACCAATGCTGCCGTCATTATCTATAGCTTCCACTTCAATAAAGTTTCCCAGGCTTTCAACGTCATCAAAATGAAACTTCACATTATCTATAAAATAAATTTTACGCGTTTTTTTAATAACGATTTTGATACCCAAAGCTTTTTTTAGTATATCTTTTAATGCAGGTGAGGGCTGGTGCTGGTACAATAACACATCTGATGGTTTGGCATTAGCTACGTTGCTTCTTGTATAATGAATTAATGCATTTTCAATAATACCTTCCCTTAGTTTTAATCTTCCATCAGGTACATTAAAATAAGTGTCTACCTGGTAATCTGTGCCCTTAAATACTGGATTTAGTGTCACCAATTTTTTTTCGATGTTAATCCAATTATCTATTCTTGCTTTAAATTCAAACAATTGTGGCAAAAGATAAATTTTATAAGTAATCCGGCATAGTTTTTTCGCCGGTAATTAAAATTACGAGACATGATGTACAAAAGGTTTTTATCGGGGGCATTTATATTGACGATATTATTGTCCTCTTGCGTTTCTTCCAGAAAATATAAAGATGCTTTGTCGCGTGAAGAGAATTTAATGGAGCAGATCGGGCAATTGAATAGTAATGCCAATGGTTTAAATGCTAAATTGACTGATGCGCAAAATGAGAACAGTAGATTGATAAATCAAATAGATGCAGCAGGAAAAAATGCTGCTGAAATGGCTCGTCTCGCTAATATGACGCAACAGCAGTTGCAGGAAGAACAGGCAAGACTTACTCAAATGCGGCAATTAATGGATCAGCAACGGCAGGCTATAGAAAACCTGCGAAAAAAGATGACAGATGCACTGGTTAATTTTAAGCCGGAAGAACTTTCTGTTTTTGTAAAAAATGGTAAAGTGTATGTAAGTCTCCAGGAAAGTTTGTTATTTCCCTCCGGCAGTGCAAAGGTTAACCCCCGGGGGAAAGAAGCACTTGGCACATTAGCGCAGGCATTGAACAGCAATACTGATATTGGTGTAATGATAGAAGGTCATACAGATTCAATTCCCATTCGTGGGAAATATGAAGACAACTGGGCTTTAAGCACCGCCCGTTCTACAGCCATTGTACGCCTGCTAACAGATACTTATAATGTAGAACCCACAAGAGTGACAGCAAGTGGACGTAGTAAGTACGAACCGGTAGATAGTAATGAAACGCCGGAAGGAAGGGCAAAGAACCGCCGTACAGAAATAATTTTAGCTCCAAATCTTAATGAGATTATGCGTTTACTGGAACAAACGCCAGCCAGTACAACAGGGGGTTGAATGTTACTTTTAATTTTTCTGAACCTGGCCAGGCTTGCAATAGCTTGAGAGGTAATTTTATTTGCATTTATTGAGTGTCTGTCACAATAGTTTTGTTTCTTAATTTTTTAATGATGTCAAAGACTAAAATAAACACTGCACTTTGTTCATTTGGTATGTCAGGGTTATTATTTCATGCACCTTTTATTCATATTCATGAAGGATTTAATTTCTATGGTGTATGGGAACGATCAAAAAATTTAGCAGAAAACAAATATACGGGAGTAACAACCTATAGAACATTAGAGGATCTGCTGGCCGAAAAGGAAATAGAATTGGTGGTAGTTAACACACCAAATTATACGCATTACGATTATGCAAAAAAAGCATTGTTGCAGGCCAAACATGTAATTGTAGAAAAGCCTTTTACAATAACCGTAAAGGAAGGAAAAGAATTAATTGAGCTGGCTAAAAGTCAAAACAGAACATTGTCTGTTTATCAAAACCGCCGTTACGACAGCGATTACAAAACAGTGAAAAAGATTATTGAAGAAGGATGGCTCGGTGACCTGGTAGAAGTTGAAATTCATTTTGATCGTTATAAAGAAGAATTAAGTCCAAAAGTTCATAAAGAAACTCCAGGGCCAGGTACTGGAGCTTTGTACGATCTCGGCTCGCATTTAATTGACCAGGCTTTACAATTATTTGGCATGCCGCAGGCAGTTTTTGCCGACATACAAATTATCAGGCCTGTTTCGCAGGTGGATGATTATTTTGAGCTGCTTTTGTATTATGACCGGTTAAGAGTTCGTTTAAAATCAAGTTATCTTATTCGCGAAGCATTGCCAGGCTACGTTGTGCATGGTTCAAAGGGTTCATTTATTAAACACAAAACAGATGTACAGGAAAATGCATTGATGGCTGGTGGAATACCCGGCTCGGCTAATTGGGGTACAGAACCAGAAACTGAAAGAGGTTTGTTGCATACCGAGCAACAAGGAACAATAATTAGAGAACATATTCCTTCTTTGAAAGGAAATTATATGGATTATTACGATGGCATTTATAAAGCCATTCGTAATGATGCGGAGGTGCCTGTTTCTGCAGAAGATGGACTGAAAGTAATCCGGATTATTGAAGCAGCTTTTAAAAGTAATGATGAAAAAAGAGTATTAGAATTGGAAGTTGGTTAAAATTTTATTAGGAAACCACAGAGGTAGATAAGACGATAAACAGAATACAAAATATACTATTCTTAAAGTTCCGGATAGATGATATTTTAAAGATCTCATTTGATTATGCCTTCTAATGTTTTCTCAAATCTATGGATCGTCTGCCTGCAGCTTTTTATTATAGAAATCTTATAAAAAAAGAGGTTACCCATCGGAGTAGCCTCTTAAATCATTTGTAGAATACTTTACTTAGCTGTAAACGTAAGTTTCCTGTTACCCCAAAGCAGGTTAATTTCCCCCGCAGGACTGATATTGAACGTCATTTTCTCTGAAGGTGCAGATGCCGTGCCCACATCTGCTTTTAAAAGCGCCCCATTGTTTCCATGTTTTATTAAAAATAACTGTAGCCGTATCACCAGTAAACACTGTAAACAAACCATATTTTCCTGCCGGCAATTTTTCTCCTTGTATGGTTAGGTCTTTATCTGTTTCAAATACAGTTGCTTCATTTGAACCGGTGCGCCATACTTTTCCATCCATTGGCTCAAGGTCTTTACCAATGGTTCTTCCTTTTACTGATGGCTGACTGTAATCTATAGTAATGGTTGCGCCACTTTCAATTTTTTGACTCGCTGTGGCCGGAGGGCTGGGTCTTTTACTTTTATCTTCGTCCATTTTTTGGGCGCTTGTGAACGTGCTTGCCATTAATCCTATAGCAAGTAAAGCAATGGCTGAATTTTTTTTCATTGTTACTTTTTTTCCGGGTGAATGTCTAAATTTTTTTTTGATTTGCTCAAAAATAGGACCAGTTTACAAAATGGACAGTTCTTTTGGATAACCGGTCATTATTGTACATGATTTTATAATGAAGCCATCGTAAGCAATGATTTGTAAAGGTTCAGATAACCATTATGAAATTTTTTCCAAAAAAAATTGTTGTTATTTTATTTCCTGTATATATAAAAAAATATTTCTTTTATTTAAGAATCTCTAATTCAATCCCTGTTATTACTTACAACTAATAATTCACCACCTGCTCTTCAATCATTTCAGGTATTTTTCTCCACTCATATTGCTGGTTACGTAACTGTGGTTCAAAGCCAGCTTCTTTTATAGCATCCTGTATGGTTTTGTAAGTAAACCGGTGCGGGGCGCCGGCAGCACTCACCACATTTTCTTCAATCATAATAGAGCCAAAATCATTGGCGCCTGCGTGTAGGCAAAGTTGCGCAGTCTGTTTACCTACAGTTAACCAGGATGCCTGGATGTTTTTTATATTCGGTAGCATAATACGGCTGATGGCAATCATGCGAATATATTCTTCAGGCGTTGTTAAATTATGCACACCACGTATTTTTGTAAGCAACGTATCTACGTCCTGGAAAGTCCAGGGAATGAAAGCAAGAAACCCCTTTGCCTCTTCAGGTTTTTTTGCCTGAACATCTCTCAACTTTACCAAATGCTCAAATCGTTCGCCGATTGTTTCCACATGACCAAACATCATGGTGGCAGAAGTAGTGATGTTTAATTTATGTGCTTCAAGCATAATAGCCAGCCATTCATCAGCGCCGCATTTCCCTTTTGAAATTAAGCGACGAACCCTATCCACTAAAATTTCTGCACCGGCACCGGGCAAGCTGTCCATACCTGCATTTTTTAATGCTTGCAAAGCTTCTTTGTGGCTGATGTTGCTAACCTTGCAGATATGCGCCACTTCAGGGGGCCCAAGTGTATGCAGTTTTATATCCGGGAATTCTTCTTTGATCTGGCGAAAGGTTTTGGTATAAAAATCTAGCCCAAGCTCAGGATGATGGCCGCCTTGCAGTAATAATTGATCACCGCCATAGCGAATGGTTTCTTTTATTTTTTGGCGGTACGTAGACATGTCCGTAATATATGCTTCCGGAGAACCGGGTATGCGATAAAAATTGCAGAATTTACAATTGGCAATACATACATTAGTTGTGTTCACGTTTCTGTCTATCTGCCAGGTCACTTTTCCATGAGGCACTTGTTTTTTTCGCAGCGTGTCCGCAACCAGCATTAGATCTGTTAGGGGTGCCAGTTCAAAAAGAAAAATGCCTTCTTCAATATTTAAAAATTCAAATCGCAGGGCTTTATCATAAAGTTGGGAAAGATCCATTTAGCAAAATTAAGCCTCAGTGGACGCAAATGGTATTCAAAGGAAACATTCCAAACCCTATCTTTATAACTTTTACTTCCGCCTAAGGCGGAATGGAGGTTTGACAATTGCAACATTAATGCCTTTGGTATTGTCTTTACCTTAATCCATCCATAATACATGCGTAAACTTTGCCTGGTTGTAATATGTTTTTTGTCACAATTAATTTCTTCTGGCCAGGAGGAATTTATTGAGCAGTCTAAATTTTTAACCCGTTTTCCTTTTCATCAACTTACAGGCGGTGTAGTGCTATTGCAAGCGACGCTTGCTTCTTATCCTGACACATTAAATTTTATTTTAGACAGTGGTAGTGGGGGTATTTCGCTTGACTCAACTACGATCAAATATTTTGGCATAACACCAACACCTTCCGATAGAACCATTCGTGGCATTGCCG
>MWWB01000214.1_pt1 | contig 13361 bp, 8 predicted proteins | sample 1047291 | NCBI WGS metagenome assembly MWWB01 (sample SAMN06349976, study PRJNA376086) | soil metagenome | isolation source: MS4-1 sample Antarctic (ecotone) soil | place: Antarctica | reverse complement strand
AGTCGGTTTTTTTGGAGTCCTGAGCATACTGGTTTCTTGATTTACGGCCAGCCGGTCGGCAACTGATGGGCCGAATTTGGCCATTTCTAAGTGAAAAAGCAACGAAGAGCAGCCGGTTTTGGTTGCTTAGACCCACGCCACTGTATTGCTGTTCGCCCCGGCTATCGACCCGATCAGGCGTGGGCAGAAAGTTAGGATCGGTGAATACGCTTTCTACTTCTTCAATGGTGTTTTGCCGCTCTGGATAATCATATACGACGTGTTTGATATTGCTGCTCTCCCACTGAAATTCAAGCATTTTCTCTCCCCTTTGGTACTTTTAGGCCGAGCCGGGTGAGCAGGTAGCCCGCTACGTTCTTCTCGACCTTGACCTTACCCGTTTGCAGTTCGTAAGCAAACTTGTTGACTTCCTGCACCAGATCGGCTGAGTTCATGATCTGATTCACCACGTCGGCCCGTTTGATGTTCCACTTCTCCAGTAACAGCCGGGCGTTCTGGTATTGAGCATCTGATACACCCGCCAGAGCCACCCCCGCTTTTGCAGGTCCATCCTTGACCGGCAGGACAACGGCGAGCGGTTGAGATTTGACGGTGAATGTAATGTTTTGAAAGCTACGCCCCCGCTTTTTCAGTGTGTACCCAATCTCTAAATCAGTGTGTTCGTTAATCTGCTTTACGGCGATGTCCAAGACGAATTTTTTAAACATCGTTATTTCAGCATATTCCATGTCTCCTTTGTCGTTTATTAGCCCAATTGTGCGTTTAAACTCCTCAATGACGTATTCCGGCGTTTGTCCTTTGTCCTTCCATTGGCTGCATAAGGTGTATATTCGTTTAGCGTGCTTGCTGCCCAAGCGCAGAGCTGAATACAGTTGAAACGAAGTAAAATTTGCTTTTAAATCGAACAAATAGGGCTGAATAGTTCGGGTAAATTCAATCTCAATAATGCCTGTTCCATGAACGTAGTCTACCCGGTCGAACATCCACATTTGCCTCCACACCTGACGGCCTTTTTTGTCTGTCTCGTTGGGAATCTCAAACATACGGCTCCCCATCCCCTCAGTAGCCAGCCTTAACTGTTGATAGTTATATTTCTTACCCGTCAGTTTAGACATTTCGCCTACCGAGATTTCATAAACTCCGTCTGGTTGGTCTTTCCTCAAACTCGAAAGCAGGTACAGAAAGATGTCCAATTGCATCTCTGAATACTCGTAACGGGCATTAGTGATAGCATTGTGCTGGCGTACTTGTACCGCAGTTTCCATTGATATTTAGGGTCTTAAGGTAAAACGAAGACAAAATAAAATTACTTCGTTTTTATACTTGCTATTAGCTTATCAAACCTTCGGGTTTCACTTATCAAACCTTCGTTTTAGCTTATCAAACCTTCGGGTTTCACTTATCAAACCTTCGTTTTAGCTTATCAAACCTTCGTTTTACCTCTCGTATGCTTCTGAAAATCAAATAGTTACGGACCCTACAAATAGAACAAATAATACAAATACCACAAAGATTGTGTTGTCGAAAAAAAACGGCATTTAGGGAGCTGACGCAACCCAACAGGGCTGACGGAGGGAAAATATCAAAGGGGAAAGGAAAAGACAGAAAAAACAAAAACACCAAAAAAGAAAGATCCTAAGTAGGGAGCAAACTATAAATATAGTTATACGTGTTTCACGGTTTGTACTTTTCTAATATATATACCCTGTTGTAATTTGATATAAAGACAACAGGGAAGGAACTGCTTAACACTTTTCCCCATCTGCCCATCTCTGCCGCAGTTGGTTCTGGTGGCCAGCATAGCCATTTCTTAAATTGGGCATCTGGTAGATTGTGCTGACCTTCTCCTTTATCAGATTTAGCCATCCGGGAGCAATGCGCGAAGCGGTCTTATTTAAGAGCGAGACGGAACGCTATTCCGCGTTGCTGCATACCGTTCTTCTCGCCCTACGGGGTTAGTAGTCAATTATTTACAACTATTAATCCTACTGATTGCTAACTAATTTTGTATACATTTTTAGTAATCTTCTGATTATCAATTAATAATTGTATAAAAATTTATTATATGAGCGACCGAAAAAGTCTATCTGTCAGCGCAGGTACTCATCAGCAGTTGGAGCGGTTGGGCGACAAATTTGGCCTTTCTCATAAAGATTTGATCGCAGTAATGGCTCAGTATTTCACCGTTACCAAGACCGATCCGCGCGATACAAAGGCTGATGTACCCGACGTAGCTCTAAAGAAAATGGCTCAGAAAGTAGACACCTTAGATAAACGCCTGATTGGATTTATCCGTGAGCAGGAGAAGGAGCTACTAAAGCCTATCCTGTCTGAAGTACGCGCCATGCGGACCCAGATCGAGCAAGACTCAAGTGATAGTGACACTATTACACCGGAGCATCTGGAGGAGCAGCTAACCGGTGTGGTCGAAGCGATTCAAACCTTAATGCGCCTTTCGTTCCGCACGGCTTTGGTCGATAATGCCCTACGCCCGGAGTACAGACAGCAGACCGACGACCTGATTCGGCAACAGGATAATCCCACCAAGCCATGATGACTAAAATAGGGGCAGGCGGTGCGGGCAGTTCCGGGGGACTGGTGGAATACTTAGAGAAAGAAAATAAGCTCAAGCCGGAGCAGCAGGCTGAGTTATGGTTTAGCCAGAACCGGGAGCAGTTGGCTGGCCATGAGGTCGTGGCCCAGATCGACCACAACAAGCGCAATTTAGGCCGGGAGGATGCCAAGTACTATCAGGTGATCTTAGCCCCTTCACAGGCTGAATTAGCTCATATCCGCTCCGATTCTCAAAAGTTGCAGGCGTTCACCCGAGCCACCATGGAGCAGTACGCAGCCAATTTTGGAAAGGGGATAGAAAGCAAAGATTTAGTGTGGTTTGCCAAGATCGAGCACAGTCGCAGCTTCGACTACACCGACCGGGCGGTACAGTTGGGCGAGCAGCCGAAGGGTGTCGCCAAGACCGGCGACCAAACCCACATTCATGTGATTGTGAGCCGGACGGAGAATCTACGGGAGTATGCAGAAGGGAAAAAAAACGAGCTGCACGAGCGTAAGAACCCCTACCACCTTAGCCCCCTGACTAATCATAAAGCCACCACCAAAGGGCCGGTAGTGGGCGGTTTTGAGCGCAACAGCTTTAGCCAGCGCACCGAGCAGACGTTTGACCAGGCGTTCCACTATGAGCGTTCGTTAACCGAATCCTTCCGGTTTTTACACTGCATGAAGTACGGCGACGAGCAGGCCAAAGGGGAGATGCAGCGACAGGCCACAGAACAGGGCCGAAAACACGCTCAGAGCCACGAACCCGGTCAACGGGTAGAAATAGGCCACCAACCCGGCAAAACGCTTGAAAACGAGTTTACTGACGATTTGCGGGCTGTTCTGGATAAAGCTTACCAGCAGAAGGACATGAACGATTTGAGCACAGCCCTGGCCACGGCGCAGGCCGAGCGGGAGCGGCAACGAGTCGAAGAGGAGCAGAAGGCCGAGGAAGCCCGTAAAGTGGCCTTAGAAGCGACCAAATTAGCCGAGCGGGAAAAGATCGACCGGCAACTGAAAATCGAACAGGAACCCCGAAACGCCCCTAAACTTAACCAGGGCCTTAGCCGATGAACGAGAATAAATTCTTGAGGAATCTAAGCCAGCAGAATAACCCCTTACCCGCTTCCAACAGTCGGGCGGTCGAACCGATACCACCCCAGCCAGTTCGACCAACGGAGTATGACCCGATCAAACGCCTGACGGACGAACTGAGCCGCCACAGCCGGGCTATTGAGGGACTCAACACCCGAATTGACCGTTTGGAGGGGCGACCCCAGGCGGCTACCCAAGCCGAGGTGCAGGCGTTGTTGCAGGAGGCCCAGGAGGGCGTTAGCTACACCCTCAATAGTGAGACGATAGCCGGGTTTATCTTGCCTGAATTGACCAAAGGGATGCCCAGCGCCGAGCAGATCAGGACCGCAGCCAACGCGGGAGCCATCCAGATCGCAGTCGCCGGGAATACCGCAGCCGATCAGATCGAACGGTCGGGATCAGCAGCGGCCGAGCGCATCCGGTGGGCCAATCAGAGCAAAGCCGATGTGTTCGCGGGCCGGGTTGGGTTCACCTCGTGGCAGGCGGCAGCGGTGGTCTTTTTAGGGTTTGCCCTGCTCATTGTGGGCGTGTATTGGTTGAACAGCAACCGGGAAGCGGCCTTAGCACAAGCCCGATCAGAAACGCAGGGCGTCCGGGAATTCACCAATTGGGTGAAGGCCCAGCCGGAGGGTAAACGGCTGTATGATCGCTACTACAATCCTTAGGGCGACTAACAGACACTTAACGTGAATTGGCTCTACTTTTCGTAAAAAAGACATAATTATTGAGTAAATTCACTTTGTTTATTTTTTACTTGTTGTAATCATACAATAGTAGACGTGAAATTTGATTCTATTAGTGTAAGGGAAACATAAATCCAGCTTTTATACTCGTAATTAAGTGATGTTGACTATGTCCGTAAGGAAAATCTCCTTTAGGCACAAAGTAGATTTTAGGTTCTACATAGAAATTCCTTTTTATAAGACCAAAACCGATGCTAACAGGCGAATAGGAAAGACTAAATGGCCGGATATATCCGTTGAAGCTAACTGCATCGAATTTTGTCCCCATATTAAATATACTGTATCCAATCTGAGCATATATTACTGCTCTATTGAGCAGTTTAAATTCTTTATTTACACCAATAAATGGATCAAACAGTATTTTTTTAACCTCACTTTCTCTGGTATAAGTTATAGAATTTATATTATATCCAATATGATCATATCGGATATTTGTGTTGACTTCAACTAATAACCCTGTTCCAGTGATATCGTACCTCAACCCAAGATTTAATCCACTTCCTTTTGTATTTTTCGTAAAATTAGAAAATTGAAAAACTTGCAAATTGATCTTATTATCAAAAATATCACTTCTTACCATGTAACCAACACTTACAAACAATCTATCCGAGTTCATATTGTCTATTTGGGCGAATAGTTGAGTTTTCGCTGTCGAGATGAGAACGATAAAAAATAGAAGTCTATATTTCATTGCAAAAAATAAGTATATTATGTGTTAATCGACCATAAAAAGGACTACAATATAATTTGAGTATATGCTGTTGGGATCACTTTTTTTGATCTTTTGCATGTTGGTGTGCTCTCATTATCGTTTAATCGACTATTAATGTCTGGTCTTCCCTAACAGGGACTAAGCATTGCACTTTTTTAAGGGCTGTTTTATATTGAATCTTATGTTAAGGGAATATTCTAAGATCATACCCCCTTCACAAACCTTATAAACTAACCAGATTGTAGTTTGGAAAGGGAAAAGAAAGGGCCTGTATTATGTTAATGAAATATCCGTAGATTACCCCTCCTTAACAACTTTACATGACCTCACTTATACAACAAAGTGAAAAGCTATTCCAACTGTTGATTTGTCAGACGAGTCATAATGATGTTCCTCTTTAACCTGGTAGATACGGTATGTCAATGAGATTCTTTTCGATTCTACTCATCAGTGCCTTACTGGATAACCTACCCGTGCTGGCTCAGAAAGTAAATCGGTTCAATATACAAGCCGGTTACTTATACTCCACCTCGGCACTTACTCGAACCTCTACTGCATTGATCGGCATACCAGAGCCTGAGCCTAAACCTGGATTTTATGGGGGCCTAACCTACGAGCATCAAGTATCTACCTTCTTTACTGGTCAACTGGAGCTGACTTATCAGCAAAAAGGACACATAGACGAAGGTTTTCCTGATGAGAAATTTAACCGTACGTATCGATACTTGGGTATCACTCCGATGATTGGTGTTATGCCCATCAAAAATTTACGTTTCTTAGTTGGTCCCGGCTTGAATTTGTTGCTTAACGGGTTCGTAAATGGGGTGGCAGAAACACGATTGCTTGAATTTGGTCCGATGGTTCGTAGTAGTTACCAGTTCCATCGGATAAGCCTAACAGTTGGCTACTTCAAAGGATTAACTGCTTACCTAAAATCAAATCATCATTACTTGACTAATCAGAACTGGCAGATGGGATTACTTTATCAACTCAGTAAAAGATGATTAAATTAAATTCTTTTAAGATAAAGCAAAATCGTATTTTTCAGTTTGTATCTCTGTAAAATCGAATAACATAATCAAAGTTATAAAACACCTCTGAGAGAAGTGCAAATAATGGCTATAGGTGGCGGACAAAATTGACGATAAGAAATAAGACAAATACGATACAGGCAACTGCTACCACAGCCATGATATAATAGATTATCCGACTGACCTTACTTACTGATGTTCGGTAGTTGATAAACCAACGTCTTTCTCGAAGCGGTATTTTTTTGATCGGTTGGTTAGGGCGGGTTGAGTCCGCCAGCGTGATAACATGTACAGCATAAACCCTGTGGCTAGCGGCTTCTAGCTGAATAGTCCAAAGCAGGAACGTTAACAGGAGATAAGTTGACAGTTTATAGCCCATTATCATCAGTAATGGCAGAGGGTAGCGAAAGCTCGAAAGTACAAATTACCTGGTGATTAATATATTGTACATTTCCCAGAGCAGTTCTATAACTACACTTATGTTATTCGACTTTGCTCAGAACCCTATAAGCATCCTTAAAAAGCTCCTTTACCAGATAAATGCTATTGTTGCTTGTGTAATCTTCTCTGCCGACGGTAAGATATGCCAGCCGCCAAAAAGAAAAACTCAGCAGGATAGGCAAACATATAATTGCCAGTCGTAGCAATCATAATCACAGATACGAGTCCAAATCCTAGAAAGCCCAGATAGTTAGTTTTCATGATTCACAAAGATTTAGAAGTTGTATAAGTGCACTTATGTTAAGAAGAAGTACGTGATGCTTCAGCTTTTGCAGTCTCAATAGCGAACACTTCGGCCAGCGTCAGGTACGGTCCCTGATGATTGACCCAGCGTTCTTCCATCTCATCGAGTTCCGCATCGGTATGCCCATTTTTAATCACGGCTACCAACTTGGGAGCCGCTTTCTTAGTCGGTTTTTTTGGAGTCCTGAGCATACTGGTTTCTTGATTTACGGCCAGCCGGTCGGCAACTGATGGGCCGAATTTGGCCATTTCTAAGTGAAAAAGCAACGAAGAGCAGCCGGTTTTGGTTGCTTAGACCCACGCCACTGTATTGCTGTTCGCCCCGGCTATCGACCCGATCAGGCGTGGGCAGAAAGTTAGGATCGGTGAATACGCTTTCTACTTCTTCAATGGTGTTTTGCCGCTCTGGATAATCATATACGACGTGTTTGATATTGCTGCTCTCCCACTGAAATTCAAGCATTTTCTCTCCCCTTTGGTACTTTTAGGCCGAGCCGGGTGAGCAGGTAGCCCGCTACGTTCTTCTCGACCTTGACCTTACCCGTTTGCAGTTCGTAAGCAAACTTGTTGACTTCCTGCACCAGATCGGCTGAGTTCATGATCTGATTCACCACGTCGGCCCGTTTGATGTTCCACTTCTCCAGTAACAGCCGGGCGTTCTGGTATTGAGCATCTGATACACCCGCCAGAGCCACCCCCGCTTTTGCAGGTCCATCCTTGACCGGCAGGACAACGGCGAGCGGTTGAGATTTGACGGTGAATGTAATGTTTTGAAAGCTACGCCCCCGCTTTTTCAGTGTGTACCCAATCTCTAAATCAGTGTGTTCGTTAATCTGCTTTACGGCGATGTCCAAGACGAATTTTTTAAACATCGTTATTTCAGCATATTCCATGTCTCCTTTGTCGTTTATTAGCCCAATTGTGCGTTTAAACTCCTCAATGACGTATTCCGGCGTTTGTCCTTTGTCCTTCCATTGGCTGCATAAGGTGTATATTCGTTTAGCGTGCTTGCTGCCCAAGCGCAGAGCTGAATACAGTTGAAACGAAGTAAAATTTGCTTTTAAATCGAACAAATAGGGCTGAATAGTTCGGGTAAATTCAATCTCAATAATGCCTGTTCCATGAACGTAGTCTACCCGGTCGAACATCCACATTTGCCTCCACACCTGACGGCCTTTTTTGTCTGTCTCGTTGGGAATCTCAAACATACGGCTCCCCATCCCCTCAGTAGCCAGCCTTAACTGTTGATAGTTATATTTCTTACCCGTCAGTTTAGACATTTCGCCTACCGAGATTTCATAAACTCCGTCTGGTTGGTCTTTCCTCAAACTCGAAAGCAGGTACAGAAAGATGTCCAATTGCATCTCTGAATACTCGTAACGGGCATTAGTGATAGCATTGTGCTGGCGTACTTGTACCGCAGTTTCCATTGATATTTAGGGTCTTAAGGTAAAACGAAGACAAAATAAAATTACTTCGTTTTTATACTTGCTATTAGCTTATCAAACCTTCGGGTTTCACTTATCAAACCTTCGTTTTAGCTTATCAAACCTTCGGGTTTCACTTATCAAACCTTCGTTTTAGCTTATCAAACCTTCGTTTTACCTCTCGTATGCTTCTGAAAATCAAATAGTTACGGACCCTACAAATAGAACAAATAATACAAATACCACAAAGATTGTGTTGTCGAAAAAAAACGGCATTTAGGGAGCTGACGCAACCCAACAGGGCTGACGGAGGGAAAATATCAAAGGGGAAAGGAAAAGACAGAAAAAACAAAAACACCAAAAAAGAAAGATCCTAAGTAGGGAGCAAACTATAAATATAGTTATACGTGTTTCACGGTTTGTACTTTTCTAATATATATACCCTGTTGTAATTTGATATAAAGACAACAGGGAAGGAACTGCTTAACACTTTTCCCCATCTGCCCATCTCTGCCGCAGTTGGTTCTGGTGGCCAGCATAGCCATTTCTTAAATTGGGCATCTGGTAGATTGTGCTGACCTTCTCCTTTATCAGATTTAGCCATCCGGGAGCAATGCGCGAAGCGGTCTTATTTAAGAGCGAGACGGAACGCTATTCCGCGTTGCTGCATACCGTTCTTCTCGCCCTACGGGGTTAGTAGTCAATTATTTACAACTATTAATCCTACTGATTGCTAACTAATTTTGTATACATTTTTAGTAATCTTCTGATTATCAATTAATAATTGTATAAAAATTTATTATATGAGCGACCGAAAAAGTCTATCTGTCAGCGCAGGTACTCATCAGCAGTTGGAGCGGTTGGGCGACAAATTTGGCCTTTCTCATAAAGATTTGATCGCAGTAATGGCTCAGTATTTCACCGTTACCAAGACCGATCCGCGCGATACAAAGGCTGATGTACCCGACGTAGCTCTAAAGAAAATGGCTCAGAAAGTAGACACCTTAGATAAACGCCTGATTGGATTTATCCGTGAGCAGGAGAAGGAGCTACTAAAGCCTATCCTGTCTGAAGTACGCGCCATGCGGACCCAGATCGAGCAAGACTCAAGTGATAGTGACACTATTACACCGGAGCATCTGGAGGAGCAGCTAACCGGTGTGGTCGAAGCGATTCAAACCTTAATGCGCCTTTCGTTCCGCACGGCTTTGGTCGATAATGCCCTACGCCCGGAGTACAGACAGCAGACCGACGACCTGATTCGGCAACAGGATAATCCCACCAAGCCATGATGACTAAAATAGGGGCAGGCGGTGCGGGCAGTTCCGGGGGACTGGTGGAATACTTAGAGAAAGAAAATAAGCTCAAGCCGGAGCAGCAGGCTGAGTTATGGTTTAGCCAGAACCGGGAGCAGTTGGCTGGCCATGAGGTCGTGGCCCAGATCGACCACAACAAGCGCAATTTAGGCCGGGAGGATGCCAAGTACTATCAGGTGATCTTAGCCCCTTCACAGGCTGAATTAGCTCATATCCGCTCCGATTCTCAAAAGTTGCAGGCGTTCACCCGAGCCACCATGGAGCAGTACGCAGCCAATTTTGGAAAGGGGATAGAAAGCAAAGATTTAGTGTGGTTTGCCAAGATCGAGCACAGTCGCAGCTTCGACTACACCGACCGGGCGGTACAGTTGGGCGAGCAGCCGAAGGGTGTCGCCAAGACCGGCGACCAAACCCACATTCATGTGATTGTGAGCCGGACGGAGAATCTACGGGAGTATGCAGAAGGGAAAAAAAACGAGCTGCACGAGCGTAAGAACCCCTACCACCTTAGCCCCCTGACTAATCATAAAGCCACCACCAAAGGGCCGGTAGTGGGCGGTTTTGAGCGCAACAGCTTTAGCCAGCGCACCGAGCAGACGTTTGACCAGGCGTTCCACTATGAGCGTTCGTTAACCGAATCCTTCCGGTTTTTACACTGCATGAAGTACGGCGACGAGCAGGCCAAAGGGGAGATGCAGCGACAGGCCACAGAACAGGGCCGAAAACACGCTCAGAGCCACGAACCCGGTCAACGGGTAGAAATAGGCCACCAACCCGGCAAAACGCTTGAAAACGAGTTTACTGACGATTTGCGGGCTGTTCTGGATAAAGCTTACCAGCAGAAGGACATGAACGATTTGAGCACAGCCCTGGCCACGGCGCAGGCCGAGCGGGAGCGGCAACGAGTCGAAGAGGAGCAGAAGGCCGAGGAAGCCCGTAAAGTGGCCTTAGAAGCGACCAAATTAGCCGAGCGGGAAAAGATCGACCGGCAACTGAAAATCGAACAGGAACCCCGAAACGCCCCTAAACTTAACCAGGGCCTTAGCCGATGAACGAGAATAAATTCTTGAGGAATCTAAGCCAGCAGAATAACCCCTTACCCGCTTCCAACAGTCGGGCGGTCGAACCGATACCACCCCAGCCAGTTCGACCAACGGAGTATGACCCGATCAAACGCCTGACGGACGAACTGAGCCGCCACAGCCGGGCTATTGAGGGACTCAACACCCGAATTGACCGTTTGGAGGGGCGACCCCAGGCGGCTACCCAAGCCGAGGTGCAGGCGTTGTTGCAGGAGGCCCAGGAGGGCGTTAGCTACACCCTCAATAGTGAGACGATAGCCGGGTTTATCTTGCCTGAATTGACCAAAGGGATGCCCAGCGCCGAGCAGATCAGGACCGCAGCCAACGCGGGAGCCATCCAGATCGCAGTCGCCGGGAATACCGCAGCCGATCAGATCGAACGGTCGGGATCAGCAGCGGCCGAGCGCATCCGGTGGGCCAATCAGAGCAAAGCCGATGTGTTCGCGGGCCGGGTTGGGTTCACCTCGTGGCAGGCGGCAGCGGTGGTCTTTTTAGGGTTTGCCCTGCTCATTGTGGGCGTGTATTGGTTGAACAGCAACCGGGAAGCGGCCTTAGCACAAGCCCGATCAGAAACGCAGGGCGTCCGGGAATTCACCAATTGGGTGAAGGCCCAGCCGGAGGGTAAACGGCTGTATGATCGCTACTACAATCCTTAGGGCGACTAACAGACACTTAACGTGAATTGGCTCTACTTTTCGTAAAAAAGACATAATTATTGAGTAAATTCACTTTGTTTATTTTTTACTTGTTGTAATCATACAATAGTAGACGTGAAATTTGATTCTATTAGTGTAAGGGAAACATAAATCCAGCTTTTATACTCGTAATTAAGTGATGTTGACTATGTCCGTAAGGAAAATCTCCTTTAGGCACAAAGTAGATTTTAGGTTCTACATAGAAATTCCTTTTTATAAGACCAAAACCGATGCTAACAGGCGAATAGGAAAGACTAAATGGCCGGATATATCCGTTGAAGCTAACTGCATCGAATTTTGTCCCCATATTAAATATACTGTATCCAATCTGAGCATATATTACTGCTCTATTGAGCAGTTTAAATTCTTTATTTACACCAATAAATGGATCAAACAGTATTTTTTTAACCTCACTTTCTCTGGTATAAGTTATAGAATTTATATTATATCCAATATGATCATATCGGATATTTGTGTTGACTTCAACTAATAACCCTGTTCCAGTGATATCGTACCTCAACCCAAGATTTAATCCACTTCCTTTTGTATTTTTCGTAAAATTAGAAAATTGAAAAACTTGCAAATTGATCTTATTATCAAAAATATCACTTCTTACCATGTAACCAACACTTACAAACAATCTATCCGAGTTCATATTGTCTATTTGGGCGAATAGTTGAGTTTTCGCTGTCGAGATGAGAACGATAAAAAATAGAAGTCTATATTTCATTGCAAAAAATAAGTATATTATGTGTTAATCGACCATAAAAAGGACTACAATATAATTTGAGTATATGCTGTTGGGATCACTTTTTTTGATCTTTTGCATGTTGGTGTGCTCTCATTATCGTTTAATCGACTATTAATGTCTGGTCTTCCCTAACAGGGACTAAGCATTGCACTTTTTTAAGGGCTGTTTTATATTGAATCTTATGTTAAGGGAATATTCTAAGATCATACCCCCTTCACAAACCTTATAAACTAACCAGATTGTAGTTTGGAAAGGGAAAAGAAAGGGCCTGTATTATGTTAATGAAATATCCGTAGATTACCCCTCCTTAACAACTTTACATGACCTCACTTATACAACAAAGTGAAAAGCTATTCCAACTGTTGATTTGTCAGACGAGTCATAATGATGTTCCTCTTTAACCTGGTAGATACGGTATGTCAATGAGATTCTTTTCGATTCTACTCATCAGTGCCTTACTGGATAACCTACCCGTGCTGGCTCAGAAAGTAAATCGGTTCAATATACAAGCCGGTTACTTATACTCCACCTCGGCACTTACTCGAACCTCTACTGCATTGATCGGCATACCAGAGCCTGAGCCTAAACCTGGATTTTATGGGGGCCTAACCTACGAGCATCAAGTATCTACCTTCTTTACTGGTCAACTGGAGCTGACTTATCAGCAAAAAGGACACATAGACGAAGGTTTTCCTGATGAGAAATTTAACCGTACGTATCGATACTTGGGTATCACTCCGATGATTGGTGTTATGCCCATCAAAAATTTACGTTTCTTAGTTGGTCCCGGCTTGAATTTGTTGCTTAACGGGTTCGTAAATGGGGTGGCAGAAACACGATTGCTTGAATTTGGTCCGATGGTTCGTAGTAGTTACCAGTTCCATCGGATAAGCCTAACAGTTGGCTACTTCAAAGGATTAACTGCTTACCTAAAATCAAATCATCATTACTTGACTAATCAGAACTGGCAGATGGGATTACTTTATCAACTCAGTAAAAGATGATTAAATTAAATTCTTTTAAGATAAAGCAAAATCGTATTTTTCAGTTTGTATCTCTGTAAAATCGAATAACATAATCAAAGTTATAAAACACCTCTGAGAGAAGTGCAAATAATGGCTATAGGTGGCGGACAAAATTGACGATAAGAAATAAGACAAATACGATACAGGCAACTGCTACCACAGCCATGATATAATAGATTATCCG
>MWWB01000213.1_pt1 | contig 13425 bp, 16 predicted proteins | sample 1047291 | NCBI WGS metagenome assembly MWWB01 (sample SAMN06349976, study PRJNA376086) | soil metagenome | isolation source: MS4-1 sample Antarctic (ecotone) soil | place: Antarctica | reverse complement strand
TAGCTACGGCGGCGGTGGCGGTGGTTACGGCGGCGGTGGAAACCGTGGCGGTGGCGGCAATAGCGGTGGTTACAACAATAGGTATTAATATATTGCCTTTGTGAGAACTTAAGCCCCTACAATATGTAGGGGTTTTTTTGTGCTTTGTAATGACAGGTTGAAAATGCCTGACAGGATTAAAATATTATAAGTGTTTCTTTGAAACACTCTGAGTTTATCCCGCTTCAGCAGGAATAAACTTGCAAGAAAACTAATATGCATTAGAAAAGTTGGATATTAAATCATAGTTTTTTAACCACAGCCCTTTCCACTAAATTTGCGCCTCAATAATACACGATGGATTTTAAACTCACGGAGGAGCATTTAATGATTCAGCAGGCAGCAAGAGATTTTGCGCGGAATGAATGTTTGCCGGGGGTAATAGAACGGGATGAGAGGCAACAATTTCCGCGTGACCAAATAATGAAACTCGCGGATCTTGGTTTTTTAGGCATGATGGTAAGCACTGACTATGGCGGCGCAGGACTTGACACCATCAGTTACGTTTTGGCAATGGAAGAAATCAGTAAAATAGATGCCAGCGTTAGTGTTTGTATGAGCGTAAATAATAGTTTAGTGTGTTACGGACTGGAGGCATTTGGTAATGAAGAACAAAAACAAAAATATTTAACGCCATTAGCTCAAGGGAAAAAAGATGGAGAATTATATACAGGGGCTTTTTTGTTAAGTGAGCCGGAAGCTGGCAGCGATGCAACTTCTCAAAGGACAACTGCAGAAGACAAAGGAGATCATTATTTATTGAATGGTACAAAAAACTGGATTACAAACGGAGGTACTGCATCTGTTTATTTAGTAATCGCACAAACTGATGTATCGAAAGGTTCAAGGGGGATTACAACATTAATAGTAGAAAAAAATTGGCCGGGTGTAGTAGTGAGTGGTAAGGAAAATAAATTAGGGATAAGAGCTAGTGATACGCATACTTTATTATTTAATGACGTAAAAGTGCCAAAAGAAAACAGGATAGAAGAGGAAGGTTTTGGATTTAAGTTTGCCATGAAAACATTAGCCGGTGGCAGAATCGGCATTGCATCGCAAGCCCTCGGCATAGCAAGTGGTGCATATGAACTGGCATTAAATTATTCAAAAGAACGCAAAGCATTTGGTACTGAAATAGCCAACCATCAGATCATTGCATTTAAGCTGGCAGATATGGCTACCCGCATTGAGGCATCAAGGCTTTTATGCATGAGAGCTGCGTTTGACAAAGATCAAAATAAAGACTATACATTAAGTTCTTCCATGGCTAAAGTTTTTGCTTCTGAAACAGCTATGTGGACAACTGTAGAGGCCGTTCAAATTCACGGGGGTTATGGCTTTGTAAAAGAATACCATGTAGAACGGTTAATGAGGGATGCAAAGATTACACAGATATATGAAGGAACCAGTGAAGTGCAGCGGATTGTTATTAGCAGGTCACTTTTGAAATAGATGACATATGACAGTTGCAGATGATCGTTTTGCTGGTCGCCGATTATGCACTATTTACAATGAACCGTGATGCACTATTCATCCACAATGAACTTCTGCAGGTATGAACGACAAACTATTCCATAACTATAATAAAATTTTAGACGTATTAAAGCCTCTTCATATTAACCTCGTTGCCGTTTCTAAAATACAACCCGTACAGGCCATTAAAGAACTTTATCAATTTGGTCAAAAAGATTTTGGAGAAAACTATGTGCAGGAATTGGTTGAAAAACAAACACAATTACCTGCTGACATACGATGGCATTTTATAGGGCATTTGCAAACCAACAAAGTAAAATTAATTGCTCCCTTTATTTACCTGGTGCAGGGAGTGGATAGCTTTAAACTATTAAAAGAAATTAATAAGGAAGCAAAAAAAAATAATAGAATTATTAAGATTTTATTACAAGTTCATATTGCAAAGGAAGAAACCAAGTTTGGATTGGATGAAAATGAATTAGCCGATCTATTGAATAACCAACTAACTAATGAGCCGCTGCACCATATAAATATTGTTGGGTTAATGGGTATGGCTTCTTTTATTGATGATATGGATAAGGTGAGAAAGGAGTTCAAACATCTTAAAACACTTTATGACAAATACAGTCGATTGTCAACCTTCAACCTTCAACTGCAAACCCTCTCAATGGGTATGAGCAGTGATTATGAACTGGCAATTGAAGAAGGAAGCAATATGGTACGTATTGGTAGTCTTATATTTGGTGAACGCCATTAGTAAACCGCTTTACACTTTTAATAAACCAACCTATTCCGCCAAGCAATAATAAAAAACCTATTGATAAAAGTACTGGGAAAAAGTTCTTGTTGTGTAACGATTTCTTTTGCAGGCCAATATCTTGTTTTAATACCTTTCTTACCCTCACAGTATTTGTTACAGAAGCTTCCAGCACCCATAAATTTCCATCTTCATCAAACAATCCACCAGTGGGAGCCCAGGATTTAGTGGAATAGACCAGGTTCTTTACTTCTCCGGTTTGACTGATTTGTTTGACAATCCCGCCTGAATAACTTGCTATATAAATATTATCGTTTCTATCTGTCCATACACCGAATAAGCTATGCCTGCCACCGTTCAATTTTGTAGAGGCGGCTGAATGCCCGGTAATATCTTTTGCTATTAGTACATATTTCCCATTAGGACTTATTTTATACAGATCGTGATAGTCAACAAAATAGACTATGCCATTAGCTGTGGCGTGCATCCAGCGTATGTCTTTAAACTTACCTTGAGCGATTGTTTCAATTTTACCATCAACAGATTTTTTTTTAAATTGGCTGACAGAAGAGCGTTCTACCCAATACATATTTCCTGCGCTGTCTCTTACAAACGAATAATTTGTTAGAAAACCGGTAGAAGGTTTAATAACAGTATCCAAAGTGCCATTATTTTTTAAACACCATACATAGTATCCCCATGTATCTATTTTTTCTCCATTATACCACAGGTGTTCTCCAAAAAGATTATCGGCGCCGTCCATATATAATTCATGCGTATGTACATTTTTTACAACTACCGATCTTGAGCCATTCTTTGCAATTTTCCATACCTGTTCAAGGTCTGTATAATAAATATTTCCCTTACTGTCCTGCACTATGCCTATTCCGGGATGTGCAACAGTGATAAGGGGTATCATAAGTAAACACAATAAGAAAATTCGCATACAGCTTGAATTTATTTATCGAAATTAAATGGAGAAAATAGTTCGCAAATATTTATTACACATACTGTAGGTTTTACTTTACCATCAGCAGCATTATAAAAAAGCGGAATTTTTTTATATATTGTTGTAAACTATTAACATGAAAAAACTTTATTTGTCTGCTTTAATTGCGCTGATCAGTATTATAGGTTTTGCCCAAGATGCAAAACTTGATGTGAATGTAAATACTGACAAGGGTAGTAATTGGTATGCCTCACCCTGGGTTTGGGTGGTTGGCGGAGCTGTTTTTATTCTTCTATTAGTTGCTTTGACCCGCGGAGGTGGGCGTAAAGCTTAAATTTTTTATCTGCTCGTTTAATTAAAAAGCCGAAATCCCCGGCTTTTTTGCTTACTTGACTAAGTAGCAACCATGATAACTTATTACCTCCCAATGCCCTTAATATTTTTAAACCAATACTGCAATTTTTGTATGCGGGTTCTGCTTATAAGGATAAAACTTTTTTCATTGGGACGGGTGATAAATAGCAAATAACAAATGATACCTATCAACACCAAAAAAAACCAGATTGAAAACATAATATTTTAATTATTACAATAAATAATTCCAAAATCTATTCCAATTAAATAAGATGGAAAATAAATTTTTAGTCCCTAATAATACTCATATTTATATCAACCGTTGAGTAAAGTGTAGAATATTTGGTAACAAACGTAGATTAACGAAACGGTTTTACCGTATTAGTGCTGCGAAAGAAGATATTTTTCTAATATGGTTATTGCGTTATTTTTTAATTCCTCATTAATATTTTCTGTGGTCCTCCATTCTTCATGCTCACGTTTCAGAATGAAAGATATAGCCAGTTTTTCTTTTGAAGACTGAAAATGATATTCTTCATCATTGAAGAACACCGCATAATCTACAGGCTCGTTGTTAAATGAAATATTAGTATGAAATAGGCGGGTCATTGCAAAATTTTATCAATATTGTTCAGCATCCTTTTTAACTGCATCCTTTTTATCTTTTGGTGTTTTATTGATCAATGTTTCTTCATCTCTTCCTAAAGAACCATCTCCTGAAGCGTGTGCATTTTTTATTTTTAATGAATCTATTCCCTCCACCTTATTTTTTTCATTTTTATTTCCTTTGTCTTTTTCAATTTTTTCCATAACGAACCGTTTATATTATCTAACAATTATTTGTAAGTTTCATCAAGTACATAGTAAAATTATCTTTTTTGAGTAAAACAAAAATCTAAACCGCATTTATAAATCAAAAAGTTTCTTAATCAACAATTGCTTTCCTGATTTTGATCAATTTTATCAGCAGATCTTCCAATAATTCAAGACGTAGCATATTTGCTCCATCACTTTTTGCAGCAGCGGGATCAGGGTGGGTTTCAATAAATAACCCATCAGCCCCGGCGGCTATAGCTGCTTTTGCAATTGTCTCAATTAGCTGTGGGTTACCGCCTGTTATTCCATTGGTTTGATTAGGCTGCTGAAGGCTATGGGTACAATCCATCACTACAGGGGTGTTATTATGTTGCATCAGCGGGATGTTACGATAATCCACAACCAAATCCTGGTAACCAAAGGTGGTACCTCTTTCTGTGAGCATTACCTTTCTATTGCCCGCATTATTAATTTTTTCAACCGCAAATTTCATGGCCTCGCCACTTATAAATTGCCCTTTTTTTACGTTAACAATTTTTCCTGTGTTGGCTGCTGCAATTAAAAGTTCGCTTTGCCTGCATAAAAATGCAGGAATTTGTAACACATCAACATATTTTGCTGCTGACATGGCTTCTTCTTCAGAATGAATATCTGTTGTTACCGGCAGGTCAAAAGCTATACCGGCTTTTTGCAAAATAGATAAGCCAAATTCATCACCAAGCCCTGTAAAAGAACTGGCACTCGTACGATTTGCTTTTTTGTAAGAGGCTTTTAAAATGAGCGGAATAGAATGCCGTTGGCAAATGTCAGCCACTTCTTTGGCAACATTAAAAACCAATTCTTCGCTTTCTACAACACAGGGCCCGGCTATCAAAAAAAAATTGTCGTTGTCAAATTGTTGATTCGCAAAAAGCCCGGTTAAAAAATCATTCATGGCGCAAAAATAAGCAGAGTTCATAAGTTTACGAGTTCACATGTTTACAAGTCGATTCTGTCGGACATGATTTTTTGTTTGCCGTTAATACGCAAATTAAAATGTCGCGTCGTGGCCATTCGTGTAATTCGATTGAACTGTGTAAATTATTAAAGCACGCTATATCCTTAACTTAATATCAGGTTTTAAATCCTGCTTCTTTACATTTGATTTTTTGAAAATATGAAAGAGAAAATATTGGTTATTGGCGCATCCGGACAAATAGGCGTAGAACTGACATTAGCGCTCAGAAAATTATATGGAGCAGTTTCAGTTATTGCATCAGACCTCAGAGAACAAAATGAGCTTTTGGTAGGCACAGGCCCATATGTAAGTTTAGATGTAATGAATAAAGAAATGCTCCACGTGCAAGTGATCCGCCAGAATGTAACGCAGATATATTTATTGGCAGCTATTCTTTCAGCAACCGGCGAAAAAAATCCTGCATTAGCATGGCACTTGAATATGGAGGGGCTATTGAATGTATTAAATATTGCGAAAGAAGAAAAACTAAAAAAAGTTTACTGGCCAAGCAGTATTGCAGTATTTGGCCCAACTTCACCTCGCCAAAATTGCCCGCAGCAAACTATTATTGAACCCATAACGGTATATGGAATTAGCAAATATGCAGGAGAATTTTGGTGTAATTATTTTTTCAACAAGTTTGGTGTTGATGTACGAAGCCTTCGTTATCCCGGTTTAATTTCTTATAAATCTGCACCAGGTGGTGGAACAACTGATTATGCTATTGAAATTTTTCACGAAGCATTAGAGCAGAACCATTACACCTGCTTTTTAGAAAAGGATACTTTTTTACCCATGATGTATATGCCGGATGCCATCCGTGCAACAATTGAGTTAATGGAAGCGCCTAAAGAAAAGATTGGAATACGTACCTCGTATAATATTTCAGCTATTAATTTTTCGCCTGCCGATATTGCTGAAGAAATCAAAAAGCATATCCCCGAATTTACTATTGATTATAAACCGGATTATCGACAGGCGATTGCTAATAGTTGGCCACAAAGTATAGATGATAGCGTTGCCAGCAAAGATTGGGGATGGAAGCCAGAGTATGATCTGAATAAAATGACAGAAGATATGCTAAGGAATTTAAAAAAAAGATAACAGGCTGCAAAGCTATATTACATTCTTTTTACTCACATAAGGTTACAGTAATAAATAATTCAATTTTATTCAACAGTGGTTATGAAAACCTAGCAAACATTTATCAGAATTTATAATTATAATGCTATCATTTAGAATCAGCGCCAACGAATAATTATGTTCTTAAAGATTTTCATTTCCGAACTTTCCATTATTAAAATCATTGTATGCTTCCATAATTTCTTCCCTTGTGTTCATTACAAATGGGCCATAACTTACAAATGGCTCATTAAAAGGTGTAGCAAATCCAAACAAAATCATTGCATCTATATTTCCTATTAATATAACCGTTTCACCATCATCATTAAATTCAATTGTATGATGTTTTTGAACTACTTCGTCGTTAATGATCAATTCACCTTTTATTACATATAAAAAAATGGTTTGAATTTTTGGAATACTGATTTTCATTTGTCCACCATCTTTAAATTGCACCATTGCCAGGTGTAACTCTGTAACAGCGTCAAAAGCGCCATTTATATTATTCCATTTCCCTGCAATTACATTGGCAACTACTTTCCCATCATCCCATGAAGTAGTAGAAATTTCATTTTGTTGCAAACCAACATATTTTGGGGCTGTCATTTTATATTTTGCAGGCAGATTTATCCAGCGTTGCAAAATTTCCAACGGGCCACCATTCTTTTTAAAATCATCAGAAGAAATTTCAGCGTGAATTAAACCACTTCCTGCTGTCATCCATTGCACACCTCCTGCCTTTATTATACTCGCTGCTCCCCTACTATCCTTATGCATCAATTCTCCTTCAAAAATAAATGTTATAGTTTCAATACCCCTATGAGGATGCAGGCCGAATGGAAGCCCTGCATTACCCCGGTAAATATTCCTGCCTCCCATGATGATTTAAAAATATAAATGGATCTAATTGATTCATAGTCAGAGAAGAAGTTGGGAAGACTCTATAAGTAACCAGGTCTGCAATTGGGTCGTAAACCGCTTTATGCTTTTCTTTAATAGATCTCATTTTATCCATTTGTCTATAAAGGTCTGTATATTGAAAGAAAATCTTTGTGGCCTATTGATTTTATAACCCTTTAAGGCTTGTTAAAAAGCAAAATTTATGAAATTTCAGCAAACCATTTGCTATTGGATGACGTTCATATTAATCAAAAATCATTGACTTTATATGTTTATAATAAAAAACCGGCTGGTTCTGTCCGCATTGTTTGGCTTCATCATTTTTTCTGCGTGTAAAAAATCAGATTCTGGTGGTGATAACTTAACTCCACCGCCTCCGCCAACACCTCCGCCTTCTACAACAGCAGCTGACAAAATAAAAGATACTACCGTTGATTATTCCCGGGATATCTATCTGTGGTACAATCAAATTCCTACCACTTTTAATGGACGTACTTATGCTGACCCCAACAAAATTATGACTGCTCTTCGCCAATTTAGTATTGAGCCCGGTTTTTCCCAACCGGTTGATAAGTGGAGTTTTGCAGTTAAGCAACAAGAGTGGGATAATGTGAGTTCAGGAATAGCAGGAGACTTTGGTTTAAGCGTTTTCTTTCCTACTGAAACGGACCTTAGGGTTAAACATGTTGAACGGGAATCACCGGCAGGCAAGGCAGGTATTCGCCGCGGCTGGCGCATTACTAAGATCAATGGAAACGATAATATCAATACCTCCAATGTTAATTTTGTAGTTCAAAATGTTTTTGAAAGCAACAGCACAAGTTTTACATTTCAAAAACCAGATAATTCTACTGTTACTATAACACTGAATGCGGCTTCCTACCAGGAGAACCCAATTGTACTCGATTCTGTTTATACAATTGATACTAAAAAGATCGGCTACTTCGTTTTCAATTCATTTTTGGGAGATACTTCAGCAATTTATAATGACTTTGCCCGGATATTTAATCGTTTTGCGCAAGCAGGAGTAGGAGATGTAGTGATAGATTTAAGATATAATGGTGGTGGCTATGTAAGCATGGCAGAAAGGCTGGGCAATTACCTGGCGCCATCAGCAGCTAACGGTAATTTAATGATGAAGCAGCAGTATAATAATAAATATTCGCAATACAACAGAGAAACTAATTTTAGAAAACAGGGATCACTCAACTTAAACAGGATCTTTTTTATTGTCAGCAGCAGCACTGCTTCTGCCAGTGAGTTGTTGATCAATAATCTAAAACCTTACATGGAGGTTTTGGTGGTAGGAAAGAAAAGCCATGGTAAACCCGTTGGTTATTTTCCTATTCCCGTTGCTGATTGGTATATTTTTCCCGTGTCTTTCCGCACTGTAAATAAAAATGGCGAAGGTAATTATTATGGAGGCTTTCCTTTAAGTTACGAGGTAACAGATGGTTTAGATAAGGATTGGGGTGACATTACAGAATCAAATTTAGCCAGTTCGTTGAATTATATTACTTCAGGAGTATTTAGATCACAGGCTGCAGGTTCAAAAACAAAGACATACCAGGAATCAGTTCAGGTAAAAGAAGGAAACCGCGTATTAGATTTGCCTTCTTTTAAAGGTGCCGTTGATGTTAGGGGAATAAAATAGAGAGTTTTATTATAAAAAAAGTCTCGCTTTTTGCGGGACTTTTTTATTGATGCCAAATCAATTTTTTCTGCAAGGCTTTTTCCTTTTCTTTTTTGTAATCGCACCGGATTTGATTCCAGTCTGTAATTGGGTGCTATCACTGATTATTTTTTTGTTTTGAATATAAACATCTGCTTTGGCCGCATTTTCTTCTCTCTTCGGATCTTTAATTGCTTTTTCAATCTTGTTCTCTTTGGTTTGCGCAAATAGATTAAGTGATATTAAATTCATGGCTAAGAAAAAGATTAAAGTTTTAGTTTTCATATAAACTTGTTTAATAAAAAATAAGACGTTGAATAAAAGAAAAGGTTTACAACACTCCAATGAATTTTTTGATTAATTACTAATATTCGCTGATCGGAATGCATTAGTAGTTCTTATTTTATCTTTCTCATTCTTTTTGGGCCGTACCATAACCAAAATCCAGTAATGGTAAAAATCAATAAAGCAATACCCATTATGGAAGTATAAATCAATTTAAAAAAATCTTTACCTGTTATTTTATGATCAATAATAGACCCATCATGGATTTGTTCAATAAAATCGGAAGCTCTTTTATCAACCTGCAATAATTCACCGGTAGTGCAATCTAATTGTAAACCCCAATAGTGATCAGCGTATACAAATTTCACCATTCCCTTATCTGGCCTGATATCAATTCTATCCATTTTAAGAGATAAATTAGGAGAGACAGAATCTAACAAATAAGCATCTGCTTTTGCCTGCAAGCTACCAACCGATAACCAATCTTTTGAATTGTTTGATAAACCTTTTTCTGATTGGGGCAATAATCCTGTTTGCTTTTTCCAACCCAATAACAACCCGGTTACAGCCACAATAAAAAAGAATGCAAAAAGTGAAATGCCCGTTATGCGATGTACTTTTCTGAAATTGCGTAAAACCTTCGCCTGTTTTTTGCGTTTTGCATTTTCCATCAAAAAAATTCTGTGATAAATATACGTGAAACGTGAAACGTCAATGTCAAACGTCACAGACTGAATCACTGTTCTCACTTTGAAATCTCGAGTCTCACGGGTTTCCTTTATTTTCCATATGCTTTATTACTGCTGCTGCAACAAGTCCGCCAATTAAATATAATCCAATAGTTAGTGCTTTTGTTTTTGTTGTTCGGTTAGTGGGAGCTTCATTTAGTTGAAGAGGTTTGGGTAAAAGCACTGCTCCTAGTCCGGCTCCCAGTCCTAATAATATGCCGCGTTGAAAAATGCCTTTCTTGCTGCCCAGGCCTGCTATGCTATAAAAGATTGAATTACTGATCAGATCACCGATCATCGCCCATACAAAAAGTTTATGTTTTTCCGGAGGATCCTGGCCAAAGCTTTTTAAAAGTTGGGAAATTGCGTTCATTCCCAAAAGGTCCATGCGCGGCGCCTTGGGGTCTAATCTTCTCACGGTTTCATGAATTAAAGTAAGCGCTAATGCACCAGTTGCTCCACCTTCTATAGCTGATAGTTTTTTCATACTGATCGATTTATTTTTTAAAGATTAAATACAATGCCAAAGAAATTATTTCTTAAAGTTCTAAGCCCCATCTTTTTTTGGTGAGGGGGTAGGAGGTGAGGTAGTCGGCTCAATGTCGTTTTGTTGCTCGAGGTTTTTTCTTACCCGTCTATTACCCAATCTGAATACAGGAAAACTCATAGGGCTGAATTTTGGTTTTTCATCACCAAATAAAACACCCCATTGCTTAAAGTTTTCGGAACGGTCAAATATTATTTTTAGTACTGCAATTATGGGTAAGGATAGGAACATCCCTGATACACCTGCCATACTGCCGCCTACAATAACACCTACTATACTTGCCAGTGCATTGATCTTTACTTTGGAGCCCACAATACGGGGCATTAAAATGTTATTATCCAAAAACTGCACTACTGCAATCGTGATGAGCACAACAAAAATCGGCCACGTCTCTTGTGAAGCAGTTAATGTAAGCAATACACCAATAATATTTCCGATTAAAGCGCCTACGTATGGAATTAGATTGAGTATGGCAAAAATGACCCCGATAAGTATAGCATGTTTAATTCCGAATATCAATAATATGCCACCCAATAAAATAGTGATATATGTGATCTGGATTACTAAGCCAATCAAATAACTTTTGATAATGCTCTGTGTTTCACGCAATACATCTTCTAGTTTTTCGTGCGTTTCTTTTGAAAACCACAGAAAAATAAAACGCAGTAACAGGTTTTTATAAAATATCATCAAAAAAATATAGATGGGCAGCAAGCCTACAAAGATTAGAACAGATGTAGCTGAAGCAGCAGCTCCTCCCAATACGCCACCTGCAGTATTTAATAATTTTTCGCTTTGATCATTAATGAGTTTTAACTGTTTTTCAGTGGAGAAATCAGTCTTTTTATTTACCCATTCGCTAAGCGAATTAAGATGCACACTTACATTTTCTTTTATCTGCGGAAAATCACTTACCAGCCGGCTGATCTGTGCTGAAAAAAACCAAACTATCAGTGCAATCATTACGAGAAACAATAAAACACAGAAAAGAATTGCCAACACTTCAGGAAATTTTCTTTTTCGGAAAAAACGATAAACCGGTAATAAAAGAATGCTGATAAAAAATGCCATCAAAAGAGGACCGATCACTTCTTTGCCTACAAGGATCAGGTAGCCCACAAAAAAAAGCCCCACCAGTTCTATTGATCTTCTTACAGTAAGTGGTAATCCATTCATACTTGGTTAATTAATATTAAAGTTAAACAGTAGATTGTTGCCATATTTCTTTCGTGCATTCGAACCGCATTTCTCCATTTTTCTCCACGCCCATTTTCTGCCAACCCATAGATGAATAAAAACGCTCTGCCCTCGTGTTGGGTGCTGTCCCTAACCAGAGTTTATTTATACCCTGCTCAAAAGCCCAATCAATCATAAGGCGGAACAATTGTTTTCCAATGCCTTTTCCTTCAAAATCAGGGTGCACAAACAACGCCCATACATTTTTATTCTTGATATCAACAATAGCGAAGCCTGTAGTTTCATTATTCACTTCACAAAGCCATCCCTTTCCATTTAGTTCCAACATCTCCCGGTAATCGGTTGGTGTAATTCTATCAGGGTCGCTCAAAACATTTTCCTTCACAGCTTTTCTTATGGTATCCAACATGAAAATGTCGTCTCTCGTAGCAGTGCGAAAAAACATTTTCATTAAAGTATAAAAATTGTACCTGACGAAAGAACGCAGCATTTAAAAATTGCTCCATATTTACTTCGCCTTAAACTTATGGCATTATCTTTTCGTATATAAAAGAATGAAATTATTAGTTCTTTTTTTTGGTTTCTTTATCAGCATAGGCGCAGGTCTTCCGGCATGCTCAAAAAAAATGACAAGCAATGCGAGTATAAATGGTGGGCCTCGGCCAACCACAAATAGCAAAACCTATTTGGCATTGGGAGATAGTTATACTATTGGGCAGGGTGTACAAACTGCTGAACGCTTTCCTCATATTACTGCATCGTTATTACGCCAGCAAAATATTGCCATAAGTGATCCACAGTATATTGCCATGACAGGTTGGACAACTTTCAATTTGCAAAACGCTATCAACCAGACTACGTTGGGAACTTACGATGTGGTTACATTATTAATTGGCGTTAATGATCAATACCAGGGACTGGATACCGCAGGCTATCGTATTCGCTTTACCCAATTAGTTAACAAGGCTGTTACACTTTCAGGTAATAACGCCAAAAAAGTTTTTGTTCTTTCTATACCGGATTATAGTGCCACACCTTTTGCCCCGGCAGTTTCGAAAATGACGGTAAGTAAAGAAATTGATGATTTTAATGCCATCAATAAACAAATTACACTTGGGTATCCTATTACCTACATTGACATTACTCCACTTACAAGGGAAGTTGTAAACGATCCATCTTTATTAGCGGGCGATGGATTGCATTACTCCGGTAAAGAACATCAAAAATGGGCAGGATTATTGGCTCCCTTGATGAAGGCTGCACTGCAGTGATTTTTATTATTTGTTTAGCTGTATTGCTACTATCAACTTCTCTTGTGTCACTCACTGCATCGCTTGGTAATCCTATCAGCAGGTACAATCATTATCTTTTTAATGACTTTATGGTATCGATAAGTATTTTTAGATTTCGTTTCATGCTTTGAATTTATTATCATCTATTAGAAGCTGTTTAAAAATAGAATTTTGATTCGCCATCCAAGCCGTTCGTGGGACACGAACGGCGGCGGTCAGCCGTGCTCGGTGTCCCCACCGACCGCTATTAGAAGGATTTATAATTTAGTAATTAAGTTCATAGAGTTAGCCAAATTA
>MWWB01000211.1_pt1 | contig 13468 bp, 13 predicted proteins | sample 1047291 | NCBI WGS metagenome assembly MWWB01 (sample SAMN06349976, study PRJNA376086) | soil metagenome | isolation source: MS4-1 sample Antarctic (ecotone) soil | place: Antarctica | reverse complement strand
TTTTCTTTATACATAAAACTTGCGTTTATTATCGAACTGTAGAATTATAATCACCAGAGCCCACTATAATTAATATGCAGAGACGGAGGGATTTCATAAAGAGATATTGTATGTTTTAAAATTAAAAGATATAAAGCGAACCGTAAAAAGTAGACAGGTTTTTTACTGGTTGAAAGTAGCAGCGTGACTGCGAATTGTAATGCCATTACTAACAGCAACTAAGTAACCTAACAAAAAGAATCCATGACCTTAAAAAAGAGATGGTACAATATTTTTGCAATAAGTTCATGTTATCTAATTATTAAGAATTACGCGGGTAACAAAAGCTCGCTTCTTAAATTTACTTTTGCAAAAATCTACAATTATGGGAATAAATTCAATCGGAAAACTGTTCATGCCAAAAAACAAGGTTTTTTACGACTTATTTGAAGAAGTTGCAGTAACCGTGTTTACAATGGGGGGCGTTTTGAAACAATTGGTGAATGAGCCTGATTTTGATAAAAGGGCATCGTTAACAACACAATTGGAGGACTTAGAACACAGGAACGATAATACTACCCATAAAATCTTTACTGAACTTGGAAGAAACTTTATTACACCCTTCGACCGCGAGGATATACATACTCTTGCATCAGCCTTAGATGATATTGCTGACTATATATATTCGTGTGCAAAGAAAATTAGCTTTTACCGCGTTAACCCCAATGATCCGGGCATACAAAAAATGGCTGAATTAATAGAGCAGGGAACTATATATATACAAAGTGCAGTGAATGAGCTACGCAACATGACCAATTTGAGAAAGATAACTGAATGTTTGGTAAGAGTTAATGATATAGAGAACCAGGCAGATGATATTTTCGATCTTAGCATCGAAAAATTATTTAATAATGTGAACGACTTTAAAGAGGTTATTAAAAGAAGGGAGATTTACCAGGTTATGGAATTTGCAACAGATAAATGTGAAGATGCAGCTAACGTAATTGAATCAATTACCATCAAGTACGCTTAACTACATTGGTTTTGTTGTTTCCAATTTCTAAAATTAAAATATGGTTCCCTTATTAATTGTAATTATTGCTTTCGCTTTTATTTTTGATTATATAAATGGCTTTCATGATGCTGCAAATAGTATTGCCACCATTGTTTCCACTAAAGTATTAAATCCATTTCAGGCAGTATTGTGGGCAGCCTTTTTCAATTTTGCCGCCTTCTTTATTTCAAAATATATTATCGGAGGATTTGGTATAGCTAATACCATTGCAAAAAGTGTAAATATCCAGCAAGGCGACCCTCTTGCTATGTATGTAATACTCGCGGGCTTGCTTGCGGCAATAATATGGAACCTGATTACCTGGTGGTTTGGCATCCCTTCCAGTTCTTCCCATGCATTAATTGGCGGATTGATTGGAGCCGCGGTAGCGCACTATCGGTCTTTTGGTGCGATCGTAGCAAGTAAAGTTATTCCAACGATAAGCTTTATTATACTTGCTCCTTTAATCGGGATGATCATTTCATTTTTTTTAACTGTACTTATTGTACATATAAGTAAACGTGCTAATCCATACAAGGCAGAAAGATGGTTTAAACGTTTACAGTTAGTTTCTTCAGCGCTATTTAGTATTGGCCATGGTGGTAACGATGCACAAAAAGTCATGGGGATTATAGGGGCTGCCATGGTTGCCAGTCACTATATTCCCAGCCTTGATAACATACCTGACTGGGTGCCTATATCGTGCTTTGTTGCTATTGGTTTAGGAACTATGAGTGGCGGATGGAAAATAGTAAAAACAATGGGAACCCGTATAACAAAAGTTACACCGCTCGAAGGTGTGGCAGCAGAAACAGCCGGAGCTATAACGCTGTTTCTTACCGAACATTTTAAGATACCTGTAAGTACTACGCATACAATTACCGGTTCAATTATAGGCGTTGGCGCTACCAAACGTTTATCTGCCGTTCGCTGGGGGGTTACTATCAATCTTTTATGGGCATGGATACTTACAATTCCGATAAGCGCATTAATGGCCGCCCTTTTATTTTACTTCCTCAGAATTTTTGCGTAATTATTTTTCCTGTTTAAACCATTCATTTATTTTATTTTGCAACCCTAAACGCTACAACGCCGATTTATGAATAAAATTCTGGTTACAGGAGGTTGCGGTTATATTGGCTCTCATACAATTGTTGACCTTATTGAGAATGGTTATGAAGTTCTGTCTGTAGATGACAATTCCAGAAGCACAACCCACCTTTTAGACGGAATTGAAAAAATTACGGGCAAAAAAGTTAAAAATTATAAGGTTGATCTTAAAGATTATAATGATACCCGCGCGATTTTTGAGGAGAACGAAGATATAGCAGGCATTATTCATTTCGCTGCTTATAAGGCTGTTGGAGAATCAGTGCAGGAACCTTTGATGTATTACGAGAATAACCTGTTTTCATTGATTAATTTATTAAAATGTGTGCAGGAATTCGAAGTACCTCATTTTGTATTTTCTTCTTCATGCACCGTTTATGGAAGTCCCGATACAATTCCTGTTACCGAAGAGTCTCCTATTAAAAAAGCAGAATCGCCATATGGTTCTACCAAACAAATGGGCGAGGAAATGATAATGAACGTGGTGAAGGTTATCGACGCAAAAGCAATCTTATTAAGATATTTTAACCCTGTGGGTTCACATCCTTCCGGTTTAATTGGCGAGCTTCCTTTAGGTAAACCTGCAAACCTGGTACCTGCAATTACACAAACTGCTATCGGAAAAATACCTTCCATGCAAGTATGGGGCACAGATTATGATACCCGCGACGGCAGTTGTATTCGCGATTACATTCATGTATCAGATATTGCACATGCCCATACTTTAGCACTGCAATATTTAATTAAGAATAGAAACAAAACAAATTGCGATATATTTAATTTAGGAACGGGAAACGGGGTTACAGTTCTTGAAGCTATAAAAGCTTTTGAAGAAGTTAGTGGTACCAAATTAAATTACAAAGTAGGTCCACCGCGTGAGGGTGATGTCGTAGCAATCTATGCTAATAACAATCTTGCCCGCACTTCTTTAAACTGGGAAATTAGATATAATCTTAAAGAAATGATGAAAACCGCATGGGCATGGGAATTAAGAATTAAACAGGATGAACAAATATTAAAAAACCAACAATATCTATACAACTAATCGTCCTAACTCTACTCTTAAATGTAATACAGGCATATTGTACTTTTATTTGCCACTGTGTTGGTGCTTTAGCAAACTATAAGTCAATGTGGATGATTATTAATTTTTATTGAAAATCCAGTTACATGAGTTTGGACGACAAGGAATTATTACATCTTTTCAAACAACCTGCTGAAAAGGAAAAAGCCTTCACTTCTATAATAAAAAAGTACCAGGAACGTTTGTATTGGCATATCAGAAGATTGGTTATTACCCACGAAGATGCGAATGATGTTTTGCAAAACCTTTTTATAAAGGTTTGGAATGCCCTTGAAAATTTTAGAGAAGATAGCCAGCTGTATACCTGGCTTTACCGCATAGCAACGAATGAATCCCTTACATTTTTAGATCAGCAAAAAAGACGAACTTCGGTGAGTTTCACTGATGTGGAAACGAGCCTTAGCAATAAAATTAAAGCAGATGAAGGGTTTGATGCAAATAAACTGGAATGGAAACTTCAATTAGGTATTCAGCGGTTGCCGGAGAAGCAGAGAATCGTTTTTAACTTACGGTATTACGATGAAATGCCTTACGAAGAAATGAGCCGGGTTTTAGAAACAAGCGAAGGAGCATTAAAAGCAAGTTATCATCATGCTGCAAAAAAAATAGAAGATTTTATATTAAACCATTGAAATTCAATTTAACGATTAAACTTTTAGCAGTCAATTCGTGTCACATAAAAGATGAAAATGGATAATTTAAATATTATACTAACTGAATTGAGGGAAATAAGTCCATTACTTGCAGAAATTAAAAATATAAATATATTCTCCGTACCTCCTTCTTATTTCAATAATCTTGCCGAAGATATTATTCAGAACATAAATCAAGTTTATACACGGGTTAATAATTTCTCTTCTGTTACCCCTTATAAAGTTGAAGAAAGGTATTTTGACAATCTTTCAAATAGTATTTTAATTAAGATCAGGAATCAGAAAAAAGAATCAAGCGAGGTTGTAGATGAACTAAACTCGATTGCACCTTTATTAAATACAATAAATAAAGCACCTTTATTTTCTGTACCACAAGGCTATTTCGAAAATTTAAACGTTTCGCATAAAAGCTTAATAAGGCCTAAGGAAAAGTTTTTTGTAAAAAAAATTGCCCGGTACGCAGTAGCGGCTGTTATTACAACCTTAATAGGCGTGGCGATTTATGTTATAACAGGAGAAGCTGATAAAAGGTCTGGAGTACAAGTCGTCAACGTAAAGTCTGCAGTTAAAAATTTAAGGGATGAAGAAATAATTGGATTTTTAAGAAGTCACTCCCTAAGTAATACTGGAAATGTTTCTTCTCAGAAAAAATCTCCTGCTCCCAAATTTTACGAGTCTCTCAAACAGATGACCGATGAAGAGATTCAACAATATTTACAGGATAACATAGAACCTGGAGAAATAGAAGTAGATATTTAAAGGATTAGACATGAAAAAAAAATTGATTTTATTATTGGTATTTTGTATAAACATTAGTTACATTTGTTTTGCACAACCTGCCGACGCGGGGGCAAAAAAGGTTGAAGAGATACAGAAGGCATATTTAACCGAAGAATTATCCCTAACTCCTGAAGAAAGCACTAAATTTATCCCTATATATAACACTTACCGAGAAGAGTTAAAAAATATAAAGAAAGAAAAGGGAAACGACGAAATAGAGTATGCAGAACAGGTATTAACAATACGAAAAAAATATAGAGTACAATTTAAAGAAGTATTAGGCACTGATGATCGTGTAAATAAAATCTTTGTAGCAGAGAAGAATTTTAAAAAGATTTTGGAAGAAGAACTCGATAAGAGAAAACGTAACGATCAGGAGAAACCAGCATCAGGAGGCACTTGAACAAGTATTATTATTTCACCTTATTTTAAACTAGGTGTTTTTCATAGGTTAGCAACGGCCAGCTCTTTTTAGGGCAGGCCATTTTTTTATCCGCAATATTTTTTAGAGTTTCTTCAACAGCCCAATCAAATTAAAAAAACTTCAACTTTATTGTTGTTTTCAGGAAGTTAGAATTTGTTTTCCGGGAAAATATTTGGTGAAGACCAGAAGGGGGTTTTTATATCATGATAAAACAAAAAAGTCCATTGTTGCTCCTGGCCTTCCTTCCACCATTTTTGCCTTAACTCCATACATCTCTTTCCGTCAAAATCGTATTTAGCCACAAACCTACTTTTCATTTGCTGCAGTTGTGGCGCTACATCTCCACCAAAAAAAATGATCTCTTCATTTTCCCTTATCCAAAAAACCTGGTGATAAGGGCAATGCCCTCCGGTTAACTCATAAGTGATGTAATTATCAATATGACCCCTATCTTGTTCTAATAGTACTACGTTCGGATGACTTGTCAGAACTTCAACTTCCTCTGGCAGGTAACTCGGAAATCCTTGCTTTAAAGCGTAATCTACTTCTCTCTTTTGTATAAAATATTTAGCATTAGGAAAAGAAACAGAATAGTGTCCCAGTTTATCTGTTATGCTCACCCCACCACCATGATCTTTGTGTAAATGAGTGATTAATACCTTCGTGACTTTTGTAAAATCAAGTTGATTGGCTTTAAGATTCTGATAAATCTGCAATTCTCCCTTTTGAATAAAACCAAGGCCCGTATCTAACAATAGAACATCTTTTGAAGTTACTATAACAAACGGCTGTATCTCTACTAATAAACTGCCTCCGGGACGGTTTTGCAAATTATCCATTCCTGACTCAAAGGGAACAAATAACTTGGTTTTATCTACAGAAAATGCGCCTTCACTTAATGGAATTATTTTCATATAACCAACCTGTTTATCTTTTATAATCAGTTATCGCAACACCATATGCCGATCGGCATCTAACCTTATTAGAATAAATAATAAGATTGTAAAGGTAAGTAAAGAAGAACCCCCATAGCTGATTAAGGGTAACGGTATGCCGATAACAGGTGCTAAACCTATCGTCATACAAATATTAATACCTATATGAAAAAAGAAAATGCTTGCCACCCCATAAGAATAAACTCTGCTAAAAGTACTTCTTTGCCTTTCGGCAATTACAACGATTCTAAATAACATTATCGCATATAAACTAAGAAATACAAAACTTCCAACAAAACCAAATCCTTCGCCTATAGTACAAAATATAAAATCGGTACGTTGCTCCGGCACAAAGTCGTAACGTGTCTGTGTCCCCTTTAAATATCCTTTGCCCAGCACTCCCCCCGAACCTATTGCAATTTTAGATTGGATAACATTATACTCACTCTGGTTCTGGCTTTTGCCTCTATTCTTAACTTTCAGCTTTTCAAGTTCTGCTTGCTCCTCAGGGTTTTGAGGTATGTAAAGTTTACCAACAAGACTGTATATTCTATCCCTTTGATAAGGTTTCATAACATGATTAATACCGTAAGGAATAACTACAGACGACATAACACTGGCAAAAGCCCAGATGGCAACAATTGACCATAAAAACAATGGGTTTCTTTTATACTGATTACGGGTAAGAAGAATAGCAACAATTGCGATGATGCCATAAGCTATAAAAAGTGTGGTTGGAGAAAATATAAGCGATAAGACTAATATTACTCCTACTGAAGCTCCCATAATTAGTATAAATGGAGGCAAACCCTCGCGATACATAGCTAAGAAAAAAGAAAAATAAACAAGAGCTAACCCTGTTTCGTTTTGTGCAATAGTAATTGCCGCAGGAAGCAATGCGATTACCCCGGCAATGACCTGCGAAGAAGTCCTGTTAAAATCAATTTCCTGGCGGCTGATATATTTTGCAAGGGCCAGGCAAGTAAAAACTTTACTTAACTCTGAAGGCTGCAACCTGAAACCGCCTAAAACAAGCCACGACTTTGATCCTTTAACTTCAGTTCCGGCAAACAATGCTGCAATGCAAAGCAAAATTCCTAAACCATATAAAAGGTTAGCTGTTGCAGTAAAAAGTTTACTGTCTGTTAATAGTATAAAGATTGCCAACACACTGCAAACACAAACCCATAAAATCTGCTTTCCATAATCTTTCGATTGGTTAAGAACAGGCTGAAAAATGCTATCTCCTTCTTGATATTCATTTGCAAAAATCATCATTACGCCAATAATAACGAGGGTAGTATATAGCCACACAATCATCCAGTCTATCCCTTTAGATATCGTATTATCATTATTCACTGCTTCAGGCTGTCTTTTTTATTCTTTTCATCCTCAGGTAAGATAATCGGTGATCTTTCAATGCTAAGCTCACCGCTGTCTTTTCGGTTAGGTTCAGCTTCAGGATCGAAGGTTGTTTTTTTAGGAACTACTACAGCAGGTGGTTCAACAGGTGGCACAATTACATCAAGAGCTTTCATCAGCTTAGCCTGGCGTATGGAGTCTTTTACGTAATACCAGTGCTTTATTGCTGAAGGTATAAGATCGGCTTTGGAAATTCTTTCAACCTCGGCCATTCTTCTTTCAGCAATGGTATCTTTTAAATACTTCTCCATCATTAGCGAAGCTATAGGGGCAGCCCAGGTTGAACCATAACCTGAATTTTCTACCACTACTGCAATGGCAATTTGGGGATTTTCACGCGGGGCAAAGCATACAAACAAAGAGTGGTTTTTTCCATGAGGGTTTTGGGCCGTTCCGGTTTTACCACAAATATTTATCCCAGGTATCATTGCATTTTGGGCTGTACCACTTGTAATCACATCCTGCATACCTAACTGAACAGCATTGTAGGCATCATCAGAAATGTGTGTAACCTCATGCTTTCGCCTGTACTTTCCCAAAAACAGTGTATCATCTATTCTTTCGCTCTGTATACTATCTATAAAATGAGGCGTATAATAATAACCTTTATTCGCAATTATACACATAACATTAGCTAGTTGTAAAGGCGTAGCTGTCATTCTATCCTGACCAATACCGAGCGTAAGAATATTACAACTTCTCCATCTGCGCGCGCCAAAGTCTTTATTATAACGGCTTGTATCTGGTATACTCGCGTAGTCTTCGCTGGGTAAATCTACCCCCAGGCGTACCCCCATTCCAAAACTATTCATATACTCTTTCCATTTTAAATATCCCCCTGTAGTATTACTGTAAGCAGGATTATCGATGGCCATTCTAAAAATATGGCAGAAATAAGAGTTACAGGAATTAGCTAAAGCTAAGCGAAGAGTTGCAGCATGCCCCCTGCTGGCATGAGTACATTTAACCGGTCTTCCGCATGCGTAGTATCCTCCCCGACATCCGTATCCATAGGCGGGAGTTATTAATCCTTCGTCTAAAGCAACCAAAGCTCCAAGGGGTTTAAAGGTAGAACCTGGCGGATATTGACCTTTAATCGCGCGATTGTATAAAGGCCTTGCAGTGTCAAGAGCCATGCGCCCCCAATTCTTTCTAAACTGTACTCCGGCGAGAAGGTTCGGGTCGTAACCGGGACCGGAAGCCATTGCAAGAATACCTCCTGTTTTTGGATTTATAGCAACTACTCCCCCAATCTTGTTCGTCATCAGCTTTTCGGCAAGCTGTTGCAAAACAACATCAACACTCGAATATAGATTGCGTCCTGCTACAGGGAGAGTATCATAATTTCCTTTATCAAAACTGCCCTGTATCCGGTTTTTATTGTCCTTGATTAAAAAACGTATCCCCCTTTGCCCCATTAACACTTTTTCATAAGAAGCTTCTAACCCGCTACGTCCTACATAATCTCCCATTTGATAGAAGTAGCCAGATTTGCGAATGATAGCAGTATCCACTTCGGCTACATATCCTAAAATATGGGCGGCACATTTAAAAGGGTAAGAACGAACAGGCCTTTCATTAAGGTCGAAACCTGGAAATTTATACATATTCTCATCTAACTGAGCCTGCAATTGCGGAGAAACCAAAGGCTCGAAAACACTCGGCCTGTATCGTCCATTTTTTATTATAGAAGTTACCATCCTCTTTCTGAACTCGGCCGTATCAATGTTAAGGATGCGGCAAAGAGTCGTGGTATCTATTCCTTTAATTTGAAAAGGAGTTACTACCAGGTCGAAACGTGCAACATTATCGAGTATCGGTTTTTTATTTCGGTCGTAAATAATACCACGACTTGGATAAACGATTTTTTTTGTAATAGCATTATCTTTTGCAAGCTTCGTGTATTTGCTTGGCAGGATCTGAAGATGAAATAGCTGGCCGATAATGACCAGAAAAACAACAATAAAAATAGTTTGGATGACCCTTTGTCGGGCTTGATTTAATACCGGCATATAGCCTAAACTTATTTAAAGAATGTACGCAAATATTAATACAAAAATGGGATTTGTTTAAAGATGATAAGTTTCTTTCTGCGGTTATTAATCATAAGAATTGTTAAGAAATGTAATAATAAGCCAAAGACAAGTCATTTGTATAGAAACAGATAAACTTGGATTTACAAGAATGGTTATGCATTATTATGTTTTTCGTAATCTTAATTGCAAAGAAGTAATTACAACCCACTGTCTGTTATAGCTTTTCATAAATAACTGCAGCACCCTGCCCCACTCCTACACACATCGTTGCTAATCCATATCGAACATTTCTTCTTTTCATTTCATATAAAAGCGTTGCAGAAATACGAACGCCGCTGCAACCTAACGGATGGCCTATGGCAATGGATCCACCGTTAACATTTAGTATATCAGTATTTATATTTAATTCTCTAATACAAGCTAATGATTGTGACGCAAACGCCTCATTCATCTCTATCAAATCAATATCATTAATAGTTAAGCCTGCGCGTTGCAAAGCTTTTTTTGTTGCCGGCACAGGTCCCATTCCCATTATTGAAGGATCAACGCCTGCAATTGCCATACTTACTATTTTAGCCATAGGTTTTAATCCGTACCTCGTTACTGCCTCTTCACTTGCAAGCAACATGGCTGCTGCTCCATCATTAATTCCCGAAGAGTTACCTGCTGTTACAGTTCCATCTTTTATAAAAGCAGGCTTTAATGAAGCTAATTTCTCCATGGAAGTTCGCCGTGGGTGCTCATCGTCCTGAAAAATAATTAGCTCATTATTTTCCCTGGTTTGGACCGGAAAAACTTCGTGTTGCCATTTACCAGCTTCATGTGCTGCAAAATATTTTTGCTGCGATGCTGCTGCAAATGCATCCTGCTCTTCGCGGCTTATATTGTATTGCTTTGCCACATTCTCTGCTGTTTCACCCATATTATAAGGATAGAACTTTTCAGCAAGATTTTTATTTACAAACCTCCACCCGATCGAAGTATCGAACATTTCTACTTTTCTGCTCCAGGGTTCCTGGTTTTTTGCTATTACAAAAGGTGCCCTTGTCATACTTTCAACACCTCCCGCAATATAAATTTCCCCATCACCGCACATAATTGCCCGCGCACTATCCATCACCGCCTGAAGCCCTGAAGCGCATAAACGATTGACCGTAATTCCCCCAATTGTTAAAGGCAACCCTGCAAGTAAAACTGCCATCCGGGCTACATTCCTGTTATCTTCACCGGCCTGGTTAGCAGCCCCTGCAATTACATCTTCAATGGCATTTACATCTACCTTGGGATTGCGTCGAATCAACTCTGCTATCACTAACGCCAATAAATCATCCGGCCTTACTGAACTTAACTTTCCACCAAGGCGGCCAATAGGCGTTCGAATCACGTCTATAATATAACTTGTTCTCATACAGCTTAGACAATACTATGATTGTAATTATGCGAGCATTGAATTGATATCGTAACTTTTAACCCCGTAATAATTCATGATCGTACTGAAAAACTACCAAATTCTTTAAATGCCATAAGCGTCAAAAATACCATCAGAACTTATAACAGCAATATTTTCGATAATTGATTGAGCGATAAGCAACCTGTCAAAAGGATCGCGATGATGAAGTGGTAGCTGTTGAGTTTGATAGATATGGGTAAAGAAATATCAAGCAATTGAAAACTATAATCGGTTTGAAAATTATTAATAAATAAAGACAAATTTTGTTTTAATGTAAGTTTTCCTGTCTTTATTTTAATAGTCATTTCCCATAGCGATGCTTTACTAAAAAACACGTTGCTTTCTGCTAAAATTTCATTTCTAACTTCGGTGGTAATACTTGCAGGCCTCTCTTCGAGCCAGATAATAATAATTTGCGTGTCCAACAATAGAGGCATTACCTATAATCTTTAAAATCTTCAGGGGTATCATTAAAATTCTCAGCCATCCATATTTCCCCTTTCAAACGACCTAAGTTTCTCTTCCTTTTTTCAGCAATATTTTCCATTTCATCTCCTCCGTATTTGTACAGCAGGTAATCAATAAAATCCTCCACTTCCTTTTGTTTGTCCGCGGGTAGCTGCTTTACCTTTTCAAGCAGATTGGTACTCATATTACTTTCCTTTTCTCAAAATTACTTATTTACTTGTTATTGCGGTATTATTGGCCCACAGCCCACACACCATCATTCTTGAGAAAACTTTAATTTATAATTCCCGCGTCAGGCAGAGATGTTTTTATCTTTGTACAATGAAATCAGGAGCGCCAAATATCAGGCATTTAAGTTTAGAAGAACTTATTAACTATTTTGAACAATTAGGTGAAAAAAAATTCAGGGCAAAGCAGGTATATGAGTGGATCTGGAAGAATGGCGCATCGGGCTTTGAAGCAATGTCTAACCTGAGCAAAGAACTAAGAGCTAAGCTTACCGAACATTTTTCTTTTCCTGCATTACAAATTGAAACAACACAATACAGTGCAGATGGTACTATAAAAAGCCGTTTTAAAACTATCGATAATCATTTGGTGGAAGGTGTTCTTATACCAACAGAAACCCGTCTTACTGCATGTGTTTCTTCGCAAATTGGTTGCAGCTTAAGCTGTAAGTTTTGCGCTACAGGTTATATGGATCGTCAACGCAACCTGGATTTTGATGAGATATATGATGAGGTGATTTTAATTAATCAACAGGCAGAAAGAGTACATAATAAGAAGCTTCGAAACATTGTCTTCATGGGAATGGGCGAACCTCTATTAAATTATAAAAATGTCTTAAAAGCTGTTGAAAAAATTACATCGCCAGACGGATTAGGAATGAGCCCAAGAAGAATTACAGTATCTACTGCCGGCGTTGCAAAAATGATAAAACAGTTAGGTGATGACAAAGTCCGTTTCAACCTGGCATTAAGCTTACACGCAGCAACGGATGCAAAGCGTAACGAAATAATGCCAATCAACGAAAGCAATAACATAAAAGCTTTAATCGAGGCATTGAATCATTTCTACGAGCAAACGGGCAACGAAATAACCTTGGAATATATTTTATTTCAGAACTTTAACGACAGCATAAAAGATGCAGAGGAACTAATAAAAATCTATCGTCAAATTCCTGTTCATCTTATTAATGTAATTGAATATAACCCTATTGATGCAGCAAAGTTTTTAAAGCCTGACGAAGAAACTGTTGAAAGATTTATAAATCATTTATCTAAAGCCCGCGTAAATGCTACACTTCGAAGAAGCCGCGGTAAAGATATTGACGCTGCCTGCGGCCAGCTCGCCAATAAAGATAAAGTATAGCAACTTGTGTTGCACACGGCCTCAGTACTCAAGACACCTTGAGGGGTGAATTTAACCTCTCTTTTATAACCACTTTTAGCACGATGATTTTTTGTTTTAATAAGCAGCGCTTAAAGTATAATTTCTATCTTTTCTGCTTAAAGCGAACTAAGAAAGTTTCAAATTAGCTTCCATAGAAACTTTGAATTATTCTAAGAACCGAACTAAGTATGAGGAACTTTAACAGCAGCTCTTTTAAACTGTAAAAGCAGGCTTGTGTCTATTAGTAAACAAAAAAAATTTGTAATTATGAAAAAGATAATATTAGCCCTTATTGCAGTAACGATAACTTTTTCGTCAATAGCTCAGCCTCAAAAGCTTAAAGATAAAAACGGGAGTAAGCATCAAAATAAAGAATTTAAACAAGCTACCGCTGAAAAACTCGACTTAACAAAAGATCAGAAAAACCAACTCAAAGTAATAAACCAGGATTTTAAGCAGCAGATGGAAAGCTTAAAAACCAGTAACACAACTGCGCAAGACAAAAAAGAAAAGCGTGAAGCTTTAGTGAAAGAACATGAGCAAAAAGTTGATGCAATACTTACCCCTGAACAAAGAATGAAAGCAGCAGAGTTTAGAAGTGTTTCTAAAGAACAGGGTTCTCATCATAGTAAGGGAAAACATGGTGAAGCCAGGTTTGAAAAAGTAACAAAAGACTTAGAC
>MWWB01000210.1_pt1 | contig 13473 bp, 14 predicted proteins | sample 1047291 | NCBI WGS metagenome assembly MWWB01 (sample SAMN06349976, study PRJNA376086) | soil metagenome | isolation source: MS4-1 sample Antarctic (ecotone) soil | place: Antarctica | reverse complement strand
ATTCACTTGGTTAGTGCTTGGGCTGGTCGCAATTGTCTCGTTTTAGGGCAGCGCCAAGTTACAAACAAATCAAACGAAATCACCGCCATACCTGAACTACTAAAGGTACTGGCACTTTCTGGCTGCATCGTCACGATCGATGCAATGGGCTGTCAGAAAGAAATTGCCACTGCCATTGTCGAGCAACAAGCGGATTATGTTCTAGCGCTAAAAGGCAACCAGGGAAGTTTGTCTGAGGATGTGCAGTGGTTATTCAACCAAGCTCAATCGATAGGATTTGAGGGGGTTGCCCATGATTTTATCCAAACCGTTGATAAGGGTCATGGGCGGATTGAAATACGTCAATGTTGGACGCTTAGTGACTTAACCTATCTTACCCAAAAGCCACTGTGGACAGGCTTGCAAAGTGTGGCAATGGTGCATAGTGAACGTCGCATTGGTGGACGTGTTAGTAAAGAAACTCGCTATTTTATTAGTAGTAGACCTGGTAATGCCTCGGAAATTGCCCAAGCTGTGCGCGCTCATTGGAGGATTGAAAACTCCTTGCATTGGGTGCTAGATGTGTCTTTTCATGAGGATAATTGTCGTATCCGCTCTGGCTACGCCGCTCAAAACATGGCATTGCTGCGTCATATCGCCCTGAATCTTTTGGGTCAAGATAAATCTCCTGGGCGAAGCATTGCTGCCAAGCGCAAAAGAGCGGGATGGGATCAGGCTTATCTGGTTAAAATTCTAACCCAATGATTTTATGCGGTTGCCCTGCCAATATCAGTGAGCTAGCAGCAGAACTAGAACTAACGTGCTTGCAGGTAAACAAATGCTTGCAGTGGGCGCGACAACCCTACTCATTGAATCGACAGCTAGGGGATGAACGAAGCATGGAACTAGAAGACTTGTTGCCGTCTTCCAGCCCTACGCCAGAAGAATTGTTGATTATGCAGGAGGGTTCTGCTATTGATGTAGAGCCACTGCTAGCACTGCTCAAGCCGAAGTACAGACAAGTGATAGTGCTGCGCTATGGCTTAGTGGATGGTCAAGCACTAACGTTTGCTCAGGTTGGGGCTTTACTAGGCATCAGCAGGCAAGGCGTACACCAAATAGAAGTCAGGGCGCTGGAACGCTTGCGCCTGCATTTAGGGGAGGCGATGAAAGTTAGTCAGGGCTAGCAGTTTAATTAGCAAACAAACTAAAAGCGCCTCGGTAAACAGGGCGCTTTTAATGATTATTGGGTTGCTGGTCGCAGCCCTTTGGCATCAGCTAGACCAATCCAAATAATACTTATCAATATCTGGTTGTTCTAGGACATATTCAATTGTTTCTAAAACTATTTCTAAGCCTTGCAAGTAGAAATCGAGATGTTTGTGGTGAAACACTATATAGAAACAAGGCAGATCCGGACGGGTGCGACCTTAATATGATATCGTTACAAAGACATAGGAAAACCATACTGGTCAAGTTTATTCCAGAATTGGCTCCAACGAGTTGCAGTTAAAACCAAAGTTCTTAAGCTAAGTACCACTGCGGCACCAGTTTCTTTCCATCTCATCCCAGAACAGCACAAGCGTTGCTTAATGACAGTTTTGCAGGCAGCCTCAGTGACACCAGACCCAATCGGATAGTGTTTTTCACCGTAAGAAGCATAGTTCATTTGATGAAGATGGTTATGAAAATAAGTGACTGCCGCCGCCAAGTTATCTTGAATAGCTTTGGGGTGTTGTTGGGATTGGCTTAGTTCAAGCATCTGTTGGTAAAGCTCAGTGGCAGCGCCAGGGTCATGCTTAAGGGCGTGGCAACTAATGTCAAGCCATTGTTTCTGCTGGCTTAAGTCTTTGGGGTGCAACGCAACTGCCACCGCACCAAGATAGCCAGTGGCATGATAAAAATCGAGAACCTGCTCGCTGGTATGACGGGTGAGAAATTGCCAGTTGGAGGCTGCCCCGTCGGCAATGCCAATATAGGTCGCTTGGGGATAACGGGCTTTAGTGCGCTGGGTTTCTCGCTCTAGACGCTCCAGAAAAATGGCTTTGCCATATTCGGGTGTTGCACCAATATAAATCGTATGCTGCCTAGCGCCTTCTGCGTCATAAAGACTTACGGTTCTCACCATTGCCTCTCTCCACCCGCTGTCACATAGCAGCATACAAGTACCATCTAGGCCAATGGCGACACTGTTAACCGGGGTATCCAGTTTTGGGGGAACATAGTTCCAGCTTTCTTCCTTCGCTTCAATGATGCTTGCTACCGCTTCGCTGATTCGCTGGATGTAGGAAACCGCCACTTTCCGGTGATGATTTTCTTCTAGATCCCTTTGAACATCTCGTGCGGAACCATAAGCCAGTTTTGAGGACACCTGTTTGGCAAATAGTGGGGTTGAGGTGATGATAATTCTGCCCTCTCGCTCCAGGGGACAGTAGGTTTTACCTCCTCCAGAGCGTTGATAAACATGGCGATGAACCACCACTTCACCATAGGGTGTCTGATAGGCTTTTGGTTGTTCTCCTTTGGTTCGCATTACCTCTCGTGCGATCTCTATGGGGGAACCATCGGTATCTAGATATTTCAGGGCTGCCTCTGTAGCCATACATCCTGTTTCGTTTAGGTTTTGCTGGATATTTTCTTCACTGGTCAACATCGAACGACTCAGTTCTATGGTCACTTCCATCTTTACTGTAGTCCCTTCGATACTTATCAATTGAACGCCCATGCCAGCCTCTTTTCTTTTCACTCTTTAAGTCATAGCACGATTCAATTCCTAAATCAATTTGAGGTCGCACCCTTAGATAGTTACTTCCATTTCTTTATAAGTAATTAAACAAAATTAATTACACAAATTAAATATAAAAACATACACTGGAGTAAATCAGATATTAATTAAGGGGTTAAATGATTTTTTTTAGAGAAATAAATGCTCTTTCTTTTAAACTACTGGAGCGAATCTATCGCCAGAGTCGATATCATCAGGTAAGCCAAAGAGCGCATTTTTTGCTCTTAGCCTCTCAGGGAGTTAAGGCAAAAGAATTGCTCAAAATATTTAATGTTAGTTATAAGACAATATATAACTGGATAAATCGTTGGGAATCCGAGGGAATGCTCGGACTGTATAATAAACCAGGAAGAGGCAGAAAACGAATATTTAAGCTAGAACAAGAAGCAGAAATTAGACAGTGGGCGAAACAAGAACCAAGACAATTAAAAAAGACGCTACAAAAAATTAAATCTGAATGGGATATTGAAGTCAGCACTGAAACAATTAAAAGAATATTGAGAAAATTCCCTATGAGTTGGCATCGGATGCGACGAGATGTTGGAGGAGAGCCAGACCCTATAGAATACAGGGAGAAGTCAGCACAGTTGACAGAGTTTAAACGGTTAGAAGACGAAGGTAAAATTAACTTATATTACTTAGATGAAACTGGATTCTGTCTTGTTCCTTCTGTTCCTTATGGATGGCAAGATATCGGAGAATACTTGTCTATTAATAGTCGCCGTAGTTCGCGTTTAAATGTTTTAGGAATCATGAATCGAAATAATCATCTTGAAACTTATGTTTCATCTCAAAGTATTAATTCTGATGTGATCGTTGCTTGCATTGATGCTTTTTTTCCTAAGCTAGATAAACCGACAGTGATTGTTGTTGATCAATCCTCTATTCATACCAGTGATACTATTCTTGATAAAATTGAAGAATGGAAAGAACGTGGCATTACTATCTTTAAATTACCCTCCTATTCACCTGAGTTGAATTTGATTGAAATTTTGTGGCGGTTCATTAAGTATCAATGGATTGAAATAGATGCTTACAAAAATTGGCAAACTTTTGTCGCATCTGTTGAAAAGATTCTCCGAGAATTTGGTAAAAACTATGTAATTAATTTTGTTTAGCTACTTATCTTTATTTCTGTGGTTGCGTATTTCTGTAAATCCGTATAGTCGTAAGCACGATTATTATATCTGTTCAAAATCAAAAGGGAGGGGTAGGAAAAACGACCCTAGCTATTCATGTCAGCCATGGCTTGGTGCTCCGGGGAGGACCAGTGCTTCTGGTAGATGCAGACCCTCAAGGCTCCGCAAGAGATTGGGCTGCAATTCGTACTGATAAACTCCATTCTCAGTCGTTGGACTCGACCGGCCCACCATTCATCGAGACCTGCCAGATATAATGAAAAATTATGCTCATATAGTTATCGACGGACCTCCACGCGTAACCAAATTGGCTCGCTCTGCCATTATCGCTGCGGACTTGGTGCTTATCCCTGTTCAGCCATCTCCCTACGACGTTTGGGCAGCTCAGGAAGTCGTGAACTTAATCAAAGAAGCTTCTGTATTTAAAGAAAAACTTAAATCTGTATTTGTAATTAATCGTAAAATTACAAATACAGCAATAGGTCGAGATGTTGCTGAAGCCCTTTCAGGCTACGACGTGCTTGTATTGCGCTCACAGGTCTGTCAACGAGTTGCTTTTGCCGAATCGGCTGCCAGTGGTCAAACCGTTCTGGAAACCGAGCCGAATAGCCAAGCAGCCCAAGAAATCAAAGCTCTCGTTGATGAGTTGTTTCAAATAGGAGTCTCTGAGTGATGGCTGCAAAGAAGATAAGCTTTTCGACGAAGCCCAACGGTGAGAAACCGAGCGTTAACGAGTGGGTTTCAAATAGAGAAACTTCGATACAGGAGCAAGAGGCACAGCAGATGGTAAAGATGAAGCGCCTTACTTTGGATATTCCTGAGTCACTTCACCGTGCAATCAAAATGAAGGCTGTAGAAGATGGTGTAGCAATGGCTGATTTGCTGCGATCTCTTTTAGAGCAACACTATGGATAGAGGCTCTTGGGTTAAAGTTTGCTTTTTTGCACGTAGACGCCTCATTGATGTCAGGCGTCGGTGCAAGAGCGCCGTGTGACTACGTGCAAAAGTTAACCCTTATTCGCTCTTTCAAGAAAACGTCCGGTAACAAATTTATGCAGGACGCTTGAAATGAGCGTTTGATAAGGAATTCCTTCTTCTACAGCAATAAACTGTAGCGCTTCCAAGTCATTCGATGAAAGTCTGATATTAATCCGCTTATCCTTTCTAAGGCTTGTTTCCGCATACTGCTGATACCGAAACAATTCTTTAGGTAAGTCTTTTACTGTTTTCCACTCACCTTGCTCAACAGAATTAAGGAGCTCTTGTTCTTCTTCATCTAGGTTACTCATCGCTTACCCCGTAAATATTTATCAGTCATTTTTCTGCTTGGGATGATGGTCTTAAGAAATATGGTTTCTTCATCCTCAACAAAGGGGATGAGATACGCATACTCAGAGACTCTCACCACAAATATCCGCTGGTGTGAGTAAGTTTCTTGATTAGGATGTTCAATCACATCAAGAAGCAAACCTTGAGCAATTGCTAGCCTTACTGTCTCAAACGATACTCCTCTTTCCTGCTTGAGGCAGACATTCTTTTCAGAATTCCAACGGATCAAGTTCATTGTTAAACTATATGACAATGTGTGCCTTTTGTCTACATAAATCTGTATAGTCTGGGAAATTTATCCGCACAATTTGGAGAGCGATAGCGGGTGGTTTGGAGAGCGATAGCGGGTGGTTTGGAGAGCGATAGCGGGTGGTTTGGAGAGCGATAGCGGGTGGTTTGGAGAGCGATAGCGGGTGGTTTGGAGAGCGATAGCGGGTGGTTTGGAGAGCGAAAAATATAGGTTGAAAGTCGCCAACTTTGCGGTATGATTGCATTTCAGCTACTTATCTATCAGGCACGAGTATTTAGAGTTGTATGACTTTAAAGACAACAACAACAGGGAAGATAAAATTGATGATTTGATCGGAAATTTGTTGTTGTTTCCTTGAAAACCGTTTGAAGAAAAATTAGGAAGCCCCCGTGAGCCAGGAACAGGGATGTGAATTTTTACCACTCAGCGCTATTCGTACCGAAACGGTGCTATCACGGTTTCCGATCCACAACCTTGCCAAGACGGGAAGAATTGACATTTACATCAAAAAGCAGAATGAGAAGGGTGAAGTAGATCTTTATTGGGATGTGTCTTACAGCGACAAACATGGGCAAGCACGACAGTTAGCGTATAAGCTTGACACACTCATCATTAATCGACGCATTGAAGAAGCTGGACGACCAATACCAAGAATTATCCGACTTGGAGCGCTAAAGGAAATTTGTAGAGAATTGGGGTTGTCTGAGAGTGGAGATTCTACTAATCGCATTAAAAAAGCACTCCACCAAAATTCCTCAACTTACCTTACTGCCAAGCTCAAATACAAAGGCATGGATGGTATGGAAAAAACCCTTGAGGTTTCTGATACTCGCTACGGTGTAATATTTACCGGAGAAAAATTACCTGATGGTAGAAAAGCCGATGCGGTATACCTTAGTCCGCACGACTTTTACCGTAAAATACTTAATACTGCTCCCTTCCGTCCGCTTGATTATGAATATCTAAAGGCACTTTCCCCTAGTGCACAGCGTTGCTACGAGATTGTAAGCTACCGTATGTTTCCTGCCGTGAAGCACAAGAACCCAACTGCAAAACTCCTTTACTCCGAGTACTGCATGTATTCCGGGCAGGAGTGTTACGTTGAGCGGGAGAAGGCACGGAAGCAAATGTGGAAACTTCACCAACCGCATTTAAAGTCCGGATATTTTGCCGAAGCGCGATTTGAGAACATATCCAACCATGAAGGAGAGCCGGATTGGATGCTCGTATATGTTCCCGGCAAAAAAGCACTGGATGAATACAAGGCATTTAGCCAAAAGCAAAAAAGGTTGATAGATGTTGTAGTTGATTCCGAAATAACGGTGGAGAAAGCACTACAACCAGAGCACCCGGAAGGTCAGTCACGACCAGTACCAACGCTTACCGACGAGCAGAAGCATTTTGCTAAAGAGCTTGTTGAGCGCTTTAACGTTCACGAAGACACAGCTATCAAGCTCGTAACTACGAAACTTGAGCAGGTAGCACATCAGCTTGAGGTGTACCCGCATCGGCAGCATTCCCGCATTAAGGACCCTGCTGCATACATCATCAGAGCAATAGAACAAAATTATAGTCCTCCCACCAGATATCAAGAGCAAAAAGCCCAGAAGAAGCGGAAAGAAGAAGAGACAAAGGTAAAGGATTTAGAACAAGCCCGTAGAGGCCACCAGGAGGCTTATTACGGTGCTTGGATTCATTATCTAGGAGAAAGGGAGGATGAGATAAAAAAAACGCTTCAGGAGGTGCACAAGACCTTTAAACAACATTCTGTTATGGAGCGGAAACAGTTTGCATCAAGCTCAAAACCCAAAATCCGGGAGATGCAGGAAAAAGTCTATGACCGCACCGACAGTCACTTAAACCGTTTCTACAAGTATTTTGCAGAGTACCCAGGATGTGAAGTGCTCGACTTTTGGACGTGGGATAGGAGAATAAACCCAAATCCGTTTGAAGGGTAGAAAATGCAAATAAGTTGCATGGTGTCGGCTTACCTTCCTAAGAGGAAGCTACAGCCGAAACCACGCTCGAAGAAATAACAGAGCATTGCAATGAACTTCTCAGTTAATTGATTCGCGGCAATCTTCAAAGTCCACCGCATCAAAAAATTCTACTATTTCAAATCCTACAAGTTTTCCCGCAATGTGACGTTTTTTGATAATTTTTTTTACGATAAGAAGCCTAAGAGCGCGTTTCACATTCGATTGATGAGTGTTAAGGATTCTTGCGATCTGTGCCGGGGTAACTGGTGCAAACAGGCCATGTTCGACAAAACCAAGAATTACGAATAGTACCCGATAGCCTTCAGCACCAATTTCTTTGTCTTGTGCAGTACGGACAAATCCCAATCTCCATGTCATATAAATAACTAATTAGTTTAAGGAATCATACTAGATACCTATAGTATCGTGTGAGCTCCCCTACGTGAGATTTTCGTCTGTTTTTGACCTGATTACCAAGGGCTTAAACATATATAGAGCAGGGGTTTCCGTAAACTACCAACTTTATATTTGGTAGCTGCCTTGGTAGTTCGTTTAAATTCAGCCAAGAAACATACCTCAGAAAAGCCTTATTTTTAGGAAGAAAAGACACTTTATAACCCTTATAGAGAGCAGGTTTGATCCAGACCCATGCACCCAGGTGCCGGAATTACCAAGGGCGAGGCACTGAACTACCAAAGACCTACCAAAGGGGCTTTTGAGATATATCCCGACGTGATACCCTCATCGCGCAAACGAGAGACGTTAATCTACTTTGTTTGTGCTTATTTATACTCAAGCTGCTATTAACTTGGTTGCTGTTTCAGTTACAGTTAACTTTCCTTGGCAATACGTCTTGGTTAAGAAATATTGTGGGCTTAACCCGAACTCACGTTAGTTAGCCTATAATCTGTTGGACACAGTAATTTGGTAACAATACAATACGGTTTGTTTCTGGTACTTCAGATTTCGCTTTCCATCACTAACTGAACCGTATTGGAGTAACACAAGGAACGATAGCATGAAAAACCCAATAATATTTCTACGATCAATTGCCACTGTTGCGGTGACCGGCATGATGTTTTCCAGCACCGTTGGTGCGGCGCTGGCAGCCCCAAATGACAAAGTGACGATCTGTCACCGCACGTCGTCGGCAAGGAATCCTTACGTGGAGATCACGATCAGTGAGAGTGCCCTCTCCGCGCACATGGAGCACGGCGACCTTCCCTATACCCCCGGCTGCACTCCGAGCGACCCGACTCCCGGCCCGGTCGTAGAGTGCGTCGTCAGCGCCGGAGTTGTACAGCTCGGTAATACCATCACCGGAACTCCCGGCGATGACACCATCGACTGCACCAATGCCAGCCCTGGCAAGACGATCATCGCCGGCGAAGGTAATGACACCATCACCGGCACGGCATTCAACGACGTGATCGACGCCGGTAACGGCAATAACACCGTCACCGGCGGTGCCGGCGATGACTTCATCTCCTCCGGTACCGGCAATGACACCATCACCGGCGGTCCCGGCAATGACACCATCATCGCCGGTACCGGCAGCGACACCGTCACACAGTAATCAGCCTTATGGCTCCAACCGCTCGCTACAGGCGGTTGGAACCCCGGTCCGAAAGACTAACCTACGAACAGGTAGCAATGTGGGCTAAGAACTTACGTACCGAGACGACAGGCAGAACTGCCAAGGCAGTGACCGAAGACGACTCAGATTTTATGGGCAATTTCGAGGAGGAGCTCACCGATATTGCCGACGGGATAGTTGATCGGATTGTCGAGAGTAATCTTGACCGAATTCCTAATATGTTTGCTCGTGCGCTTAATCGCCGTCTTAGGGATGGGAGTGTTCGGGGAGCATTTCACGTATGAGAAGAGCGGGTAACAAAACGATTCATATCCGGCGCCTCCGAGGAGGAGCGCCGCGGCGTGAGAGGGCTTCCCGGTCTTCCGTTCTCAGATGAAGATACAGTCGATACGTCAGCTACTGAAATGGACGATGAAGAGGAGGATAATTAATCCCCTTAAATTAAAAGAGAGAGGACTTACAGAGCCTTCGATACGTACCTTTCCGGTGAGCTTTTAATTAGTAGGCGGGGGAGTTGCCCCGCCTATTTACGTTTTACATTACGCCATTACGTTCGCTGCTTTTGCCGAGTTGTGCTTGCCTTCCTTGCTTAGAATGGAAGAAGTAGTCGTTTTTGCGTAAATTTAATGGCCAGACGCCCCAAGAAAATTAGTGAAGAATCTGCTCCCGTCCAAGTAGAAGTAGTAGAAAATGCCGCCCAAAGCCACGAAAAAGCTGCCCTTCAAGTCGTAGAAGAGAAGACAGAAGAGCAAGAAGGCCTCCTTCTACCGGAAGAACGGAGCGAGTTAAAGGATCTCGAACGGCAGATACAGGCCTCCTTCTTTACTGCGGCAAAAGCCCTTTTGACGATCAACAAAAAGAGGCTTTATCGTGAAACCCATTCTACATTTGAACTATACTGCCAGGAGCGCTTCGACTTTACTCCACGCCACACATATCACCAGATAAAAGCAGCGGAGATAATAGGTAACTTACAAGAATCTGAACGACCCGTTCAGCTTTTACCAGTATCAGAATATCAAATCAGACCGCTTTCCCGGCTAAAAACCCCGACTTCCCAGGCAGAAGCGTGGAGGAAATCGGTTGATAAGGCAGGAGGAAAGCCACCTACCCATAAACTTGTAAAGGAGACGGTAAACGAGTTTGTTAACGAGGAGGAGCTATTCCCTGAACCGACACCACCCATGTTTGCTGAAGGTGCTATCTGCGTTATTAAGCGAGGTGGCGACTCTCACCTTCGAGATCGAGTGGGCTTCTGGGCCCGTGTAAGCGAGACCACTGAAGGAAGCTATACCATAGAGCTCTATGATAGAACGGTTAAGAATGTAGATCCCGTAAACATAAGGGACTGCAATTTCACCACTAAAGAATCTGAAGACAAAGCACGGCTTCTAAAGCAGCTACGTACGCTCTATAACTCGCAGACTGAGCCCGAAGAGGTGATGGCGTTAAACCTCGAGTATTTTGCCAAGCTTACACGTCCTATTCTTACGAAGCTTGAGAAGAGTATTCTCAAAGTGCTCGAGCGACAAGCACAGACGGGACCGAGCACTCCCCCGGAAATAGACGACGATAGGGAAGTACGCGAAAATGAAAAGGAGATGGCTAATGCCGTTTCCTGATTCGCTTCTGCGAAAACCGCTATGGTTTAGTGGTATTTTCCTTCGGTGTCTCCTTACGATGCTCTCGAAGATAGCGGTAATAGGTGTCTCGCCCGATATTAAGCGTCCGGCAAATTTCCCCTACGGGAAGTGTTCGATCCCCAGCGAGTGAAAGGAGTGTTTTTACCTTCGCAGAAGAGAGCGCTTTCGGTCTTCCCCCCTTTCTTCCACGGGCTCTCGCGGCGGTGAGCCCTGCTTGGGTACGCTCAATGATGAGTGCTCGTTCAAACTCAGCGATTGCACCAAAGATATGAAACACTAACTTTCCGCCTGAGGTGGTCGTATCTATTCCTTCGGAGAGGGATTTTAAGCCAATAGGGTGCGACCTTAATATGATATCGTTACAAAGACATAGGAAAACCATACTGGTCAAGTTTATTCCAGAATTGGCTCCAACGAGTTGCAGTTAAAACCAAAGTTCTTAAGCTAAGTACCACTGCGGCACCAGTTTCTTTCCATCTCATCCCAGAACAGCACAAGCGTTGCTTAATGACAGTTTTGCAGGCAGCCTCAGTGACACCAGACCCAATCGGATAGTGTTTTTCACCGTAAGAAGCATAGTTCATTTGATGAAGATGGTTATGAAAATAAGTGACTGCCGCCGCCAAGTTATCTTGAATAGCTTTGGGGTGTTGTTGGGATTGGCTTAGTTCAAGCATCTGTTGGTAAAGCTCAGTGGCAGCGCCAGGGTCATGCTTAAGGGCGTGGCAACTAATGTCAAGCCATTGTTTCTGCTGGCTTAAGTCTTTGGGGTGCAACGCAACTGCCACCGCACCAAGATAGCCAGTGGCATGATAAAAATCGAGAACCTGCTCGCTGGTATGACGGGTGAGAAATTGCCAGTTGGAGGCTGCCCCGTCGGCAATGCCAATATAGGTCGCTTGGGGATAACGGGCTTTAGTGCGCTGGGTTTCTCGCTCTAGACGCTCCAGAAAAATGGCTTTGCCATATTCGGGTGTTGCACCAATATAAATCGTATGCTGCCTAGCGCCTTCTGCGTCATAAAGACTTACGGTTCTCACCATTGCCTCTCTCCACCCGCTGTCACATAGCAGCATACAAGTACCATCTAGGCCAATGGCGACACTGTTAACCGGGGTATCCAGTTTTGGGGGAACATAGTTCCAGCTTTCTTCCTTCGCTTCAATGATGCTTGCTACCGCTTCGCTGATTCGCTGGATGTAGGAAACCGCCACTTTCCGGTGATGATTTTCTTCTAGATCCCTTTGAACATCTCGTGCGGAACCATAAGCCAGTTTTGAGGACACCTGTTTGGCAAATAGTGGGGTTGAGGTGATGATAATTCTGCCCTCTCGCTCCAGGGGACAGTAGGTTTTACCTCCTCCAGAGCGTTGATAAACATGGCGATGAACCACCACTTCACCATAGGGTGTCTGATAGGCTTTTGGTTGTTCTCCTTTGGTTCGCATTACCTCTCGTGCGATCTCTATGGGGGAACCATCGGTATCTAGATATTTCAGGGCTGCCTCTGTAGCCATACATCCTGTTTCGTTTAGGTTTTGCTGGATATTTTCTTCACTGGTCAACATCGAACGACTCAGTTCTATGGTCACTTCCATCTTTACTGTAGTCCCTTCGATACTTATCAATTGAACGCCCATGCCAGCCTCTTTTCTTTTCACTCTTTAAGTCATAGCACGATTCAATTCCTAAATCAATTTGAGGTCGCACCCTTAGATAGTTACTTCCATTTCTTTATAAGTAATTAAACAAAATTAATTACACAAATTAAATATAAAAACATACACTGGAGTAAATCAGATATTAATTAAGGGGTTAAATGATTTTTTTTAGAGAAATAAATGCTCTTTCTTTTAAACTACTGGAGCGAATCTATCGCCAGAGTCGATATCATCAGGTAAGCCAAAGAGCGCATTTTTTGCTCTTAGCCTCTCAGGGAGTTAAGGCAAAAGAATTGCTCAAAATATTTAATGTTAGTTATAAGACAATATATAACTGGATAAATCGTTGGGAATCCGAGGGAATGCTCGGACTGTATAATAAACCAGGAAGAGGCAGAAAACGAATATTTAAGCTAGAACAAGAAGCAGAAATTAGACAGTGGGCGAAACAAGAACCAAGACAATTAAAAAAGACGCTACAAAAAATTAAATCTGAATGGGATATTGAAGTCAGCACTGAAACAATTAAAAGAATATTGAGAAAATTCCCTATGAGTTGGCATCGGATGCGACGAGATGTTGGAGGAGAGCCAGACCCTATAGAATACAGGGAGAAGTCAGCACAGTTGACAGAGTTTAAACGGTTAGAAGACGAAGGTAAAATTAACTTATATTACTTAGATGAAACTGGATTCTGTCTTGTTCCTTCTGTTCCTTATGGATGGCAAGATATCGGAGAATACTTGTCTATTAATAGTCGCCGTAGTTCGCGTTTAAATGTTTTAGGAATCATGAATCGAAATAATCATCTTGAAACTTATGTTTCATCTCAAAGTATTAATTCTGATGTGATCGTTGCTTGCATTGATGCTTTTTTTCCTAAGCTAGATAAACCGACAGTGATTGTTGTTGATCAATCCTCTATTCATACCAGTGATACTATTCTTGATAAAATTGAAGAATGGAAAGAACGTGGCATTACTATCTTTAAATTACCCTCCTATTCACCTGAGTTGAATTTGATTGAAATTTTGTGGCGGTTCATTAAGTATCAATGGATTGAAATAGATGCTTACAAAAATTGGCAAACTTTTGTCGCATCTGTTGAAAA
>MWWB01000209.1_pt1 | contig 13496 bp, 13 predicted proteins | sample 1047291 | NCBI WGS metagenome assembly MWWB01 (sample SAMN06349976, study PRJNA376086) | soil metagenome | isolation source: MS4-1 sample Antarctic (ecotone) soil | place: Antarctica | reverse complement strand
TCAAACTTTCAGGGCTTCCGACCGGACAAGCTCACGGGGAATGGGCTTTAAGTATCGGTATGGCTCTAAACCAGCTTTGGCGTGAAAGAGCTTATAACGGCGCTCAAGTGGATAGAACGGGCGACACGAATCAAGAAGTTATTATTTACAAAAAACCGTTTACCCGTTTTGAACTTCTTAGTATCTTCCCGCCGATGAAGTTCAAGGTTGATGAAATTCTTAAAAGCGCAAACCCGAAACGCGCTCAAGAGTATTGGGTTGACGCGGTAGACTTGCTTAAAGAAAAGGACAAACAAACCATAGAGACTAAAAAACAAATCAGCCACTACAAAGAATTAACCGGCATTCCTCTACCCCGGCAGGGTTGGCAAGATGTTTGGCTGCATCAGCATAAATTCGACATACGACCAACGGGCGAAGCCCGAGATGATGCCGTCGAAATTTGCAAAGCGAAAACGAAGCGCGTCGCCGCAGCAAAACGGAGAAGTAAAACCTCAAAAAAGTAGAAGTAAAAATATCACAAAAAACTGTGGGAGTTTTACGTAAAACTGTGGGAGTTTTACGTAAAACTGTGGGAGTTTTACGTAAAACTGTGGGAGTTTCTCCGTAAGTCCTTTATTTGCAACACCAATTTCTCGTAACAAGAATATATAATAATAACCTGGCGTATTTTTACCACTATCGTGGTAAATACGCCGTATTTCATACTGGTAGTTGAGCGTGAGAAGTTACGCCCCACTTGAGTATGAAAGACACGAACAATCTACCGCCAACCCGTGATTTACTCGACCTAGTCAACGAGTTTGTCGCCGACACGGACGCCGCCGCCGCCGCCGCCGCCGAAAACCGACCGCGCGGCGCGATTACGGGACTCACGCAGCTCGACCGTCATTTTGGTAATTATCTACCGCCGGGCGTTCACGTTTTGCAGGGCGGACCGGGCGCGGGCAAAACGGCGATGGCGCTGCAAGCCGCAAGCGATTGCCGATGTCCCGCGTTATTCGTATCGGCTGAAATGGGCGCTCTCGAACTTTTTCGGCGTCTCGTCGCACGTCAAACCAAAACATTCTTAGGCAGGCTGAAAAGTGGTGAAATAAGCGGACAGCAAGCCAGGAATCTCGCCTTGCAAACCGCCGAAAATTTAAAGCATATGCGAATTATGGACGCAACGCGGATTCCCGCGCCGCAACATATTATTGTGCAAAATGCCAACAATTTGCGCGAAAAACTCCATTCCGATAACGCTCTAATTATTATTGACTCCCTGCACGTCTGGGCGCGCTCATCGTCTCGGTTAGATAACAATTCAATTGAGAGGGATGAGTATTCGGTTATTAACGACGCGCTTAAATCCGTTGCTTCAATCGCCTCAGTTTTGAAATGCCCTGTTTTAACCGTAGCTCACCGCAATCGCGCCGCCAATCGTTCGGATGGCGGACTTCACGCCGCGAAAGGCAGCGGCGGAATCGAGTATGAAGCCGAATCCGTGCTTGATTTGAACAAAAACAAAGAAGTGGATAACGCTAACGGCGAAACCGAAATCACGGCAAAACTTGAGAAAAATCGCAACGGCGCGGCGGGTGTTTTCGTTAAATTGGGTTTTAACGGCGCGTTGCAGTCTTTCAGAGAATTATGAAACAGGCATTATCGCTCACCGATCTGGAAAGCTATGACCCCGGCGCGAAACGCTTCGGGAACGAGCGCCGTTTTTTATGCGATGACTGCGGAGACAAGCACCCGCGCGATGATGCGCACCGATCACTTGCAGTAAATACTGCTACCGGCGCGTATATTTGCCATCGCTGTAAAAAAGCGGGACTGATTAAAGAGAATTGGACCAAGCAACCGTTCGTACCGCGCAAAGCACGCGCAGCCGCCGCTTTGTCTCGGTTTTTTGGGCTTGAACCTTTACCCACCCCAGACCCGAAACAAACAAACATCTCTGAGCGCGAGCAGCGCGAAAAGCAACGTAAATTAGAGCGGCTGCAATCGCAAATGAAGCAATTTCAAACAGCGTTTGAAAATTCACCGGCGCAGGATTATTTACAGCAACGCGGCATTGCCCCAGCGACGGCTAAAGCGTTCGGCTGCGGTTACGCTGCGGCGTGGGAACATTGGGCAAAGGATGACGAAGGGCGCTTTTTTATCGAGCATACCGACGAGCGGGTTGTCTTTCCGATTACCGACCCCGATGGGAATGTCCTTGCCATTCACGGACGCGCTATTGACGATAATTTTATTGACACTCCGAAGAAAACTAAAGGCAGCCGCAAAGAGGCGCTTTTCCAAACCGCGAACGATTTTGATGCTGATGTTATTTTCGTTTGCGAAGGTCCAGCGGATGCGATGGCTTTGCACGTATGCGGATTTGCGGCGGTTGCATCCGTCGCCACTTCAATACCAAGCTGGCTGCCGAATCGTTTGGCGTTCCGAAAGGTAATGGTTGCGCTCGACGCCGACGAAACCGGCGACCGGGACGCGGAAAAGCACATCAGCGAGCTTCGCGCATACGGAGCGCGAGCGGTGCGTTTGCGACCCGAAGGCGCGAAGGATTGGAACGAAATTTTAATGAACGCGGGCGCAAATGCCTTACGTCGCTTTGTCGAAGAAAAAACAGCCGCGGCTTTTCCTGATTACGAATTAGCGCCGACGCTGGAAGTTGAAACCGCCGCCGAAGATTTTGTTATTGAAGATGTTTTTGATTCAAAGAACAAATCCGGGCAACGGGTAATTGCTTATTTGTTTGAAGCGGCGAAAAATCACCAGCCCGACGAGTTGCTTTTGGGTATGCCAACCGTTCGAGCGTATCAGGCTGGAAAAGAACTTGTCGCCGGAGTCGGTAAACATTCCAAAGGCGAATTGACAGACGCGCAGCTAAAGGCACTCACAGACCGTTTTATTAACGCGCATTTACGCTCTGACGATATTTTGGGCGAGTGGGCAGGCAAAGACGTGCCTTTGTTCCATCTAACGCCCAGATCGAACGAGGAACGGCTGAAAAACCTGACGTGCAACAAAATTCAATCGTGGATTATCCGCGAGTTTTGGCTGCGGCAAAACCCGAAAACAGAAATTGACACAATGAATCTGTGATTGAGTATTAGCGATGGATATTAAAATTAAAATCACCACCGGCGATGAGAACTATGGCGTGAAGATTTTCTCCGCCGACTCGGAAGCCTTCAGATATACCGTTGAGCAATTAAAGGAAATTATTCCGCCACCCCTTCGCAGTTACGATCCGACGAAAAAGATTTGGATGATAACTGATTGGGACTATCTCAACGACTGGCTTGAGGTGCTGCGCGGCAATTATCCGATTGAAACCGAGTTTAGCAGCACTCAGAGCAGTTCACCCCCACCAGCACAAAAGCAAAATATAACATCGCCGTTTCAAACCTTGTATCTGCTCCCCGACGCGCCACCGGAGGTAGTCAAAGCGAGTTATAAGGCGCTGGCTAAAATTCACCACCCCGACGCCCACGGAAGCAGCGAGAAGATGATTGAGATCAACCGAGCGTATGAGACATTAACGCGGGAGGGCAGATAACGGGCGCCCTACCAAAGGCGAGGCGGCAAGCAATTTCAGAAGCGGCGGATGTTCCGTATTAATACCGAAATCTCCGCATTGCAGATGCCTGTACCCGGCTAAGATATGCATCGGCTCATCAATGGTGACGCTCGCGCGTGTGGCGTGAAACCAAAGTTGAAAAGCGAATAAACCCAAAAAGCAGCAAAACGATAAAGGAATAAAATCCGCCTTTGAATCTGCTAAGTTTAACAGTCATTAAAAAATTCACCAAAGTATCCTTTTCTATATTTGAATGTGCTGAACGCGACATAATAATTTCACTTATAGTGTTCTTTAATAGTGAAAACTGGTAAACGCGGTCTTTTCGATTTCATCCGAAGTTTTGCACCTGTTTTATGTTTTTGCCGAAACTTTTGTCAAGTGGAATTATTGGTCTTAAAAAGAATCATTTCGAACATGGATAAAATCAATTTTGATTGTTCATAAAGGGGAATTTGTAAGAAATTTTTTATTCATTCCCGTTATTTGATTTTATCCGTCGCGCTAGATTACCGTCGCGGCGAACGTAAAACTTGAAAGGCGCTTTGGTATCGTCTGTTGCTAACGGATAATAATATTCCGTCAACCAATCGGCAAGCCACTTTGGAAGAGGCGGATCGTAGCCACCGTAACCGGTAACCAGAAACAGTTCCGGTCGTTCACTCGAAAGTTTTTCGGCAACTCGCGTTGAGAGTTGATCAGCAAGCGGTCCGGCAAGCATATGGCGCGTGTCGAAAACGGCTGTCGGCGGGCGGCGCTGGCTCCAAAAGTAAGTAATTGCCCCGCTGCCCCAGACGAAGAAAGTTTCGTTGGGCAAAAGCAGGGCGTTGATCTGCTGAGCCGTGGACTCCACCGTTATATGTTGCGGGTCACTCAACGAATAAAAGTCGCTGGTAAATGCCGTTCGATAAGCGGGAAGCTGTTGTAAACCTAAAAACACCAACAGAACCGCTCCAACCGCGTGAGGAAGCCATTCAAAACCGGGCTTCAGAAAACGAGGAAGCAGTCCGATGAAAACGCCCGTTCCGAGTATTAACGGCGGCAGCCAAAGCTGGTAATAATGCCGATAAAACTGACCGGGCATTCCGACCGTGATCCACGCGGAAATCATAAAGGCAATCAGCAACGCCCCCGTCCGCCGGTTCACCCAAAGAGCTAACACCAGTCCGATAACAGCCAATACAGCCAGCGGCTTGAGAACATCAATTAGCAGTTCTGCCCTTCCCTTCAGCGGCGCGATGATATTTAAGAGTAAATTTCCTGAGTAGTATCTATTGTATGTAATCATTGTCTCCCAGAAAATCTCAAAACGGTTGGTCATTGCAAAATAGCCGAACATCGCCATCCATCCCAACAGTCCGACGAATCCTATGACGAACACATTGATAAAAACCTCTCGTCGGCTCTTTGCCTCTTTCGGAGGAAACAAAATGTGAACACACGCAAACAGTATCGCATTAACAACGACTATCGGTTTGTAGAATGAACCAAGAGTGAGCAGGCAACCGATTATAATAGATTCTTTGACGCTAAGCGGATGCTCGTTAGAACGAATCAGAAGTGCAAAGACCCAAACGAGGCAGGCGTTAATGAAAATCTCGGCGTTCGGGTCACGCGCTTCGAGCGGGTAATTGCCGCACAGCACAGCCCAGAATGCGGCAGCCCACAGCCCGGCTGCCATCCCGCCGGCGCTCCATTTCCCTGCCCAAAAAATTCCAAACAGAACCGCGAGCATTGCCGTCACGTTAAGGAACGAAAGCATTTGAGGTCCGTAACCCGTGATAACCTCCGCCGCCATATAAGTTACGAAAATGGCTGGCGGCTTATGATCCCAAACGTCTGAGTAAAGTAATCTGCCATTCAACAATTCATGCCCGATTACCGAATAGATCATGGCATCGTTGCCAAACGGAATTTTAGGTACTAACAAACGCTCAAGTACGATTGAAGCGGAGAGAACCAGCAAAACCATCAAGGCAGTGCTGCGGAAATGACGATTAAAATTTGTATAATTGTTAGGGTTCTCCGCAGTCATCATGCAAGTTTTTTATCGAAGAAAATATCTAATTTTCTGAAACGCTGGCATACCTTTTGATACTGAGTTTTTATACACTTCTCAACCCTTATGAGTCAATATAATTTTGATGTTACACAAACTTCATTTTCTTGTTTACAAATTAGTCCAAAAAGGCTGAGTTCTTTTATCAATCACCACTATTAGCCTATCTAAAACTGTCTCAAAAAACGTCTCATAACTAAAATTCCAAAAACGGATGGATTATCAGACAAACTTTTGAAATGAGCTGTTTGAATACTGAAACGCAATAATTCTCCAGCCCCACAAAATTAGGACACTACCCAAACTTGGGAAATTTCCGAACGTTATTATCTGAACGAATGGATTGACCAGTTGTGCCGTTACTATGCGGTTGAGGTTGACGAACACGAAACGGCGAACCGAACGCCGCCGGCGAGAAATCTCGCATCGCCGTTTACGATTCTGCACCTGTTGCCCTCTGCTCCGCCCGAATTGGTAAAAGCGGCTACAAGGGGCTGGCGAAAATTTATTACCCGGATGGGCAGGGCGACGGCGCGAAAATGGTTGAGATTAACCGCGCATTTGAAACGATAACCCGACCGCGAGGCTGATAAAATAGTTTACGATAATCTAATTTACCGAAAGCTATTGCCTCAGGTGAAAGTTCTGGAAAATCACGAAAAAGCACGAAAATTTTATTAGTGGTTTTAATGAGTTTGTGTTAAGCTGATTAGCGGTTGTAATAACTTCATACAACCGCCACTACAAAAAACCCGCGCTATGACAACCGGAACACTCACTCAAAGACAACGACTTTTCGTTGAGGCATATATCGGACCGGCTTCGGGCAATGCCCGAACAGCGGCGCGGATGGCAGGCTATTCCGGCGACGATAACGCGTTATCATCACGCGCCTTTGAATTGATGCGCAATCCTAAGATCGCCGAACTTATCGGCGTGCGTGTTCAAGAAGCCGTGATGCAATCCGATGAAGTTTTATCGGAACTTTCCGCGATTGCTAAAGCCGACTGGCAAAACTTTCTTGAGATTCGCCGCGATAAAGATGGCGAGCCTATTTCCGCAACTCTAAAACTCAGCGACAAAATTAAATCCCTGGAACTGTTGGGCAAATTCCACAAACTGTTTTCCGACCGGGTTGACTTAAATGTTCAAGTTGGCAATTGGCGTGATGAAGCCGCAAAATATGGACTATCAACAGATGACATCATCCGACAAATACGCCCACTTATCGCAGAATCCGCTTTGGAATCAAGCGATTCGATCGGCGATTAAAGAACGTTTGGAACAAGAAAAATTCGACGCCGTGCTAATGGCGGAGCGTTCCGGAATTATGCCGGACGACTGGCAGGCGGATTTGTTGCGGTCCGACGCCAAACAGATGATTCTGAACTGTTCACGGCAGAGCGGCAAAAGCACAATCAGCGCGGTTTTAGGATTGCACCAAGCAGTCTATACGCCGAACTCGCTTGTCTTGCTATTAAGCCCAAGTCTCCGGCAATCGCAGGAATTATTTAGGAAATTAAAAGACGTTTACAACGCGCTTGAATCGCCGATGATGCCACAGGCGAAAGAAGAGTCGGCTCTGAGAATGGAGTTTTCTAATCAGTCGAGAATCGTTTCTTTACCGGGAACGGAAAGCACGATTCGCGGTTTTTCCGCCGTGAGTCTTTTAGTCATTGACGAATCAGCCAGGGTTGAAGATTCGCTTTATCAGTCTGTCAGACCGATGTTAAGCGTGAGCGGCGGCAGAATCATTTTGCTGTCAACTCCATTCGGTAAGCGCGGCTTTTTCTATGACGTTTGGGCAAATGGCGACGATGATTGGCTGCGAACGCGCATCACGGCGCAAGAGTGTCCGCGCATTGATGAAAATTGGTTAGAGCGTGAAAGGGCGACCGTCGGCGATTGGTGGTTCAAACAAGAATACGGTTGCGAATTTTTGGAAACAACCGATTCATTTTTTAGTCACGACGATATTGAGCGGGCAATAACCGACGAAGTTGAGCCTTTAATATTCAGAAAGGAGAAAAACAAAGATGGAAATAATTGATTCGCCAAGCCAAATGGCAGGGCTTTTAACCGAAAAACAAAAAGAACAACTTGCGCGCCCGTGTTTCTTTATCGGCGTTGACTTAGGGCAAATTGCGGATTATTCAACGTTTGTAGTTTTGGAACGGCACGGGCGAGAACGCGACGATTACGAATTTCATTGCCGCGACCTTCACCGTTGGCAACTCCGCACATCGTTTCCGGAAATAGTCCGCGACACCGTTGAGTGGGTAAACGATGCGGCATTTTCCGAGAAGGTATCTCAACGCACGGTTTTAGCCGTTGATAAAACCGGCGTCGGCGCTGCCGTTGCGGATTTATTTAAACAAGAGCAAATAAAGGCGAAGCTAATACCTATTTCTATCACCGGCGGCGATTCGGTGACCAGCGATTCTAACTCAACTAAAGTGCCGAAACGCGAGCTTTGCGGCGCGGTTGCCGTTGCCTTGCAGCGCGACAAACTGAAATTCGCAAAGAATCACCCGCTAACACCGACGCTGCAAAAAGAACTCGAAAACTTCAAAGCGCGAATCACCGCCGCAGGCAATGACGCTTATGGCGCGGGCGATGATTGGCGCGTCGGCAACAATGATGATTTGGTTTTAGCCGTTTCAATGGCTCTCTGGTGCGGAATGAATGAGCGGAAACCAGCTACATTTTACAGCGATTGAGAGTTACTACCTCAAAAAAAAACAACAAAAGGAGAAATAAATATGAAAGAAAAAATGACAAAAAAAACACTGATCGAAGAAATAGAATCCACTCAAAAACAATTGGAAACGTTGTCGGCGGAGCAGTCTGACTTGGCTCACAAAATGGCAGTCGCCGCCGATGATGCCGATTCGAGCGCGTTGATTACACTGGCGCATAGGCGCAACAATTTGCCGATTGAAATTTTATCGGCACAAATCATACTTCAGCGGCTTCTTTTGCGCCGGGATGAGTTGCGATTGCCGGAGCTTCAAAGCGCGGCTCTTGAACTCGCAAAACCTATCCCGGAAATGCAAGATCAAATCAATGATTTGCAGCGGCAATTTAACATCGCATCGTATGGAGTGACTTCAGCTAATGAAAATGTCCGCGAGACCAACCGGGTAATCGGCGAGCGGAAACGGCAGATAGCAGCACTCGTGTCACAAGCTCAAAACGTCAAAATTGCTCCCGCATCTTTGCAGATGCACGGACGATAAAGGAGAAAAACAATGACCATATTTCGCACTGAAGAAGACAAAAAAGAATTTGTGCGCACCTTTCGCAAATTAACAGCGTCCGGCGCTGTTAACGAAGATAGAGCGATTGAAATAATAATTCGGGACAATCCGCATTTTTTTCATCAGCCGACCGAAGACGAACTCAAGAAAAGTTTTCACACGGCTATGAACTCAAAAATACGCGAACTTGCGCAACCGACAAACAACTTGCAGATTTTCAGCTTCCAGCAGAAACCCCCCGAAACCGGCACGCCCTAAAAACCCCCGTCAATTCCCGCAAGCTAACAAAAAGCCGTGAGCGTTAAACTCACGGCTTCTTTATTTGAGAAGTGTCCCAAAAGCTAATTCGTCATAGCTTTTGGCACTTTGATTTTGGGACGGGTTTTGAAACTCTAAATGTCAGCAAAAACGATTGTTTTGAGCGATTATTAAAACCGTCTCAAAAACGCTCGTTTCTGGCACTATCGCGGCAAAGGTTCACCCACTTCAAATTGACCGCCACGCGCATAGGCTCGACTTTTGTAACATTTAAGTGTGACAAATGATTTTCACTCGCAATTGACCGCCACGCGCATAGGCTCGACGCGGCACTCTTGAAAGAAGCAACTTGCAAACGCAATTGACCGCCACGCGCATAGGCTCGACTGTATTTAAATACAACAAATGATTCTCAGCCGCAATTGACCGCCACGCGCATAGGCTCGACATGCGCCTCCGAGTAGAGCATTTTCATCGAGCCAATTGACCGCCACGCGCATAGGCTCGACCGCTTTGACGCGGAAACCAACTTGCCCCGCGGCAATTGACCGCCACGCGCATAGGCTCGACCTGCCGAGCGGGTCAACCGCCGTTTTCGTTGCCAATTGACCGCCACGCGCATAGGCTCGACACTTGATAAACATTAAAGTTTACTGCCGTTTTGCCGCGTATGTCCGCAGGGATTGCCTTGCGGATCGTGTTTTGTATAGAAAGGCTTAGGTTGGTATGGCTTGAAAAAACAAAAGCCGCGAGTTTTTACGCTCGCGGCTTCTTTGAAAAAGGAGTTTACTAGATTCAGCTAAGTAATATAAAAACTCAATAGAGGGCAAATTCCAGAAAAAAAAGCCGTGAGTTTTGACGCTCACGGCTTTTAATGGTTTATCTATTTAGATTTTTTTTCAAAATCGGAGTGTAGATTTCGTCTGGAATGCCATTTTCCATTATTACTTTTAAGCTGTGCATTACGGCTTTGGAATACTCGCCCTCAAGAGCAAACATCGCTTTGGGAAACTTTGTCCGAATGTAATAGGAAGTATCGCTATCAATTCCCGATTCTTGAATTGTATTGTCTGCAATTCCTAGCAGCGCATCTTTTGTTTGTTCGGGAACTTCGGGATGTTCTAAAACCGCAACCAACCTTTCACCCATTTGATTGAAATAAAATTCGTCGCTATATTCGGGCGCATCGTTGGTTTGTAAATCACTTTCCGACATTTCCGGCAACTCTATTCCGCGTTCGTCAAGCCCGCGTTCGGCGAGCGTTTGCCGTCGCCATTCCAAGATTTCTGTGAGCCAATTACGCGTCCAGCCGTTGTAAATATGCTCGCCTAAATGCTCAAATAAATCGTTGCGCTCGAAATTTTCGTGGCGAATGCTGAAAATCTCGAACAGTTCCAAAAAATGCCCGTTCGCCCATTCGTTGTTTGTTCCCGTAACTTTTGCGCCGCCCGAACAAACGGCTAAAATGTCGTCAATCAAATCTTTGCAACGCTGTAATTTTTCCCGTTGAAATCGGAAAGCAAAATCACGGTCATTCAGCTTTTCGCGCAATATCTGATAGCTGGAAAGTTTTTGTTCTTGAATCTTTTTCTCGGTTGTTTTATTGTCTTTCATAGTTGTTCACTCCATTTATTTTATTTGGTTTGAAAGAGAGGCTTAGATAAGGTGCGAACTTATCTAAGCCTTTCGTTTTTAGTTATAGATTGGGAGCCGAACCGAACCGTATTTTTCAACTCTGATCAGCTCTTTTGTATTCCTGAGATACGGAATCTCATTCACTTCTTTGACCGGCGCGGGAGCGGTTTCCGGCTCCATGTAAAGACGAACCAGGCGAGCGACTGCGCGATGGAAACACGGGATGCCCTGCTCGAATGCGCGGCACTGGCAGACACCGTTTGCCGTGTAGATGTTATTGCTTTTCTGTGACCAGATGAGCAATGAATGATCGTCTTCCTGCCAGGTCATAAAAACGCCGTTCTGTGCAATCTCGACTGCTGCTTTAGCGATAGCGTTGATCCATCGTTTTTTCGTCTGCGCGTCGGTTGGGCTTAACTCAACTTTCACAAGCGCGTCGGCGATTATTTTGGCGAATCTGTCTTTGTTTTCGATTTGTAACATTTAGTTTTGACTCCTATTGTTTATTTGATTGAATCAATCAATCTATAAATAATATAGCATGCTATAAACTTATATGTCAATAGCATGCTATAATCTTTTTACAGTAATTTGAAAATAATTTGAGAGTGTGCTATAAAGATACCGTGAAAAGTAAAATGCTTACTACAAAAGAAGCGCAAAATATACTGGAGACTCGCGGAGTAAAGGTTGCGTATTCTACTATTGCCTACTGGGTTCGAACCGGAAAATTCAAAGGTGCAATTCAAGAAGAAACGCCTAGAGGTGTGGTTTGGTATATTCCGCAAAAATCCGTCGAAGCATTCGAGCAACCGGAAATGGGCAGACCGCCGCGAAAAAAGACAGATGAATAAGAACGGGTGTCACTTCGCGCCAAACGCCTGTCACCCGTTGACACGCCATCCGATGACAATGTATCTGGCGCGAAATGTCATACCGTCCGCTCGCTAAATCATGAACAAAGAGCAAGCCGCAAAAGAACTTGGAATCAGCGTCCGCAGTCTCCAACGAATCGTTCATTCGGGAAAGATTTCCGTCACTTATAAACGCGGCGATTCGGGCAAACAGGAAGCGATTTTCAACCCGGAAGAAATAGAAAATTACAAGCGCGGGCGCGACGCGGAAATTGTTAAACCGGCGGTTGCGACAACCGATGACACGGCATTGGCGCGAAGTGACGCGACAACCGGCGACACGGCATTGGCGCGAAACGTCATAGAAAAATTTTTTAACTTGGGATTGCAAAAACCGTTATCCGTTCCGATTGCTGATAAACCATTACTGAAGCTGGATGAAGCCGCGGCACTAACAGGACTACCGCGCCAACTTTTGCGGCAGGCTATCGAGGACGGCAAGTTGAGCGGCAGGATTATCGGGCGTGCGTATCGAATAAAACGTGCGGATTTAGACGCATTCATCAAAAAACTTTAATGTATCAAAATATGGAACAAGCAACGCATAAAAGCCGAATATTTGAATTAGCAGACAAACTTAAAAAGGGTGAAATGTCCTTGGACGGTTTGGTTAATCAACTGGAAAACGGCGCGATACAGTTGTACAAAGGGGACCCCCAAAAACACATGCACAAACACGAGAACGGCGAATCGTTCACGGCGTCAGAAGTGTACAGCAACGAAGCGTCGGCGGTCTTAAACGTGTTGTACGACGATATTATTGATTTACTCGACCGACTTATGCCGGGGACGGCGCAAGGACGTGCCGACCGTCTCGCAAAGATCGGGGATCGTTACGAGGAAACGTTAGGCGAACGCGACGACGAACTGGCAAGAAAAGCCGGTCCGGAAATTGCGGAGCGTTTAGATGAATTTGATGAATCGTTTGGAGAGACTGAAAATATTATTCGTTATTTTTTAGGCTACCGCGATATTTTGCGCGACGAAGTCAACCGCCGGGGACAATCGCAAGAACAAAAACCTAAACGCAGACGAGCGATACTGCCGGAAAAACTTCCACACTACACATTTCAGGAAGGGCGAAATCCCGCCATAGCTATCGCCGACCCTGACGGGTGGAAAGATGTAACGGGCGAAGTGTCTTTGATGTACGCTAAAGAAGACGACCCGATACAAACCAAACTAACCGCCGGGGCTAACCTCGACTGGTGGGATATGCCGGCAACTTACAGCAATTTACGAGATGAATTAAGAACGCTCGGAGTGAGCGGCGTGTATTGTTTTTATGTAACGATGGGTATGGTTTTACAAGAACGGGATGTCACTATCTACTACGATGATTTAATGAAAATAATGGGGTGGACAGCTCGAAACGCCGCCGACCGCGAAGAAAAACGGCGCATACTTTACCGATGGCATACCCTTTTCGATAATATTAGCGTTCACGGCAACCGCAGGGGGAAATACACCGACAAACTAACCGGAAAAACCATAGATACAACAATTCAAAGCAAAATTTTCATGATTAGCGAATTGGAGTATCCCAAACAAGACGGGCAACAAATGCGGTTCGACGGCAGTCAAGCGCCCGTTTCCACTACATTAACTGGCGGACCGTGGCTTGAGCGTTTTCGGGGGAACGATAAGATACTGGAATACTTCGGGAATATTTTCAAACTTTCAGGGCTTCCGACCGGACAAGCTCACGGGGAATGGGCTTTAAGTATCGGTATGGCTCTAAACCAGCTTTGGCGTGAAAGAGCTTATAACGGCGCTCAAGTGGATAGAACGGGCGACAC
>MWWB01000208.1_pt1 | contig 13518 bp, 10 predicted proteins | sample 1047291 | NCBI WGS metagenome assembly MWWB01 (sample SAMN06349976, study PRJNA376086) | soil metagenome | isolation source: MS4-1 sample Antarctic (ecotone) soil | place: Antarctica | reverse complement strand
TTCGTTCCAGGTAGCTTCAAGCTCGCCGTAAAAAGCAAGACCCTTCTCAGTCATATTAAAATATTTACGAGGAGGGCCGCTGTTACTTTCTACCCAGCGGTAAGTAAGCAAATCAGCGTTTTTCAAACGTGTTAACAGCGGGTAAAGAGTACCTTCTAAAATATTTAGATTGGCAGCTTTCATTTTCTCTACAATATCACTGGGGTAAGCTTCGCCCTGGCGAATTATTGAGAGAATGCAAAACTCCAGCACTCCTTTCCGCATCTGGCTTTGTGTGTTATCTATATTCATATCCGCGTTTTTTAGTAAGCCACCCTTTGTTAGTAGAAACTAAACCGGGACTGCTTTGTCGATTTTTAATGTAACTGATCATTGAAGTTTTTAAGATGTTTCAGGCTTAATTACCCTTTGACATCACAAAGATGCAACTATTTATAATACTATGCAATACAAAGTACCATATTTTTTTTAGTAGTGGGCAGGCTATAATAATAACTATAGCATGAAACGTAGTGTCAGCAAGGTTTTTAGCTATTTTAGAGCTATTAGTGGGATAAGTAAAATTTGGATAAGCGGAAAGAAAAGGGTATGAACGGGGATTATTATGAGTGCAGAAACCAGAATGCCCAGCTTAGAAAGGATAACAATTATAACTTAAGGCGTTTTAATAGAGTTTAAGTAATTATTATTCCTCTTACTTGTTCTATACTTGTAGCCTATGGCTTTATTAAAGGCGGTTAGATGTTGTTTCACACCAAATCTTACTGCCTTTTTTATTTATAAATCCTCTTCTGAGTATCTTTTTTATTGTATAAATGGTTATCCACAAGCATAAGAAATTATATAAGAAAAACTACCGGACTATTGTTCTAATTTTTGAATAAAGATATCTAAGGTGTAAGGAGACATTAAGACATTGCAGGTATAAGGACGACTGACCTGAAAGAAGGGCAAGATCTTTTTTTTCAATTAGCTTGTTTTGCAATAATCTTTGCTTTACCTGCCAATGATGCATTGCGCCATAATATCTTTTCCATTGTTTTAGGCCCGCTGAATAATATTTCTCTTCCTTTTTTCCTCTTAGCTTATTTTTCTGCCGCTTTAATACTTTCAATACATTATGAAACATTAAAGGTATATTTTTTGAAAGGCTATTTTCATGGATCCTGTATACGGCAATTTCCTTTGTATGATTGATAATCGGATGGTCTCTTGTTATCCTTAAGTAAAAGTCATAATCCTCGCAGCTCTTTAATGAAGTATCATATCGGTAAAGATCAAATACACTCCTGCGAAACATAACGGCTGCAATCATTCCAATATAATTAAAATAAAGCAACCGGTGGTAAGGCTGTGTTTTACCTGGTTCTATAATTATAGGTATTACTCCTTTACTATCTACTTTTTTATGCGATCCTGCTACAAAAACAGCTTCAGTATTATCCTGAAGGTATTTGATGTTTGCTTCTAAGGCCTCCGGCAATAGCCAATCGTCAGAATCCAGAAAAACTAAAAAATTTCCATAGCTATTATCAATGCCTGTATTGCGGGCAGCAGAGAGCCCTTGGTTATTTTGATATACATATTTTACCGAGGGATAGGTCTGAGCAATTAGCCGGGTGTCATCTGTTGACCCATCATCTACCACTACAATTTCAACAGGCTGATAAGTTTGCTCTAAAACGCTGTTAATAGCCTCTGCCAGATAATGCCCTTGGTTGTAACAAGGGATAATAACCGAGACTAAGGAATAGTGTGATATATTTGACTCAAGAGACATGGGATCGTTATTTTTATCAAGTGGACTCTGCATCAGATTGACAACAAATTTACGGGAATTTTAACATTAATTTCCTTGTTAATATAATTAGTTAGCGGTAGAAAATTATATAGCGCCATCGCAAATAATCATTCTCCAGCATTTTGTATAGTAGTATAGTTTTCCTTCATAACTTTCTGCACCACAGAAGGAAAAGACGGATAACCTCTTGCCCATTTATCGATATTAATACCGGAAAAATCGTTGTCATTTTTCAAATTTGTTCGCAATCTGATAGTATGGATCGCTGCAATATGAGTAAACAGTTTGGCAACAAAGCTGTAAAATTTAAAGTTTTCAAAAGGTACTATGACTGATCCTTAAGAACGTTCTACTAATCCTATAATTATTTATTATTTTGCGTTTATGGTAAATAACAAGATTCATTTAAGTGCTATTTGATAATTAACGTCAGTCTCCGTCGTAATAAACACTTAATTTAGAAAGATGAATAAAAAGTTGTCACCACTGGTTTCGGTAATAACAGCAGTGTATAACCAGGAGAATTTCCTAAAGGAAACAATTGAGTGTGTAATTAATCAAACGTTTAGGGATTGGGAATACATTTTGGTGGATGACGGATCTTCTGATAAAAGTGGTCAAATAGCTAAAGAGTATGCAAAGAATCATCCGGGAAAAATTATCTATTTAGAGCACGAAAACCACGTTAATAAAGGAGTAAGTGCTACCCGAAATTTAGGATTGCAAGAAGCACAAGGTGAATATATAGCTCTTATTGATGGAGACGATTTATGGGGGCCGGAAAAATTGCAGAGACAGGTAAAAATATTTCAGGAAAATCCGCAGGTTGGTTTGGTTTGCGAATCTAGTTACTACTGGAAAAATGGCTCGGATAAGGTAGTTGATTCTGTTAAGAAACCTGTCGGCGTTCCGGGTAACCGGATTTACAATCAACCTGAACTCGTACTAAAATTACATCCATTAGGTAAGGGTGAGGCACCTTGTGTTGGCGGAATAATTATGAAAACATCTGTAATTAAAGCTCTTGGTGGCTTTGAAAAATCTTTTGTTGGTAAAAATTCATTATATGAAGACCAGGCATTTTTAATTAAGATTTATCTGACTGAACCAGTCTTTGTTTCTTCGGATTGTAATAATATTTACAGGCTTCATCACGAATCGGCAATGCATTCTATAATAGCACAAGGATACGCCTTGCAGGGCCGCCATTTTTTTCTCAAATGGCTTAGTGCATACTTAACAGATCAACAGATTCAGAATCGTGCTGTACACACCTCGCTAAAAAAGGCATTTTGGCCCTATAAATACCCCCTATTATTTAAAGTGCTAAATAAATTGTTTTCTGTTGTAAGAGGTTTGTGGGGATGATTAAGGATAGACTAGCCCGGCGCATTCTCTATAAAATAAGCAAATGAAAATTCATTGGTAACAAACTGCTTGTATTTAGCGCTCCCACGAAATATATCGTATAAGTTTAAGTATATTCAATGAAAAAGGGTACTAAGCATTGGGGAATATTTCAAACTATAACATTTTGCAAGGTTAAAACGAATGATCTCAATTATTATTTCGAAATATCATCCCTTTCTCATTGAAAATCTAGAGGAAAATATAAAATATACAATTGGAGTACCTTTTGAAATTATTGTAATCGAAAATGGTAAAGGTGAAATGGGCTTATGCGAAGTTTATAACATCGGCGCGCAGAAAGCTAGATATGAAATTTTGTGTTTTTCACACGAAGATGTCGAAATTCAGACAATGAATTGGGGCAGCGTTGTCATTGATCTTTTTAGTCAGCATAAAAAACTGGGATTGTTAGGAGTGGCCGGATCAGCTTATAAGCCGTTAAGCCCTTCAGGGTGGTGGTATGAAAATGCAAAGCCAAATGTTTTTCTTACCAATTATATTCAATGTAATAAAACTCGGAGTAGAACCGACCTGTTTCTCAACAACCCCTTCAATGAAAACTTGTCAGCTGTTGCATGTGTAGATGGCTTTTGGTTTTGCACCCCAAAAAGGATAGCACTCGCAATTAAGTTTGATGATAGCGTATTTAAAGGCTTCCATTGTTATGATATAGATTATTCTCTCAGTGTGTCTGAACAATTTAGTGTTGGCGTTTGCTTTGATATACTCATAAGGCATTATTCAGAAGGCACCTTAAATCGTGAATGGGTTCTTGATACGCTTAAACTTACTAATAAATGGAAAAAAACTTTGCCTTTATATTCAATCCATTTCAATGAAATGATTAAGGAAGAAGAAACGGCTGCATTCAACTACTTTTTAAAACAAATGCTCTTACTTTCTTTCCCCTTAACCAAAATATTTATTCTGCCATGGTCAATGAAATTAATATTTTTAATAGGTGTAAAGAGGTTTTTGAAATTAATGATAAAACTCGTTTTAGATGTTTACGCGAAGTACAAATTAAGCTTGCTTAAAAAGTTTGGTAATATGAAAAAGCATTTTTTGCTGTAATTATTTTCGTGCCTAATAATCAGGCTGAAGAAGCTTCTCGAGAGCAAATTAAAAACAGAAGAGTGGTAACACCTGTAGATAAATCGGGCTCACATTCTAGGGTGGGAGAAATCCCGATGGAGCTAAATAGCGGTTCTATTTCGCCCTTATCCACTTAAAAAGTAATTTTTCAAACTTTTCTCCCTTCCAATCATTTACCTGAAACCTTCCCAAGTTTATTCTCTGTGATTCGTTAGTGACGGAAGATTCTTTTGTCGAAAAAGCCGCAGCTAAAGCGAGGTTTCGAACAATGTCCAAGGTTACGTTATTATGATCTCCATATGGAAATGCAATGGTATTGATTGGCCGGTTACAATAGTGCTCCAACGTGTTTTTGTTCTCCAGGATTTCCCGGAGTTGTATCTCGTAAGGATGAGAGGATAAAGCGGGATGGGAAACCGTATGCATCCCGATTTCGAATAAAGGATGCGACGATAGCACTTGAAGTTGCTCCATAGTCATCGGCAAAGGTTCTGACTTAGATGCTTCTTTTATGCTAGCCCAGGTTTTAATTTTAGCTAATTCAATCTCCAACTCAGGATAAGGTAAAGGTTTTAGAGCTTCCCATATCCGCAGGTATAATCGGCATCTTTTTGTAAGCGGTTTTTCCGGCCATTTCCATCTGTTTTGTTTTTTTACCAACCGTTCGGTTAACGAAGATTCATGACCGAGGCCGCATGCAATTTGATGTCCGTTAATAATTTGGGAAAAGCGAGTTGGTAAATGTTCCTCATTAAAAATAATAGCTTCTAATTCATCCCACCAAAACGGGCTATGCTGAATTAAATTTTGGGAAGGAATAAAAAAAGTAGCCGGACAACTGTATTTTTCCAGCAAGGGCTTAGCAATATGAAAGTTGTCAGCGTAGCCATCATCAAACGTAAGGCAAACGCTATCTGATGTTATGGATTTATTGTTTAACTGCTCTACTAATTCTGATACGGTTATAACATTAAACTTCTTTTGAAGTAAAGTGAGGTTTTGTTCAAAATGTTCGGGAGTAACTGCTAATTGCCAGGGATCTCTATTTATATCTGCAATACGGTGATACATAAGCACCAGTATTTTTTTGGTTGCCAAATCCCTTTTTTTATACCAATTCAATTTCAATTTCAAATAGGTTTTACGGCCTTTGCAGTAATGATTACCTGGTAATGCGGATCATGATGATCCATGTTTCCTTTACTGAGTTCCGGCAGCCCCATGCCGTATAAAAAAGCAGTGGCTACCAATACGTTTCCATAGGTGTTGATAGTTAAGTTTTGTTTGGGAAAAATTTCTGTTAACATTCTTGTTATCGAACTTTCGGTAAAAGACCATAACCAAATATTCTTCCATTCGCCCTGATCTATGTGGCTAATGCCCGGAACCGTAATCAACAATGTTCCTCCGGGCTTTAGTATACGGTAACAATTCTCCAGGGCTTGCGTATACTGGTAAATTAAATGGAGTGTTTGAGTTAAAATAATGCAATCAAAACTATTTTTGGGCAGGTGCGTTGATGTACTAAGGTCCCCAATAAAAGTTGCCCTGGTGTTGCTGCTATCAATATGCAATATATCGCTATGGACAACTCTTGAACCTCCGAAACGAATAGTATAATCATTGTCCCCGATCTCTAATACTCTTCCTTTTATAGTGCCGCTTTCTGATTGTAAAAAATTCTCGATGTAATAGCGATCAACTGGTCCGCCACGGTCATATCCGAAGTTAGTGCTGAATGGAGTCGTCCGAAAAAAATCTCCTTTTCTGATTTTACCAGGATACGGAACATAATTTTTATAAACCCCTATTTTATGAAAGAATTGAAATAGGATGGATGGAATATTTTTTTTGATAAATAGCTTAATTGATGACAATGATTTTTGTATTAATTGTTTTAAAGAACGAGCTTATCATCTACCTGTTTAACGTCAACTTCTGTTAGTTTATAAGGAAGTTTAGGGTGAAGATACCCTTGCCAGGTATGGTAATGAGATGTTTTTTCACGGTAATCTTCCACATCAAAATACACACACTCCTCTAAGTAATATATCGGATCAGTAATATGCAGTATAGTCTGTATTCCTAATGCATTTAATTTTTTAGTAACCTGCACAGCATATTCTCCGCCCTTACGTTCCCAGTCAACTCCAATAAACAGTAGATTAACCTGTTTAGCAATATCTCTTTTTTTAATGATTGATCTTAATTCCTGTTCGTCTGGTACAGACTTTAAATTAGCCCCAAAAGGCACTATAAAAACTTTTTTAGCTTCTGCATTATAAACCTTTATAGCCGAATCTACAGCCCATTTTGAAGTATAAATTAAGAGATCTGATACTTCTATGGCCTGATGCTCTAATTCCTGTGCTTTTTGAATGTGTTCGTTTTTTAAACCGCAGTAGTTGGGATAAAAATTCAATAAATTATCTAAAGTGGAATCTGTAAAAAGAATTTTTTTAAGGTCTTTTTTTAAGTGTGCTAATATTACTGTGTTAGGCGACAAAATATGAGTGCAATATCCTATCTTGTTATGTATAATGTGTGCGTAAGCTTGCGATTGTGCAGTATTGAAAATTAGACTTTCTTTTTTTCCTAAAACATGAAAGTTGAGTTTAGCTTTTAAAAAGGGGATAAAATGTAAGGGCAAGGTTTCCCGGTGTAAGCCTAAACAATTAAAATTTGTAAACCCGGCTTCACGCAACATTTTTGCGTAGTAAACTCCTAAACCCGACCAATTGCGGATGTCCTCTGCGTCAAAAGCAGTTGCATAAGATAATTTCATTAGGATTTTTTTTCCTTAAAATCTTACTATTTACATTATGAAGCCTTCGAGCATTTATAGAGAAGTACCATAAAATATAAAAGCTCTTAAAGATAAAATACTTCTTATACTAAAGAAATTAGGGAAACTTTATAAATTGTTAACGTAATATACTTATTTGGAATAACAATATCTAAATTCCGCAGGTAAAAAAGGTAATTAGCTTAAAAACCCCTGTTACAATAAAGTTTCAGGGGTTTACAGCGTTATAGGTTATTCACTTGTCTAAGTGATTGTACAAACTTCTAACGCTGTGAAAGTACAACAATCCACCCAACTCATCAGTCCATTTGGCGGTCTCCATTTTGTTTTAAAGCAGATTAAACAAGCAGGCATCGATAATTTTATTAATGAACAATTAGGTAGTCGTGGCCAGGCTAAGACTTACAGTATAGCCGATGGGTTATTGTCTATTCATTACAGTCATTTATGCGGCGGCAGTTGCATAGAAGACATCAATACTTTGGGTGAACATATCGGCTTTCATCCAGGCCTGTCTTTACCATCGGCTGATACTGCTTTGAGAATAATGCAGGAGTTAAAAACAGAAGATGACATTGTGCAAAATGGTGAGGTTACTCATCAGTTCAACCAACACGATAAGCTCAACGATGTGCTTCAAAAATTAGCTATCAAAACCAATTGCATTATACCAGCAGCCGGCGATACACTTGATTACGACAACCTGATTTTGGAGAATGAAAAAAGCGATGCAGCCAAAACTTATAAAATGTCTACAGGCTATCAGCCTGCCATTGCTGCTATGGGCAGACAAATAGTTTTTATAGAAGGACGTGGTGGCAATACACCGGCTTCTTACAAAATGGATGAAACCCTTAAGCAATGCTTTAAAGGGTTAAACGATAATGGTATTTGTATAGAAAACTTTAGAAGTGACAGCGCCGCTTATCAGCAATCGGTGGTAGAAGAAGTAGAAAAGAACTGTACTTATTTTTATATTCGCATCGATGATTCTCAAAGCCTGCGTGATGCCGTTAAAGACATACCAGAAACAGAGTGGAAGCCTGCAGTCATCAACAACAAAAAAGTAGAAATAGCTGATACACCGTTCTTTCCCTTTAACGGCAAAAAAGCGTACCGGGCTTTAATACAACGTCGCAAAAGAAAAGATCAGCAGTTCGACATCTTCACACAAAGCCCTTATGCTTATTATGCTATTATGACTAACAATGAAACCTCAATAGCCACCAATCTTTATGTAACCCAATTTTACAATCATCGTGGCGACAGCGAAAGAAACTTCGATATACTCAATAACGATTTTAACTGCAATCGCCTGCCTTTCTCTTTTCTCAATGCCAATGTAGTTTATCTATTCTCTGCGGCCATCAGCTTTATGTTGTTCGAATGGGTAAAACAAATCTTCTTTAATAAAGGTGTTATTGAAAATGCTGCCATGCGATGCAAAAAATTTCTGTTCGACTTTATGATACTTCCTCCCAAATGGATAAAGACAGCCAGGCAATGGGTTATAAAATATTCACAACCCGCAACTGTTACAAACCTCTGATGGAATAAGATAGCATACTTACAACGCAGATCTCTTATACAATAGGGGTAACCAAAACAATCGCAGGGCAGCGCTGTTGAATTAAAGGAAAAAATCAAAATAACAAATAAGCCAGGGACGCATTAATCTAATAGACTTAAAAATCTATTTCCCGCCTCATTACAACATTTTTTGCAAAGCATATCCAAAAGCTACGGTAGATTTTTGAAGCATTATAAGGTTTGCGGATTTTAGAGAATACCTTAATTCTTCTTTTTAAATTTACAATAGCTATCAGGCTCCTCCTTTTCACCCCTACTTGTTCACGAGCAAACATTACAATCAACTTTTACCCTAAAGTTTTTTTTAGGTTTCAGGCTTTAAATGCTGCCAGTTTTTCTACTGCTTTTTCGAGGGTTTCTTCTTTTTTGCAAAAACAAAAGCGGATCACCTTATCATCTTTAGCATTCTTATAAAAGGCAGATACAGGTATGGTCGTAATGCCATATTGTTGGGCAAGTCTAATTGCAAAATCTTTATCGCTTTCATCGCTTAATCCCGCATAACTGTAGCATTGAAAATAACTTCCGTAACTGGGTAAAGCTTTAAAAGGAGTTGACAACATTAGCTGCTGAAAATAATCTCTTTTCTTTTGTACAAAGGCACCTAATTGATTATAAGCTTCGGCGTTTTGCAAATATTCTGCAAGAGCAACCTGTGAAGGCGTAAAAGAACTAAACGCGTTAAACTGGTGAACTTTTCTAAACTCGTGCATTAAAGAGGGCGATGAGATGCAATAACCCAACTTCCAACCGGTGCAATGGTAGGTTTTGCCAAACGAAAAACAAACGAAACTTCGTTCGAGCAGGTCGGGATAGCGCAATATGCTTAGGTGAGGAATGTTATCAAAGATGAGATGCTCATACACTTCGTCGCTCACAACAAATATGTTGGTACCTTTTACAATTGACCTTAATTGTTCAATATCATTTTCGCGGATAACACTTCCGGTTGGATTATGTGGAGTGTTAATGATTATAACCTTTGTGCGTTCGTTAATCTTTGCCTTTACCTCATCCCATGGGATTGAATAATCAGGATATTGCAGAGAAATTAAAACCGGCACAGCTCCGTTTATTTCTATATTGGGAATATAGCTATCAAAGGCCGGTTCAAAAACAATTACTTCATCACCTGGCTGCAATATGGTGGTTAGTGCGGTATAAATTGCGTACGTTCCGCCCGGAGTAATAGTTACGTCGGTTTCCGGATTCACTTGAATATCGTATAAATTCAAGATTTTTTCTGCAAGCCTTTGTCGCAATAATGGCACACCGTTCATATGAGAGTACTGGTTCATGCCGTTTTTCATAGCCTTGCTAACCAGCCCTGTCAGTTCCTTGCTCATCATAAAATCAGGAAAACCCTGGCCGAGATTTACCGCATTATACTGTACAGACAGTTGATTCATTACAGTGAAAATAGTGGTGCCAACCGTGGGAAGCTTGCTTTTAATATTCACGTTCTATTTTTGGGCAAAAGTAAGGGCTATGCGCTTTTGAAAGGTAGCTGAAGAACTTGTATTTTCTTTTTAGTTTATGCTTCGCGAGCAGAGAGTATTAGGAAAAGGTCACTGTAAAGAACAACAGCGGAGAAACTATTCTTAATTTGTATGAGCTTCTAAAAGGCTTTCTTGTACTAAGTTTCTTATATGCTTAAACTGCTTGCCAAACGCTTTAATTCAACTTCGGAGACTTTGGCTGCATAAGCAAGATTAACCAGGCGGTAGCCTGCTTCTACAAAACTTCTTTGCGCTTCGCGTACATCCACTATTGTTCCTACACCGAATTGAAAACGTTGTAATACCAGGCTAAGAAGATCGGCAGCAATGCGATTGTTCTCACGCTCGGTTTTTAACCGTACTAAATTATTTTGATATGCTTGCCAGGCTCTTACTGCAGATGTTCGTAAATCATTTATTAGAGCCTCACGGATAAGTGCCGAATTTCTTGTGTCAATTTGGGCAACCCTTTGCTGACGCTTTGTTGCTCCTCCATTAAATAAGGGCACCTGTAAACTCAGTCCCACATAAGGGCCATAGGTTTGGTTTAATAAAGTGAAACCTGCAGCGTTTTGATTACGGTTATAATTGTAGCCGCCGTTTATACCAACAGAAGGATAGCGTTGTGCACCTACTTCTTTTACAATTGCTTCGTTTACTTTTATTTGTTGTTCTGCAGATAAAACTTAGGGTTTTTTGAAATATTATCCATTACTAAATTAACGTCAACGAGACTGTCCACAATAATAGTATCACTAATGGCATATGCACTGTCTGCTCTTTGGGTAAGTAAGTTCATCAGGTCAGCTTTGGACTGGCTTAATACCAACTCCTGCGATTGTAACTCCTGCTCGCTGGCATTCAAATCTAACTGTGCCTGGTAAGTATCCGCATTATTTGCAAGGCCGACACTTTGCCTTGCATCTACCAATTTCTTTCGTTGCAGTGTTACTTCTATAGATTGGCGAATTGTTTTTATATAACTATCCTGCCGCACGATGTCATAATATTTAACCATTACATCGGCAATCACATTCTGAATCTGCACATTTATTTGCTGCTCACTTTGTTTCTCGAGCGCTTCAAGACGGCTTTTGGCAGCATGTACACGAAAGCCGTTGAATAACAAAAAACTGCCGGCGATACCTGAAGTGGTGGACTGGGTAGCATTTCCTCTGCGCTTGATGTTGGTTCCGTTACTTAAATTTTGGCTTAAGTTGGTGAGAGCACGATTTTGGTTAACAGAAGCATCTACCTGTGGTAACCCGCCTGCTATACTAATATGGTTATTAATAATGTTCGCCTCAAGGTTGTTACGTGATATGCGAATATCGAGGCTATTTTTTAATGCAATATTTATTGCTTCTTCAAGCGTCAACACTCCTTGTGCATTTGCCTGCAAAATCCCAATTATGAAAAACCCTGTTATAATAATTCTCTTCATCCTTAGTTTATTTCCATTAAGCATAAGCAAGGCAAAGGCAGTTTTATGCTTCGGTTACAATTATTTTCTCTTTCTTCTCTCTTCCATTTTCGTGTGCAGGTTCTAAAACCATATGGCTCGCTTCGTCATATTCTATGTTCGCATCTTTTTTATGCTTGCCGGATACATAGGTATATATAGCCGGAATAACCAGCAAGGTTAATAGGAGAGAAAACATAAGTCCGCCCACTACAACTATACCTAACGGAACACGACTTGAAGCTGCGGCACCAAGACTTAGTGCAATTGGTAATGCACCTAAAGCTGTTGCAAGGCTTGTCATAAGAATAGGTCGCAGTCGCTGTGAGGCGGCCTCCAATACAGCCTGTTTTTTTGGAATACCCTGCTCACGTTTCTGGTTGGCAAACTCTACTATAAGAATACCATTCTTTGTTACCAGCCCTATAAGCATAATCATACCAATTTGAGAAAATATATTAAGTGTTTGATCGAAAACCCATAAGCTTAACAATGCACCGGCAAGTGCAAGCGGAACGGTGATCATAATAATGAAAGGATCGGTAAAGCTTTCGAACTGGGCAGCTAACACTAAGTAAATTAATGCTAATGCCAAACCAAACGCAAAGGCAGTATTTGAAGAGCTTTCAGCATAATCTCTTGAAGGCCCGCCTAAGTCTGTTTGAAAACTTTGGTCAAGCAGGCCGTCTCCAATTTTCTGCATTGCTTTTACGCCGTCACCAATTGTTTTACCTTCTGCTAACGATGCGGAAATTGTAGCTGCTTTAAAACGGTTGTGGTGATACAAGCTTGGTGGATTACTGCTTTCAATAAAATTAACCACAGAACTTAACGGGATATTTTGACCTGCGCTGTTTCTGATATAAATTTTGCCAATATCAACAGGTTCATTTCTTTCAGCTCTTTCTACCTGTGCAATTACTTCGTACTGGCGACCATTCATAGTAAAGTAGCCGGCTCTTCTTCCACTAAAGGCACTTTGCACCGCGCTACCTACATCAGTAATTGATAAGCCAAGGTCTTTTGCTTTTATCCTATCAATTTGTAGCTGTAGTTCAGGCTTATTAAATTTAAGGTTAACATCTACATTTTGAAAAGTCTTATCCTTCTTTGCTTCTTCCAAAAATTTTGGAATTACATCTTTAAGCTTTTCAAAGTTTAAATTTTGAATAATAAACTGCACCGGCTGCGATCCTCTTGATTGTAAACCAACAGAAATTGTTTGTTCTTCAACCGGAAAGATGCGGGCATTGTTAAACCTGCTCATCTTGCCCTGAAGACTTTTTGCTATTTCACTTTGTGTTCTGTTTCTTTCGTCAGCATCCGTTAGTGAAAGTCTTATCCATCCGGAATTGTTGGAACCGGCGCTTGATCTGCCGCCGGGAATAGAGCCAAACACATAGTTCTTTTCAGGAACGGAGTCGTATAAGTAATTAAAAACACCTTCGCCAACTTTTGTCATGTACTCATAACTCGCTCCTTCCGGTCCCGTAATGGTCAGGCGAATTTGCCCCTTATCCTCCATAGGAGCAATTTCGCTGGGTATATTACTTCCTATCAGGTAAATTATTCCTCCGCAAACCAACACAAGAACCCATGCAAGCCATCTAATCCTAAGAAACCGCGTAAGCAAATTCTTGTATCCATTTTCCATCCCCTGAAAGAAAGGTTCGGTTTTGTTGTAAAACTTTCCATGGCCACTATTCTTTCTCGTCATGTACACATTTAGCACAGGTGTAATGGTTAATGACACAAGTGCCGAAACCAGCACTGCACCTGCTACCACTACGCCAAACTCGCGGAACAATCGTCCTACAAAACCCTGTAAAAAGATAACAGGTAAAAACACAACAGC
>MWWB01000206.1_pt1 | contig 13551 bp, 8 predicted proteins | sample 1047291 | NCBI WGS metagenome assembly MWWB01 (sample SAMN06349976, study PRJNA376086) | soil metagenome | isolation source: MS4-1 sample Antarctic (ecotone) soil | place: Antarctica | reverse complement strand
GCACATTAGTCACGGATACACTTCGTGCACCGGAAATGGAAAGGGATGGCGTAGAAATTAAATATCCAACTATATGGTACGATGTAAAAAGAGATGTCGTTTACTTCAGCCGCAATGCCGGCATTTCACAATTCCGTTTGCACAGTGGTAAATCAACGGTCATACCGTACACATCTCTTTTTGGCAACTTACCGGCTGACCAGGGTGTTTGTGTTTCTACGTTGGATGCGGGGGGAAGAATATGGTTTCTTATCCCGAAATACGGCATTCGCATCATTGACCCGGAGACGCTTGCCTGCACAGATTCCATACCATTTGGTACAAGAGGATTAATGCGCGGTGACTATACAACCTTTACGGGTGCGCTGAGTCCTTATATACTTTTTCGTTCGCAAAACGGTATAGTAGTGTATGATTTTGTAAAAGAACAATCGTTTCTTTTTGACCATTCTAACGGCTTGTCGAGCCCGGAGAATAAATCACTTTTGTATTGCAACGGTTACATGATTGTTGGACAAAGAGAACGATTTGAATATTTTAAACTGGCTGATCTTGACGGACACACATTAAGTATAAAACCGTATCTCAATACCATCGTTGCTGATACTGTACCTGTTTTTACACGAAGCGGAAGCGACAGGCCAACAACCGTTCGGCTGCAACATCACCAGAACACGATCAGTCTTTCTTTTTCGGCGCCCGAATTCTTTTTCCCGGAACGCATTGAATACGCTTACCAGTTAAGCGGCGCCGATAAAGACTGGCAATACACCCATTCGCTAAATCGAAAGATCACGTACATTAATTTAGCACCCGGCAAATATGTTTTCCAATTAAAAGCGCAAATGAAGGGCGGCAACTGGACAACCGGGCCAGTTGAATATATCTTGATTATTTCTCCTGCCTGGTGGCAAACGACAGCGTTCAAACTGCTCTGTGTATTTGTAGTTTGCGGTCTTATTTTTTATTTTACCCGCAAGCGGATTCAAGCCGTTCGTAAAAAAGAAAAGTTGCGTTCAGCACACGAAAAAGAATTGCTTGAACTCGAAGCAAAAGCTTTGCGGGCACAAATGAACCCCCATTTTATTTTCAATAGCTTAAATTCTATAAAAGCATTAATTCAAAAGAAAGAGAACGATACGGCGGCGGCTTACCTCACCACGTTTTCAAAACTTATTAGAACCTTATTCCAGAATTCAGACAAACGTGAAGTGAGCCTGCACGAAGAGATTGAAACCTGCAAACTGTACACCCAATTGGAAGCCATGAGGTTTACCGACAAAGTTTCCTTTCGTTTTATTATTGACGAACACATAGACCTAAAGGACGTTAAAGTTCCCGCATTGATTTTGCAACCTTTTATTGAAAACGCCATTTGGCATGGATTAGTTCCAAAAGAAAGTGGCGGCTATGTAAACGTTTCGGTGCTGCAGCAAAACGGCTCGGTGCTTTGTGTGGTGGATGATGACGGCATCGGGCGGGAATTGTCAAAACAATACGGGAGCCGTTACGAAACAACGCATGAATCCAAAGGAATAAGTTTAACCCATACCCGGCTTCAGTTAGATAAGCTACTCAATGAACGGGAAGATGAGATTGAAATCATTGATAAAAAAGATGGAAACGGAAAAGCCGGTGGAACAAAGGTTATTCTTTCATTTAAAAACAGTAAAGCATGATGCGGGCTATCATTATTGACGATGAACGTAGCTGTATCGAAAGCCTGCAATACGATCTGAAAAAACATTGCCCGGAAGTTGAGGTTGTGGATGTGTGTCAATCACCGAAAGAAGGCTGCTCTCCATCCGGCGGAACGAACCCGACCTTCTTTTCCTTGACGTACAAATGCCGTGGATGGACGGTTTTGAAATGCTGGAAGTGCTGGACGAAATTAACTTTGTCGTCATTTTTACTACTGCTTTTGATCAATTTGCTGCAAAGGCTTTTCGTATCAGTGCTATTGATTATTTATTAAAACCGATAGATATAAATGATCTCAAAGAAGCGGTTAAAAAAGCTTCGGAAAAGATTTTACAAAAAACCGGTTCGGCTAACATTGATAACCTGTTGCAGAATATAAAAAAGCCGGATGCCAAACAGCGTATTGCTTTTCCGGGGCGTGAGGGATACGAATTTATTGAAATTGAAAATATTGTTTATGCAAAAGCGGAAAGCGCCTACACTCATATTTTTTTGAAAGACAAACGCAAACTTGTCATTTCAAAAACCCTGAGTGATATTGAAGAAATGCTGCCTGAAACACCTTTTCAGCGCATTCATCATTCTTCGTTGGTCAATCTTTTGCACGTCACACATTTTATAAAATCAGATGGTGGCTATATAGTAATGGATAACGGCGAAAAACTGATCGTTTCTAAATCAAAGAAAGATGAACTGATGCAGAAGTTGGGCTTGAAATAAAACATGTTTATTAATTGATCAGAAACAAGCTAAGAAACAAACAATCGATAAAGGTGAGGTTATTGGGTACAGCGCAAAGTTATAAATGATTATCATCCTTGGGCATTATGCCTAATTTTATCCATGCCTTTATCCATACCGAACTTCATTTACAATCTTTGCCCGTTGCAGAATAATAGATATTTAGCTATTTAGTGTAGAATTACTAAACATAGTGCGTTCTGTTTACTTTCTAAAAATTGATTATGGAATCTTTGTCTGCACAGCAATCATTTTTTCAACATATTAAATCCATACTACCCTCCCACCTTTCTTTAATTGATGAAATAGCAGATGTGCTCAGTATCACCAATGATAGTGTGTATAGAAGGGTAAGGGGCGAAAAGCCTATTACCCTGGATGAAGCAGCAAAACTTGCGTCTCATTTCAAAATATCTCTAGATCAGTTTCTGCATTTGCAAAGCGACTCTTTCATTTTTAGCGGTAAGCTGGCCAATGAGTCAGGCCATGTTTTTGAAAAATGGATGCAGGAGACTTTAAAACAGTTAGCCTATGTAAATAGCTTTAAGCATAAGCACATGTATTACCTGGCCAAAGATTTGCCGTTACCGTTTATGGTGCGGGAATTGACTGCTTTTAAATCATTTTTTTGGCGCAAATCGATTTTGCATTATCATGAAATGAAAGGGGCAAAATTTTCTCTTAAAAATATTGATGAACAACATATACTACTCGGAAAGAAAATAATTGAAACCTATAATCAAATCCCTTCTTCAGAAATATGGCATATTGAAAGCATCAACAGCACTATTAGACAAATTGAATTTTACCGTGATGCCGGTATTTTTGAAACGGAAGAGGACATACGCCAATTATACAAAGCAGTGCTTCAACTAATCAACCATCTTGAATTGCAAGCTGATTTGGGATTGAAATTTAATATTGGTGAAAAACCTTTATCAAATGCGGCCAGGTACAATCTTTATAATAATGAACTAATCCTGGGTGACAATACGGTATTGGCTGAATTGGATGAAATGAAAATTACTTTTCTAAACCATAGTGTTATTAATTATGTGGTAACGCGGGATGTTCAGTTCAATGTCCATATGTATGATAATATTCAAAATCTTATCAGGAAATCCACACATTTAAGTGAGGTAGGAGAAAAAGAAAGAGCCCGCTTTTTCAATCGCATCCGCGATAAGATAAAACAGGCTGACAGGTTATAAGAATATTATTTTTGTTACTGAATGAGTACAATTGGAACGGATCAATAACAATTGATTTTGTGTAATCTTCACAAGATGCAGATGCAGGGTTAAAAAGGACGTATTCTACAGAATAGAAAATTGGATATGCAAAATAATAACTGCTTAACAATTTCCTTAGGCATTATGCCTAATTTTATTCATGCCCTTTATCAATACCGAACTTGATTTAACATCTTTACCTGTTGCAGAAGAAGTACAATTAAATCCTGTTCATCCATCCTATTTAAAATTGCTGCGCATTGAATGGTTGATAACATCTATCTTCTTATGCATTGTAGTGGTTTCGCTGATCTTTTTTATCCCGGAGATCCGTTATAGCTTTTGGTCATTCATTTTTATATTATCGGCACTTTTTATTGTACTTTCTTATTATTTTCTTCAGCAAAAATCATTTCCTTATATGGCGTTTGCCGTAAGGGACCATGATGTTATTTATCAAAAGGGCTGGTTAATCCGCAGTATTAGGATCTGCCCGTTCAACCGCATTCAGAACTGTAGTATCCAATCCGGTCCATTGGAAAGAAAATGGGGACTGGCCTCTCTCACATTATATACAGCAGGTTCCACCGGCGCCGACATACGTATACCGGGGTTAATGCAGGATGAAGCCGACCGGTTAAGACAATACATTTTAAGCAAGATCAATGGAGCAATTGAAACAGAACTTTAATTGGGAATATCCTCAACGTCAGCCTTTGGCCGGCCTTGTCATTGTTTTTATAAAAACCATCTGGGAAGTATTAAAAAGGATTTGGCCTTTAATTTTATTAATGTTCTTTAATAACAAAGCAAACAGGTTTGATAAAATTGAATTGATAGCTGCAGCGCTTGCCGGTTTGACAATTGTAAGTAGCCTGATCAAATTTTTTTTCTTTCGTTTTTATATTCTTAATGATGAATTGATCATAAAAAAAGGCTGGTTAAAAAAGGAGGTCATTGTTGTACCGTTGCAAAAAATTCAAACAGTACATATTGAAGAATCTTTTTTACACAATGCTCTTGGTATTGTAAAATTTTCTGTTGACACGGCGGGCTCCAGCAATACAGAAGTAACCATTGATGCGCTGAGCAGACCAATGGCCAACGCCTTGCGGGCCCAACTCGATGCCAAAGAATATAAAAAAGATGAGACGGATGTTAAGCACACTTCTTTTTCCATTCCTATCCTTTCTTTATCGGGAAAAGATTTATTGAAATTGAGCCTGTCAGCAAACCATGTGGAAGCATTTTTTATCATGCTTTCTTTTGGTTTTGGCATCTATGATAATATTCGACGCATTAATGAAAGCATTGTAACCCAGGCAACAGGCCTTGTACCCCAAAGTTCATTTCTGATTGCTATCATTTTGATTGGTATGGTTCTTATCATCACTGTGTTTATTTCCACGATCCGCATTTGTTTGAAATTTTATGGTTTAAGCGTCACTCATATTCCATCAGGTTTTTATATAAAAGCAGGTTTAACCAATGTAAAAGAGCGACTGGTTTCTTTTCAAAAGATCCAATTTATTTCATGGCGTGCCAACTGGATAAGGAAGCAATTAGGTTTGTGGATACTGGAATACAAAATTGCCGGTGCCGATGACATAAAAAATAAAATGAAAGTGGAGGTGCCAGTTACCCGTTATAGTTATATCGCCGCATTAATCAATCATTACCAGGCTGTTCCGGAAACGGAAAACTTAATACCTATTCGTATTCATTCATCCTATTTTTCGAGACGATTATTGTTGATTGGCTTGCTACCTGCCCTTATATTAATTAGTATTACATGGCAATGGTGGGAATATGGTACTTTATTTTTTATTGCATTACCGTTATTGATTGGGGTTAAGTCTTTTTTATTGCAAAGAAGATTTAAGTTATATGCTAATGAAGATGTTGTTTATATTGATAAATCGGCGTATGGTACAGAAAGGATTTTATTAAAATGGTTTAAGCTACAATCTGTTGTATTAAAGCAATCACTCTACCAGCAAAGAAAAAATCTTGCTACCCTGGTTTTATACACTGCAGGAGGAAGTATCCACATCCCTTATATTTCTTTGGAAGCAGCACGACAAATTGCAAACTACGGTGCTTACCAGGTAGAGTATCAGAACAGGGGGTGGATGTAATTAGCTCCAGATGCTTTCAAATACAATTGAAAACGAACAGTTATCAAATGCAAATAGTTGCGGCTTTTTTTCATCAATTAAAACCTGCCTATATTTTCCGTCATCACTCAACTGCCATACTTCTATCTGCCTTGTGTCTATATCTACCATTATATAATAAAGTATTTGCTGCTGTTGATAGATTTCAAATTTTGTGAGCCGGTCTTTTAATGCGGTAGCAGGTGATAATATTTCAACAATTAATTCAGGAGCAAAATCAAGGAATTGTTTTGCAATTGGTTTACAAACAATTAATAAGTCAGGATTGAGTATGGTGTCTTCTGTAACTTTGTAATCAATTGGCTGGTAAACTTTGTAATTACACCTGGTCTTTTTTACGGCAGCACGGAATTCAGCGCCTAAATTGTTTGCTATAACCTGTTGTTCGGCCCGAGGCATTGGGCTCATGGCATAAGGAATACCCTCAATCAATTCCCACTGTCCTTCCCACCGGCAATAATCTTCATAAGTATAATGAGGGAGTATTACATTCGAAAAAGCCATGCTTAAAGTTATCAAATATTTCCAGCAGCTAATAAAACCTGCTGCCTCTTACATTTTCCCTGCATCAAGTATTTTGATAGCTTAGTAAAACGGTTGCCAAATTTTATTTTTTTATTTTTTTCCTGAATCTCTGGAATTTGGTTTCATCACCTCCTATTTGAAATTTTTTCTTTGAAGTTGCGCCCACTATGCCCCCAACAAGGGTTCCAAGGGGAACAGCTACAAGACTAATATAGGCCCCTCCTTCTCCAGACTTCGTACCTCCTTTGGGAGTGAATATTGCATCTAGTAAAACGGGCATGATTCCGATAATTAGTTCCAAAAGAAAGTGGCGGCTATGTAAACGTTTCGGTGCTGCAGCAAAACGGCTCGGTGCTTTGTGTGGTGGATGATGACGGCATCGGGCGGGAATTGTCAAAACAATACGGGAGCCGTTACGAAACAACGCATGAATCCAAAGGAATAAGTTTAACCCATACCCGGCTTCAGTTAGATAAGCTACTCAATGAACGGGAAGATGAGATTGAAATCATTGATAAAAAAGATGGAAACGGAAAAGCCGGTGGAACAAAGGTTATTCTTTCATTTAAAAACAGTAAAGCATGATGCGGGCTATCATTATTGACGATGAACGTAGCTGTATCGAAAGCCTGCAATACGATCTGAAAAAACATTGCCCGGAAGTTGAGGTTGTGGATGTGTGTCAATCACCGAAAGAAGGCTGCTCTCCATCCGGCGGAACGAACCCGACCTTCTTTTCCTTGACGTACAAATGCCGTGGATGGACGGTTTTGAAATGCTGGAAGTGCTGGACGAAATTAACTTTGTCGTCATTTTTACTACTGCTTTTGATCAATTTGCTGCAAAGGCTTTTCGTATCAGTGCTATTGATTATTTATTAAAACCGATAGATATAAATGATCTCAAAGAAGCGGTTAAAAAAGCTTCGGAAAAGATTTTACAAAAAACCGGTTCGGCTAACATTGATAACCTGTTGCAGAATATAAAAAAGCCGGATGCCAAACAGCGTATTGCTTTTCCGGGGCGTGAGGGATACGAATTTATTGAAATTGAAAATATTGTTTATGCAAAAGCGGAAAGCGCCTACACTCATATTTTTTTGAAAGACAAACGCAAACTTGTCATTTCAAAAACCCTGAGTGATATTGAAGAAATGCTGCCTGAAACACCTTTTCAGCGCATTCATCATTCTTCGTTGGTCAATCTTTTGCACGTCACACATTTTATAAAATCAGATGGTGGCTATATAGTAATGGATAACGGCGAAAAACTGATCGTTTCTAAATCAAAGAAAGATGAACTGATGCAGAAGTTGGGCTTGAAATAAAACATGTTTATTAATTGATCAGAAACAAGCTAAGAAACAAACAATCGATAAAGGTGAGGTTATTGGGTACAGCGCAAAGTTATAAATGATTATCATCCTTGGGCATTATGCCTAATTTTATCCATGCCTTTATCCATACCGAACTTCATTTACAATCTTTGCCCGTTGCAGAATAATAGATATTTAGCTATTTAGTGTAGAATTACTAAACATAGTGCGTTCTGTTTACTTTCTAAAAATTGATTATGGAATCTTTGTCTGCACAGCAATCATTTTTTCAACATATTAAATCCATACTACCCTCCCACCTTTCTTTAATTGATGAAATAGCAGATGTGCTCAGTATCACCAATGATAGTGTGTATAGAAGGGTAAGGGGCGAAAAGCCTATTACCCTGGATGAAGCAGCAAAACTTGCGTCTCATTTCAAAATATCTCTAGATCAGTTTCTGCATTTGCAAAGCGACTCTTTCATTTTTAGCGGTAAGCTGGCCAATGAGTCAGGCCATGTTTTTGAAAAATGGATGCAGGAGACTTTAAAACAGTTAGCCTATGTAAATAGCTTTAAGCATAAGCACATGTATTACCTGGCCAAAGATTTGCCGTTACCGTTTATGGTGCGGGAATTGACTGCTTTTAAATCATTTTTTTGGCGCAAATCGATTTTGCATTATCATGAAATGAAAGGGGCAAAATTTTCTCTTAAAAATATTGATGAACAACATATACTACTCGGAAAGAAAATAATTGAAACCTATAATCAAATCCCTTCTTCAGAAATATGGCATATTGAAAGCATCAACAGCACTATTAGACAAATTGAATTTTACCGTGATGCCGGTATTTTTGAAACGGAAGAGGACATACGCCAATTATACAAAGCAGTGCTTCAACTAATCAACCATCTTGAATTGCAAGCTGATTTGGGATTGAAATTTAATATTGGTGAAAAACCTTTATCAAATGCGGCCAGGTACAATCTTTATAATAATGAACTAATCCTGGGTGACAATACGGTATTGGCTGAATTGGATGAAATGAAAATTACTTTTCTAAACCATAGTGTTATTAATTATGTGGTAACGCGGGATGTTCAGTTCAATGTCCATATGTATGATAATATTCAAAATCTTATCAGGAAATCCACACATTTAAGTGAGGTAGGAGAAAAAGAAAGAGCCCGCTTTTTCAATCGCATCCGCGATAAGATAAAACAGGCTGACAGGTTATAAGAATATTATTTTTGTTACTGAATGAGTACAATTGGAACGGATCAATAACAATTGATTTTGTGTAATCTTCACAAGATGCAGATGCAGGGTTAAAAAGGACGTATTCTACAGAATAGAAAATTGGATATGCAAAATAATAACTGCTTAACAATTTCCTTAGGCATTATGCCTAATTTTATTCATGCCCTTTATCAATACCGAACTTGATTTAACATCTTTACCTGTTGCAGAAGAAGTACAATTAAATCCTGTTCATCCATCCTATTTAAAATTGCTGCGCATTGAATGGTTGATAACATCTATCTTCTTATGCATTGTAGTGGTTTCGCTGATCTTTTTTATCCCGGAGATCCGTTATAGCTTTTGGTCATTCATTTTTATATTATCGGCACTTTTTATTGTACTTTCTTATTATTTTCTTCAGCAAAAATCATTTCCTTATATGGCGTTTGCCGTAAGGGACCATGATGTTATTTATCAAAAGGGCTGGTTAATCCGCAGTATTAGGATCTGCCCGTTCAACCGCATTCAGAACTGTAGTATCCAATCCGGTCCATTGGAAAGAAAATGGGGACTGGCCTCTCTCACATTATATACAGCAGGTTCCACCGGCGCCGACATACGTATACCGGGGTTAATGCAGGATGAAGCCGACCGGTTAAGACAATACATTTTAAGCAAGATCAATGGAGCAATTGAAACAGAACTTTAATTGGGAATATCCTCAACGTCAGCCTTTGGCCGGCCTTGTCATTGTTTTTATAAAAACCATCTGGGAAGTATTAAAAAGGATTTGGCCTTTAATTTTATTAATGTTCTTTAATAACAAAGCAAACAGGTTTGATAAAATTGAATTGATAGCTGCAGCGCTTGCCGGTTTGACAATTGTAAGTAGCCTGATCAAATTTTTTTTCTTTCGTTTTTATATTCTTAATGATGAATTGATCATAAAAAAAGGCTGGTTAAAAAAGGAGGTCATTGTTGTACCGTTGCAAAAAATTCAAACAGTACATATTGAAGAATCTTTTTTACACAATGCTCTTGGTATTGTAAAATTTTCTGTTGACACGGCGGGCTCCAGCAATACAGAAGTAACCATTGATGCGCTGAGCAGACCAATGGCCAACGCCTTGCGGGCCCAACTCGATGCCAAAGAATATAAAAAAGATGAGACGGATGTTAAGCACACTTCTTTTTCCATTCCTATCCTTTCTTTATCGGGAAAAGATTTATTGAAATTGAGCCTGTCAGCAAACCATGTGGAAGCATTTTTTATCATGCTTTCTTTTGGTTTTGGCATCTATGATAATATTCGACGCATTAATGAAAGCATTGTAACCCAGGCAACAGGCCTTGTACCCCAAAGTTCATTTCTGATTGCTATCATTTTGATTGGTATGGTTCTTATCATCACTGTGTTTATTTCCACGATCCGCATTTGTTTGAAATTTTATGGTTTAAGCGTCACTCATATTCCATCAGGTTTTTATATAAAAGCAGGTTTAACCAATGTAAAAGAGCGACTGGTTTCTTTTCAAAAGATCCAATTTATTTCATGGCGTGCCAACTGGATAAGGAAGCAATTAGGTTTGTGGATACTGGAATACAAAATTGCCGGTGCCGATGACATAAAAAATAAAATGAAAGTGGAGGTGCCAGTTACCCGTTATAGTTATATCGCCGCATTAATCAATCATTACCAGGCTGTTCCGGAAACGGAAAACTTAATACCTATTCGTATTCATTCATCCTATTTTTCGAGACGATTATTGTTGATTGGCTTGCTACCTGCCCTTATATTAATTAGTATTACATGGCAATGGTGGGAATATGGTACTTTATTTTTTATTGCATTACCGTTATTGATTGGGGTTAAGTCTTTTTTATTGCAAAGAAGATTTAAGTTATATGCTAATGAAGATGTTGTTTATATTGATAAATCGGCGTATGGTACAGAAAGGATTTTATTAAAATGGTTTAAGCTACAATCTGTTGTATTAAAGCAATCACTCTACCAGCAAAGAAAAAATCTTGCTACCCTGGTTTTATACACTGCAGGAGGAAGTATCCACATCCCTTATATTTCTTTGGAAGCAGCACGACAAATTGCAAACTACGGTGCTTACCAGGTAGAGTATCAGAACAGGGGGTGGATGTAATTAGCTCCAGATGCTTTCAAATACAATTGAAAACGAACAGTTATCAAATGCAAATAGTTGCGGCTTTTTTTCATCAATTAAAACCTGCCTATATTTTCCGTCATCACTCAACTGCCATACTTCTATCTGCCTTGTGTCTATATCTACCATTATATAATAAAGTATTTGCTGCTGTTGATAGATTTCAAATTTTGTGAGCCGGTCTTTTAATGCGGTAGCAGGTGATAATATTTCAACAATTAATTCAGGAGCAAAATCAAGGAATTGTTTTGCAATTGGTTTACAAACAATTAATAAGTCAGGATTGAGTATGGTGTCTTCTGTAACTTTGTAATCAATTGGCTGGTAAACTTTGTAATTACACCTGGTCTTTTTTACGGCAGCACGGAATTCAGCGCCTAAATTGTTTGCTATAACCTGTTGTTCGGCCCGAGGCATTGGGCTCATGGCATAAGGAATACCCTCAATCAATTCCCACTGTCCTTCCCACCGGCAATAATCTTCATAAGTATAATGAGGGAGTATTACATTCGAAAAAGCCATGCTTAAAGTTATCAAATATTTCCAGCAGCTAATAAAACCTGCTGCCTCTTACATTTTCCCTGCATCAAGTATTTTGATAGCTTAGTAAAACGGTTGCCAAATTTTATTTTTTTATTTTTTTCCTGAATCTCTGGAATTTGGTTTCATCACCTCCTATTTGAAATTTTTTCTTTGAAGTTGCGCCCACTATGCCCCCAACAAGGGTTCCAAGGGGAACAGCTACAAGACTAATATAGGCCCCTCCTTCTCCAGACTTCGTACCTCCTTTGGGAGTGAATATTGCATCTAGTAAAACGGGCATGATTCCGATACCGGCTCCAATCACTACACCTTTAAGGATACCGTTTCTTTTCTTGGTTTGTATTTTATTAATTGTTGAATACGGAGTTATTGTAATTGGAAATGTTTTTTGCTGTTTCCATTCTCTGAAATTACCTGGATAGATAAAAACAGCCGAATCATTTATGGATGTTAAAATCCCATCAACGGTGCTGCTGTTTAACGTGAAGATTCTAATTGTGTGTCGTGGTTTGGCTGAAAATGAAGAATCAATTTGTGCATAAGCATGGATAGCAAAAAATATATTTAGGATAATTAAAAAAATATATTTTTTCATAAAACTATTTTTTAATAGAAAGAAGCTTATGGAAATAAAAGTACGAGGATTAAATTGCAGCCAGTAAAACCTGCCATGCCTCTTCCACTTTGCCTTCATCCAATAATTTTGCAGCATATTTATGTATTTCGCTTTCCATATCTACAGGATCAATAGAAAAATATTGCACAATGCTTTTTAAGTGCTCGTCTTCAAAAGAAGGCCATATTACTGGCATTTCATCTACATTAGCCAACTGTCCTAAATGATTGCCAGAAAGAATTTTACTGTCACGTATAGCTTGCGGCAATGCATCGATCCCGATACCAAGTTGCATATTTGGTTTTGCCACCTTAAATAAATTTTCTGCAGAAACCTTGCAATACCAGTCTCCACCCAACCTTGCCACATGTTCAATTTTTGTCTGATCTATTTTTTTATCTTCAGTCAATAGTTCGTCGTTGATATGGATGCACATCACTTCACAGATCACTAACTGTCCCGCACCGCCATTTTCTCCAAGTGATTTTACTTCTAAAACTTTACATTCTAATTTTGCTTTACTTTCTTTTACCAAGGGAGGCCTGACGTGTACCGCTTTCTCCATAGTAAATCCGGCTTTTTCAAATTCATTCACCCCTTTCGGAAATTCACAGCTTGCAAGTGAAGTTTGTTGTATCATATCATATGTAACAATATTTACCACCACTTCAGGTACCTCAAATACGTTTTGCAAAGTATGCTTAGTAGTATTATCTCTTCCCCGGCGAGCAGGTGAAAAAATAGCAATCGGAGGATTGGTAGAAAATAAGTTGAAGAAACTGAAAGGGCTCAGGTTCACATTGCCTGCTGCATCTATTGTAGAAGCAAAGCAAATAGGACGGGGCGCAATCATATGCTGCAGATAGTATTGTTTTTCCGCAGGATTAAGGTCGCTGAGGTTCAATATCATAACGGTAAAATAGCAAATGTCACGAAAATGGATCAAAAGCCCCCATCCGCTAAAGGGGAGCACCAGTTTTAAGGATTAAATTCCACTTCAGGAATAGGGAAAAAGCGACAATTATAAATGCACCCATCGGAACCTTTTAAATAGCCATCTTGCCGCTAATATTTATCTTTTGAAATATTGTAACCTTTCAAAGCTTAGTTTCGTTATACGAACAATTTCGTCAAAATATAAAACTTAAAAATCGACTTAGAATGAAAAAGATGTTATCTGTTTTTGCCATTGCGGCCACCTTGGGCACCGCTTCAGCGCAGGATAAAAAAAATGAAACCATTGAAGGCAATGGAAAAATGGTGACCCGTGATATAAC
>MWWB01000205.1_pt1 | contig 13552 bp, 11 predicted proteins | sample 1047291 | NCBI WGS metagenome assembly MWWB01 (sample SAMN06349976, study PRJNA376086) | soil metagenome | isolation source: MS4-1 sample Antarctic (ecotone) soil | place: Antarctica | reverse complement strand
CCATACAAGTGTCCAGTCAATTCCTTTTGATATAGCAGCCCTGTTACTCATGTAATTTGAAAAGAAGAATAATAATATTATTTGGCAGAATCTTTTATGTCCGCCGTCTTTTTTTTATCAGGCAATGTCGCCTTTGTTATTGATGGCACGGTTTGGTTGGTATCGTTATTTGATGGCTGAGGCTTTTTAAGAGTGTATTTCTGTTTAGCCTGTTTTAATTTATCAATTGCTTCAGCGTCATCTTCGTCATCCAAATTCAATGTATCCTTTATTATTTTTATATAACCTTTTGCCAGCAGATAAGCAGAATCCTTTGCATGTGCCAAAGAATCACGGTACCTCACTTCTTTGTAAATACGTGCTGGCATTAGATTTAGCTTTGAAAGCGTTTCTATCTTTGCTATGCGCCTGGGATCGGTTATAGAATCTTTTAAATACTTTTCAATCATCAAACTGGCTATAGGTGCGGCGGAACTTGCGCCAAAGCCTGCATTTTCACATATAACTGCAATGGCAATTTTCGGATTTTCCCTGGGAGCAAATGCTGCAAAAAAGGCATGTGATTTTTCTTTTACACCCCGGTAATAATTTTCGACTGTGCCTGTTTTACCACAAATTGTGATACCGGAAACTTTTGCAGCGCTGCCGGTCCCGGTTTCCATTACTCCCTGCATACCATCATGAACGGCATCAAATATACTATCAGGAATATTAACTGCCCTGTGCATTTTGGTATATTTTGCAAGCATATTAAACGAATCACCTCCTTCAATCGAGTCAACCATATGAGGTATTTTATACCACCCTTTATTAGCCAGGTACGCCATCTCATTTGCAACTTGTAATGGTGTAACTACTACTTCTCCCTGGCCGATGCTTACAGAACGAAAAGTGCAAAAATTCCAACGCCCTTCACCGTATATTTTATTATAGGTCTTGGGTGTTGGCATTGATCCGCTTTTCTCTGAAGGAACGTCTATACCTAATTTATTACCGAGACCAAATGAATACATATAGCTATCCCAGACTTTTAAACTGCTGTCAACACTTGGATAAGCAGGATTATTAATAACCCTTTGCATTACATTAGCAAAATAGGTGTTGCAGGAATGAGTTATGGCTTCCTTAAGTTTAAATACGCCGGGATCAAGACAACGCATTGCCCTTCCACATCCATAAAAAGCTCCATTACATGAAAAAGTAGTGTTTGAAGTTATCACACCTTCCTGCAGCGCTACCAAAGCCTGCAAAGTTTTAAACGTAGAGCCCGGTGCATAATAAGCACTCACTGTTCTGTTATATAACGGGAGCCGCGGATCAAGATACAGTTCGTTAAAGTGCTTTTTTCTTTCAGATCCCGTTAAGTATTTTGGCTTGAAGGTTGGAGTACTTACCATTGCTAATACACCACCTGTTTTAGGATCAATTGCTACAATAGCGCCTACCTTATTCTCCATTAATTTTTCACCCAGCGCCTGCAGGTCAATATCTAATGCGATATGCATATTTTGCCCGGCAACTGCTGCGGTATCGTAAATACCTTTTTCCAGCCGATCGGTTAAACGGTTTTTATTATCTCTCTTCCAGAACTCAATACCACGCCTCCCCATTAAAACTTTCTCGTAACTAAGTTCTAAGCCTGTTTTACCTGCATAATCACCTATCTGGTAACCTTCGCCGGCATGTCTTTTTAAAAAAGAAGAATCAACTTCTGATAGATATCCAAAAATATTACCGCCAACATCAAAAGGATAATCTCTAACAGGTCGTTCCTGCAGGTAAAAAGCTGGAACAAATTTGTACATGCTTTCATTCAAATTTGCAATCTTATCATTCGGCAATAAGGCTTCAAATACAGAGGGACGATAGCTTTTGTTTTTTATAATAGCAGTAATGATTCTTTTTCTGAATTCAGCAGTATCAATATTCAGAATTTTGCACAATGCCGGCGTGTCCAGTCCACGTAGCTTTGATGGCGTAACCATCAGGTCATATATTATGGTGTTTTGCAGAACCGCCTTACCTTTTCTGTCAAATAATATCCCACGGTCAGGATAAATTACTTTTCGAAATCTCCCCTGCTCATCAGCCATGATTGAATATTTTGTGCTTAAAACCTGCAGATTAAATAATTGTATTATGATTATACAACTTAAAGCAATAAAGATGAAGCTGATTACATTTTTGCGAGACTGATTAAATGAGGGCACTTGCTGGGTTAGTATTCAGTGATTGAAGAGGATTATTAATTGTTAAGAATAATAATTACAAATTTACTACTCTATGCAGTATTTGTTCTGAATTTTTGTTTGCGGACAAACAATAATTCTACTATTAAAATTATTAGCAGACTGATGACAACGGATAACAGTGTTTTTACAACAAAATACCAAAGTCCGGCGAACTGTAAAGCTTCCAGAAGAAAAAGGATGGAATGATGGAAGAAGGTTAAGACAGCAGTATATGTAAAATAAGGAACAAAGCCCATGCTTCTTATTGACGGCTCCTCATAATTTGCTTCTGCTCCTTCATGTGAAATAAGTACGTTTATTAAAAATGGGCGCAGGTATGCTATAAATACACATGGTGCGGCATGTAAGCCTGGAGTTTTTGTAAAGTAATCTAAACAAAGCCCTAAAGCCAGCGCAAATACCATAAGGGTGCGCCTGCCTGTTTTAAATGGAAGCCAGAGTATAAACAAAAAATAAATATAAGGATTTACCAGGTGATGAAGTGGCGGTATTTTATTGAGCACAAATACCTGTACTAAAATAAAAAACAGGAAACGGATTATATTTTTAAAAGGGCTACTCATTTGTTTTTTTCACTCTCTTCAATAATTCCTGCGGTTCTTCTTTCAAAAGATTATTTATCACATAAACAAACTGGACATTGTAGAAATTAGCAGCGGTTTTTATTTTCAAAGTATAGGTGTTGCTCGCTTTTTCAACAAGAACCTGGCTGACTTTTCCAATCAATAATCCATACGGAAACCTGTCAGTAAATCCGCTGGTAACTACTGTATCTCCAGGTAATACTTTTACACTTTTTGAAATACCTCTAAATAGAACGACGTTTGCCAGTTTACCATCCCAGACTACTGCACCTTCTTCACCTGTTTTCTTTAATTTGGCGCTGATGTTGCTTTGCATATGTAATAGGCTCATTACAACAGCATAGTTATTACTTGTATTTATTACAGTTCCTACCACTGCATTGTTTAAATCAATTACACCAAGATCGTTTGTTACTCCCTGTAATGCACCACGACTCAATTGAATGTAATTATTAGGAAGATTTACCGAATTGGATATTACTTTAGCGTGCATGTATAAGTACTTCCTGTACTTTTCCAGTGAATCAATTTTAACCGTATCAATAACAGATAAATTAGCTGTATCTGGCATCTCGAAGTCCTGTCTTAATTTATTATACAATTTTTCATTGGCCTTTATCAGTGAATCATTGGTTTTTTTCAGCTGAAAATAGTATTCAAGATTGTTATATTGTTTATAAAATTTACCGGTTACTTCATTCGCTGTGCCCATAAAAACCGCATTGTGGTAGCGGTTATAATTAAAGAGCATGTAAAGGCAAAAAAACTGGAGAATTAAAAAGAAGAAGAACGTAAAGTATCTGCGAATAAAAAGAAAAATATTATACACAAACCGGTTTTAATATTATAGATACTATGGTCATCAATTATTGTGTCATTAAGTCATTGATAATTGAGTTATTGAATGAAGCGTTAATTGAGTTAATCTTCAATGACCGGTTAACAAGCATCCCTTTGGGGGGATTTAAGTGGGCTTTTATCTCATTACAAACGGATAACGATCATAATGTTTAAGTGCAATGCCCGTGCCTCTTACCACACTTTTAAGAGGATCATCAGCTACATGAACAGGCAATTTAATCTTAGCTGCAATTCTTTTGTCAAGCCCTCTGAGCAATGCACCGCCGCCTGTTAAATATAAACCTCTGCGATAAATATCTGATGCTAGTTCCGGTGGGGTGGTTTCAAGTGCTTTTAATATGGCTTCTTCAATTTTAAAAATTGATTTATCTAAAGCTTCTGCAACCTCCTGGTAGCTCACAAATATTTGCTTTGGTATGCCGGTTACAAGATCACGTCCGTTAACAGGAATATCATCCGGCGGACTTTCAAGATCTTTCATAGCAGCGCCTATTTGTATCTTTATCTGTTCGGCAGTACGCTCACCAATTAAAAGGCTGTGATAGCGCCGTAAAGCTTCCATTATATCAGCGGTAAACTCATCCCCGGCAATTCTAATTGACTGATCACACACAATACCAGCCAAAGCAATAACAGTAATGCCTGTAGTTCCTCCTCCGATATCAATTATCATATTACCAACAGGCTCTTCAACATCAATACCTATACCTAAGGCTGCCGCCATGGGCTCATGCAGCAGGTAAACTTCTTTAGCACCCGCCTGTTCTGCGCTGTCTCTTACAGCTCTTTTCTCAACTTCTGTAATACTGCTGGGTATACAAATCATCATACGCCAGCTGGGCGGAAACCAGGGTTGCTTGGGATAAATCATTTTTATCATTGCCCTTATCATCAATTCAGCAGCATTAAAATCAGCTATCACACCATCTTTTAAGGGCCGCACTGTTCTGATACTTTCATGTGTTTTTTCATGCATCATCAATGCCTTTTTACCCACCGCTAGCAAAGTTTTCGGATTATTTCTATCTAACGCTACAATTGAAGGCTCATTAACTACAACAACGTCATTATGAATAATAAGGGTGTTCGCCGTACCAAGATCAATGGCAATTTCCTGCGTAAAAAAATTAAAAAGGCCCATGCTCTAGGGGTGAGAATTGATAAGTAATTAAAGCGGCAAAGTTGATGCAAATAATTTGAATTAACAATGACAAACATTTGACATTTAACGTTTATGAGAAAAGTGATTTTGATAATAGTCTCTATTGAAAAAAATCAAATTCTATTCAGCACTTGATTTTTTTCAGTTTGGTCAGCTTATAAATTCGTACCCGATATCTTTTCTATAATGCATGTCATCAAAATAAATCTGGTTTAAAATTTCTTTTGATAATTCAATAGCTTCAGTAAGTGTGTCGCTTAGGGCTGATACTGCCAGCACTCGTCCGCCATTTGTAACAGTAATGCCTTTGGTCTTTTTAGTACCAGCATGAAAAACCATTACACCTCCATCAGCATCTATTCCCTTTTTTGAATCAGGATTTTCAAGGTATCCAAAATCAATTACCTTATCTTTTTCATATTCTCCAGGGTAACCTCCGCTCACTGCCATAATAGTTGCTGCATATCTCGGATCAATTAATATTTTTTCATTATTTAATTGTTGCTGTGAAGTGGCTACAAATAATTGTAACAGATCATTTTGCAGTCTTAATAATACTACCTCGGTTTCAGGATCACCCATGCGGCAATTGTACTCTATTACAACAGGTTCATCTTCTACTTTTATCAGGCCAATAAAAATAAAGCCTTTATAATCCAGGCTTTCCTTTTGCAAGCCTTGTATGGTTGGCTCAATTATGGTTTTAATAACTTTCTGCATAAATGTTTCTCCGGCAAATGGTACAGGGCTTATCGCTCCCATTCCTCCCGTATTTAATCCAGTATCATTTTCGCCTACCCGCTTATAATCTTTCGCTTCCGGAAAAAGCAAATAATTTTTCCCATCTGTAAGTACAAAAACACTTAATTCAATACCGCTTAAAAATTCTTCGACAAGCACTTTTTTGCCGGCCTCACCAAACTTTGCATCCTGTATCATAAGCTCATATTCACTCATTGCCTCAATATGGTTTCTGCAAATTATAACACCTTTGCCAGCCGCTAGACCATCTGCTTTAAGCACAATAGGCAAAGGATGCGATTTTATGTATTCCAGGCCATCAGAATAGTTAGCCTCATCAAATGCCTTGTACCTGGCCGTGGGGATAGAGTGACGTTGCATAAATGCCTTTGCAAAAGATTTACTTCCTTCCAACTGTGCAGCTTCTTTTGACGGGCCAATGACAATGATTTGATTTAACTGCTTATCGTTTTTAAAATAGTCGTAGATACCATTTACCAACGGGTCTTCAGGTCCACAAAATACCAGCTCAATTTTGTTCCTGATGCAAAGTTTTTTTATAGCTCTAAAATCATTTAAATTAATATCTACATTATCACCATATTGCAGAGTACCGGCGTTACCTGGTACAATTAATAATTTAGTGCAAAGTTTACTTTGTTGGATCTTCCAGGCAAAAGCATGTTCCCGCCCACCGGAACCAAGAAGCAAGATATTCATTAGCTGTTAGTTTGGTTTTGCATAATGCCGTTAAAAAACACCAAGGCAAATTGTAAAATGTATTGGATCGCAAAAGTATATTTCAAAGTTGTAAAAATACTACCAATCATCATTTAAACAGAATCATTTATTTTCCTCTATAAATTAAAATCCGGTTGAATTTATCTGTACTTTACAAATGCATAAACCTATACCAGGTCTATCCCAACTAAAAATTTACTATATGGAAAAAACTGCAGCCATAAAAGGTAAGCATCCCAAAGCATTGTATATTCTTTTTTTAACGGAGATGTGGGAGCGGTTTGGATATTATTTAATGGTAGGTATTTTGTTTCTTTATTTAATAGACGATAAAACAGGAGGTAAAGCACTTACTGAAAGAGAAGGTGCAAGTATTGTCGGAAGCTTTATAGCTATTGTTTATCTCACTCCATTTATTGGAGGCCTTATTGCTGACAGATATTTAGGATACACGAGATCTATATTTCTGGGAGGCAGCCTTATGGCTCTTGGATATTTCGGACTTGCACTTCCCGGCAATACCGCCATGCTGGTTTCGCTTGCTCTTATCATGATTGGCAATGGGTTTTTTAAACCAAATATTTCTACGCTTTTAGGCAATATTTATAACAGGGAAGATCTTAAGCCTTTAAAAGACAATGCTTACAATATTTTTTATATGGGAATAAATATTGGAGCATTTGTATGCAATTTTGTTGCTGCTTATTTACGAAATACCTATGGTTGGGGTTATGCTTTTGCAGCGGCAGGCGTAGGATTGGTAATAGGTATGATTATTCTTGCTTCTTTTTTGAAAGATGTAAAAGTTGGTGATGTAAAAAAACAAATGCAGCAGGAAGACATGCCAACTTCAAAAATCTTTCTCTATGTATTTCTTCCTGCCATTATTGCTGCCGCTATTGGCTGGTTTGCACCGGTTAAAATTTTTGGCGAAAGTATAATGGGTAGCCAGGCTAATGATGCCTTCATTTTTGCCTGTCTTCCTATAATCGCTTTTTATGTGTCATTATGGGTGAAGGCCAAAGGCCAGGATAAGAAAGGTATTGGTGCCTTACTGTTTATTTTTACCATTTCAATTGTTTTCTGGACGATTTATAATCAAAATTCAACGGGCCTTACATTATGGGCAGAAAAGCATACCGATAGAACAGTTTCTCCAACAACAGAAAAGATTGCCGGAACATTAGGCTTTTTGCAAACAGTTAGCGACTCTCCAAGAACTGTTACTAAAGTGAATGAAAATTTTGTAGATGAAAAAGATGAGACTGGAAAGCCGGTTAAAGTTTTGGGCCCTGATCCTTATTACAATAACGTTCCTGTAAGTGAACGGCCAAACGGATCCCAAAAACTTGCAAATGCCGAATTATTTCAATCTATTAATCCATTGTTCATTGTAGCGCTCACTTTAGTATTTGTGCCTTTTTTTGATTATCTCCGAAAGCGGAATAAGGAGCCGTCAACTGCAACCAAATTTGGAATGGCTTTGTTTATTTCGGGTCTATCTTCACTGGTTATGGTGATTGCTATTCTTTCAGTTCCTTCTGTCTATACCAACAAAACTTCTCCTGGTTGGCTATGGGGAACTTATTTTGTATTTACCATAAGCGAAATATTCTTGAGCCCAATTGGCCTTTCATTAGTTTCAAAGCTGGCGCCTGCCCGTCTTACAGCTTTAATGATGGGCGGATGGTTTTTGTCAACTTCATTAGGAGGGAAAATAGCAGGTGTAATGACGAGTTTTTGGGATGACTTTACGGATAAGAAAATGTTTTTTCTTTTGTTGGTTATAGCAGCATTCATTGGAGGTATATTGATATTCAGTAGATTAAAATCACTGAATCAAATCGTAAAAGATAAGACCGGCTCAGCCTGATGACGGCTTTTCTAAGATACCAAACGCTGCTTATCTTACTTCATACTCTCTTCTTATAAACATTTAATATGCCAGTAAAAAAAGTATTTGAACCCTTTGTACCTGCTAATACTTTAATAAAAGAGTTTACTGTAAAAGCAGTGCTGATCGGGTGTTTAATGGGAATGTTGTTTGGTGCAGCCACTGTCTATCTTGCATTAAAAGCCGGGCTTACTGTATCCGCTTCTATACCCATTGCAGTTATTGCCATAACATTGGGCCGTAGGTTTTTTAAAACCACTATTCTTGAAAATAACATTATCCAAACAACCGGTTCTGCCAGTGAAAGTATTGCAGCAGGTGTTGCATTTACACTTCCCGGCTTTTTATTTTTATCAATAAGTTCTGATGGAAAAAGTGTAGGTGCAGAGTATTTTAATTACCTCACGATCTTGATATTAGCCATCCTGGGAGGATTGTTGGGAACATTAATGATGATTCCCCTGAGAAGAGCATTAATTGTAAAGGAACATGATACCTTACCTTATCCTGAAGGTACGGCTTGCGCAAGTGTTTTAAAAGCCGGAGAAAAAGGTGGAGATGTTGCAAAGACCGCGTTTTTTGGTGTGGGCGTTGCGCTTACATATGCCTTTTTACAACGAATATTTCATGTTATTGCAGAAGTGCCTGTATATGCAACAAAGCTCAGTAATAAGTTTTTTCCGGCAGCACGTGTAAGCGGTGAAATCACTCCTGAGTATTTAGGCGTAGGTTATATTATCGGTCCTAAAATTTCTGGTGTGCTTGTGGCAGGCGGAGTATTAAGCTGGCTGGTGTTTAATCCGTTGCTGGCAACGTTGATACATGAACAAAGTATTATAGCTACTCAATTAATTAAATTAGGTTACTTAAAAGATTTGGCTACTTCAGGCGGGCCCGGAGGCTGGGATCCGGTGGGTCGTACTTTTAATGATTCTGCGTCGGCCATCTACAGGGCCTACATCCGCCAGGTTGGCGCAGGAGCAGTTGCAGCAGGAGGACTTATAACACTTTTAAAAACTGTTCCAACGATAATATCTTCATTTAAAGAAAGTATTGGTTCAATCAAAAATAAGGGAGATGAATATGCAGTTTTAAGAACAGATAAAGATCTTAATATTAAAATCGTTTTATTTGGAAGTATTGCATTGATTGTATTGATGGCTGTAATTCCGCTTATCCCCGGAAGTGGCATCTTAAGCAAATTGTTATTAGGTATTTTGGTAGTGATATTCGGAGCTTTTTTTGTTACCGTTTCTTCAAGAATTGTTGGAATTATTGGTTCTAGCAACAACCCAATAAGTGGAATGACAATAGCAACAGTGATGGCCACCTGCCTTGTCTTCATTGGCATAGGATGGAGTGGAAAGGCTTATGAGCCAATGGTGCTGGTAGTAGGTGGTATGATATGTATAGCGTCTGCAAATGCAGGCGCAACTTCACAGGATCTAAAAACAGGTTATATATTGGGAGCAACTCCCCGCTACCAGCAAATAGCTTTATTCATAGGTGCTATAGCTTCTTCAATTGTAATTGGTATCACTATAAAAATTCTTGATACACCAACTGCTGACATGGTTAAACAAGGCCTTTCACATGCCATAGGGAGCGACAAATTTCCTGCGCCGCAAGCTACTTTAATGGCCACGCTTATTAAAGGGATTTTATCGTTTAATCTTGATTGGCAATTTGTATTTGTAGGTATTTTTTTGGCTATTGTAATGGAACTGTGTGGTGTTAAATCGTTAAGCTTCGCTGTTGGCGCTTATCTTCCGTTATCAACTACATTACCCATTTTTGCCGGCGGTGCTGTAAGAGGTTTAGTTGATTGGAGAAAGAAGAAAGCAGAAGGAGTTGTTGAAGAAGATGATCTTGGCAAAGGTAATCTTTTTGCCACCGGACTTGTAGCAGGCGGAGCTTTAGCTGGTGTTGCAGTTGCATTATTGACTGCAGGGAGCGAAAGCATAGCCAAAAAATTGGAGCTGGTAAACTTTGAACATTCTTTAAGCAGTGTTTTGGGAGAAGGTTTATACGAGATTATTGGTGTGTTGTTTTTTATAACAATGGCTTTCATACTATATCGTGTGGCATTGAAGAAAGGAAAAATTAACGTTGAAGCCTGATCAATTATACGTATGTTTTATTTTTGTACGTATCTTTATAAAAATGGATAGTATGAAAGCCAAGCTCACTTTAAGTATTGATGAAGAAAAAATAAAAAAAATAAAAAGATATTCAAAAAGAAATGGTCATAGCGTATCCAAATTTATAGAAGATCTTATAGATAAAGTAGATAAAGAACCTAATCCAAAAAAATTAGACATCATGAAAATTAAAGGAGTTTTCGGCAAAGAACCCAAAGATTTTGATTGGAAGAAAATAAAAACAGAATACTTATTGAAGAAGTATGCTAAATAACCTTTTTATTGATACAGATATTATTCTTGATATTGTTCTTGACCGTGATGAATTTTTTGAAGACAGTTCCGCTATTTTTAAACTTTATGAGAATAGCGAGATATTATTATACACTTCTACTTCAATTATTATAAATGCTCAATATACAGGGCAAAGATTAATTCAAAAAGAAAAATGCAGAGCTGCCATTAAATATTTACTTAACTATTTTATTGTTATAGAAGCAAACATAGATATTCTTAAAAAGGCCTATCAGTCAAAATTTTCAGACGTCGAAGATGCTATTCAATATTACACAGCAAGCAAGGAAAGTAATATAGGTTTCTTCATTACAAGAAATATAAAAGAATTTAAATGGGGAGAAAGTAATTTATCAGTTATGTCTCCGTCCCAATTTTTAAAACAGATTAAATAAATTGTAAGTATTCATATTGTTCTCCCAGTATCTTTTTATCATCTGCACCAAGCCATCTATTTAACACAGTCGCATATACATCTTTAAAATCTACCTGGTGCTTCAGATCTCCGTCATTCAAATCACTAAGATTCGGCATTGCATTTAAGATGCCTTTTTCTTTCAATCCTCCACTAACAAAAAACATATTGTTAGCAGTGCCATGGTCCGTGCCACCGCTCGCGTTTTGAGAAACTCTTCTTCCAAATTCACTGAAACTCATCAACATCACATCATCAAAACGGTTATTCAGTTTTATATCTTTTACAAAAGCAGAAACTGCTCCATCTAATTCGGCGAACAAACGTTTCTGTTGATTTTCCTGGTTAACGTGTGTGTCAAAACTACCAAGGCTGACATAATATACTTTTGTATTTATATCTGACAAAATCAACGAAGCAATTGTTTTTAAACTCTTACCCAATTCTGTTAAGGGATAATTTTGTGAAGAAGGATGCAATTTGCTCTGTTGAAAAATATATTCAGCACTACTAATTGTTTCACTCATTGTTTTATATAAATAGTCAACAGTCTCTTCGCCCTTTTGATGATCAGCATTTATTTCCTTAAAATATTTGACATTACTGGTTGAATACAGCCTTTTAGAATCTTTAACAGCAAGACCTTTATTATTTATTCCCTTTAATGCAAGGCTTAAAACATCATCAACCTCAAGAGCCTGAGTAGGTTTATTGCAGCCACTGCATTGGGCATCCAGATACCTGCCAAGCCAACCTGTATAGATATATTCATCACTTTTACTGGCAGTTTGCCAAATGTCCATACTTCTAAAATGTGAACGGTCGGGATTGGGATAGCCAACACTGTTAAGTATGCCCAGACTTCCATCATTATATAATTCTTTAAAGCCTGTTAAGGCAGGATTTAATCCAACCTCATCTGTTAATAAAAGTGACTTTTCTTTTTGTATTCCCAGCCGTGGCCGTTGTCTGTAATAAATATCATTTCTCACAGGAATAACAGTATTAAGGCCATCATTTCCACCGCTTAGTTGAATTATAACTAACACTTTATTTCCTGGCGGCACCATTCCCCCAGCCTCGAAAGCTTTCAAAAACTTAGGCATCATTAAGGATGCAGTGGCCAGCGAGCCAATTTGTAAAAACTCTCTTCGTTTAAAAATCATAGTAAAGAATTAAAAAGTAAAAAGCCAATGTTTAAATTTTGAGTTTCAAATTTTTATACCATACACCTGGCCGTTGGTCTGGAATCTGGCGTCTGGCAGCTGAGACTGATATCTTAATTCTGACACCATCAACATAACTGGTACTCAGGTGTGCTCATTAACTCAACTATTGCCGTTTTAATGTATTCATCTCTGGTCTTTCTATTAATATGCTTCTCCAGTATATTTTTACTAACAGTGCTTTGCGTTTGTAAAACAACATTTGTGATATGCTCAATCAGTTTCTCACGTGGCACGCTTTCAAACACTTTAATCACAGAATCCCAATCAACAGCAATGTTTATCTGCCTGCTTCTTACTTTTGCAATATCTTCACTTTGCATTCCCATCATAGTGTCATCATCATCTTTCGGCTTAACTGAAAATTCATTTGCACTGGTTAATATATGAGGAATACTTAACCGTAACATCAGAGAACTGCTGTCTATCCAATTTTTACCACCCGGCCATCCTGCTACATTTGGAGGATAAAATAACATTTGACCAAGTGTGCGTTGAAATAATAATTGCTCTTCTTCATACTCAAAAACCATGGGTAATAACCTGCGAATCCCTACAAGCAACTCTATTGGAGATTTTATCCTGTTCCCGATGTTTTTAGAATCATAAAACCAGTCGCTGGCATATATATCTTCTAAAAGTCTTTCTATGTTGTAGCCACTTTGATAAAATCTGCCGGCAAGCATTTCTATTTTAGCCGCATCCGGATTTTCATTTACAAAATATTTGTAAATTTTGCCGGTTATATATTTAGCAGTCTGCTGTTGCTCCAGCAAAATATCAATTATGTCATCTCCATTGAAGTTTCCGGTTTTGCCAAGAAAAGTTTTTTTACCGGTATCATGTTGAAAGGGGCGGTTCACAAATTCACCCTTAAGATTAAACCCCCATCCGGTAAATGCTCTTGCAGCTTCTTTAATATCATTCTCAGAATAATTCCCTCTTCCCATTGTAAAAAGTTCCATTACTTCACGGGCAAAGTTTTCATTCGGGTGTTGCTTTTTATTTTGTTGGTTATTGAGAAAAGAGATCATGGCAGGGCTCTTACTTACTTCTCTCAACATATCTCCAAAATTGCCTAATGCATTTGTTCGGACAATTTCTAATAGCTGTTGCTGAAAATAAATATTAATAACACGGCATGCAAATGCCCATGCCAGAATAAACTCATTTTTTCTCTTCAAGCCATGAATAGGTATCGATATCAATATTCTGCTTTATGATAGCAGATAACATTGCCG
>MWWB01000204.1_pt1 | contig 13557 bp, 13 predicted proteins | sample 1047291 | NCBI WGS metagenome assembly MWWB01 (sample SAMN06349976, study PRJNA376086) | soil metagenome | isolation source: MS4-1 sample Antarctic (ecotone) soil | place: Antarctica | reverse complement strand
CTTCTTCGCTTAACTGCTTGAGCTTGAATTGTAGGTAAGGAAACCTCGCCTCCGGGCATCCCTTTCTTACGAGGTCTTGAAAAAGAAGAGCCATGTCATCTCGCGCCTTAAGGTATCCGGCGATATATGCGGCTTCCTCTTTTTCATCGCCTCCGTGCCTATCTGCATAACATTCGGCCAGCATCTCAACTCGTTTCATGGTGTCTCGCTTTCTCCTATCCTTTCTAAAGTCGCTTTGCTCCCGAAAAAAGATACCCGGTTGCCACCAAAAAGGCCGTTACGATAGTGAGCAACAAACCCACGTAAGGGAGCGCCGCTGGAAGTATCACGGCATCGCTTCTGATTAACGTCGTCAGAATGAAGTTGATAAGGAGAACGTAGCCGATTAACGAAATGGCTCCTGCGGCGAAAAAAGTAAGCACCGCAAATAAGATTTGTAACGGCCTCCCGGCCCTATGGGTTGGAAAGAGCTTGCGCTTTATGGCTGGAAGAACTTCATAAAAAAGGTAGTGGACAAATCAGGTGGGATGATAAAAACTATAGGCATGGTTATCATCACCATCAAATGTCGTCACTGCGATAGCGAAAAGTTGGTGCGCGATGGACACACCACCAATGGGAAACAACGCTTCTGGTGCAAAGACTGTCAGCGCAGCAGTCGTGAAAACCCACAACCCAATGGCTACACCGAAGCGGAGCGGGAACAAATTCTCCGTGCTTACGAAGAACGCAGTTCTTTGCGCGGTCTGGAGCGAACCTTCGGCGTGTCGCGTTATACGGTCAGCGACTGGCTCAAAAAAAAGAAGCACAACTCCCCGCGTTGAGTGCCACGCTGGTCGTGCCTGACCCGCAAGAGCCAGCCGCGACCGTGCTGGAGTTGGATGAATTATGGTCATTTGTGCTGAAAAAGAGCCGGAAACGCTGGATTTGGATTGCGCTCTCACGCCACACCCGACAAGTTGTGGCCTACGCCATCGGCGACCGCAGCGAGGCGAGTTGTCGCAAACTGTGGGCACGCATCCCGGAGATGTATCGGCAGGGTCAGTGCTATACGGATTTCTGGGAAGCATACCGAAACGTCATCCCGGCAGAACAGCATACGCCGTGTGGCAAAGACAGTGGTCTGACCGCGCATGTCGAACGGTGGAACAATACACTGCGTCAGCGACTGGCGCGCTTCGTCAGAAAAACCTTGTCCTTCTCGAAGTCAGACCGGATGCACGAGATTTGTCTGCGGTTGTTTTTGCACCGCTACAATCTCTCACTGTCTCCCACCTGATTTGTCCATTACCATAAAAAATTCCCACACTAACGAGCGCCACAATCACGAAAATAATATTCTGAAGCGTCGCGAACGCGAAGAACTCCAAAGACAAAGCTGATCCAGCTACAAGCGTTATTTCGGGAGAAAGGCAACCGAGAAAAGCGCCAAGTATCACGCTCAGGCGGACTCGTGATTTCTGCGAGAGTGGAGCATCTACCCCCCGGGCCGCTCCTTTCAGGGCTTCTTTCTTCGCCTCGGTCGTGGCCTCTTTTGATTCTGTCTCGCTCTCGGCTCCAAGGGCGTTACTCTCCCCGGTGAAAAAAAGCTTTCTCCCGATAAACCATGAGAGGGCGGAGCCAACGACAAAGCCGAGAAGTAAAAGAGGCAATTCAATTTGTACATAATAGGACTTACGCAGTTGAACGAAGAATCAACAACTTACAGGAAGTCGTGATTCCGATAAGTCCTTTGTTTGCAACAATGGCTTTTCCAACTGCGTAAGTCCTACATAAAATGTGCGTTCGAGTAACCCCATGCCGATAAAAAAACCGAGAAATATGCCAACGCCCCCGCCCAAGAAAGTGAGCATTACTAGCTTCGCTTTGACGACTCTCTCCCCCCGATCACTACTTAAGGCGACGTACATTCTGTGCCCAAAGAAAAGAGAGAGGGGCACAGTGATATAAAGCAAGAGGGTTTGAGGTGGAAAATCCTCGGTGACGATGTTGATAGCGATTGCGATTAAGAAAAACGAAACGAAAGAAACGGACACGAGAGCGAGCACGCTTTGAAGTACGCGCATTAGTTCTTTTCGCGTGATTGGCTCCCCGGATTTCTTTTGATTACGATAAGCTCCGTAGCCAAATAGAAAGCCAAAAACGGCAGACACCAAAGGCCCCCACACCCCAGGGTATGAATCCCGCACGACAAGAAACAGATAATCAATGCCAAAATAACCCAACAGAACGCCGAGAAGTGCCGCCCCGATAACGATCACTTTCGAGCTGTTCTCGCTCGTCGCTCTGACTTCCTCGCGGCGCGGGCGTGGTCTCGGCGTTCGCGGAGCTTTGCGCCTCTTTGGCGGGGCCTCTGGCGTCTCTTCCTGAGCGGGGGGCGGCGGCGTCTCTGTCTCTTTTATTACCCGCAGTTCTTCCTGTAATTTCCGAAACGCCTCAGCCTTTTGTTCTGCAATGTTGTCAAAGCCCTGAAGCTCGGTCGCGTCTCCGATTTCAAAAGTGCCGTCCTTATAAAAAATAAAGCCGCCCTTCTTGCCGAGTATTGGTTTCTGCAATTATATGGGGCCTCGCTTTCAGTTGTAGTGTGAGAGCGTTTTTTTCTACCTTTCGCGGTGCCGGTCGCGTGCTTCTTTTTGTCGTTTCCTAACGTCTCTTGCTGCGTTGGCTCGCTCGTCGGCCTCGTCTCTTTGTTTCTGAGGCTCTACATATTCTATCTGCCGGGGCTTCTCCATCTCCCGCTCTTGGGTGTCCTTTTCCGGCTCGCCCACTGTACCAAGAAAGTATTGATCACTTGCGGGTCGTTCTATAAACCCTTCAACACTGGTATCCTTTGGTCGGAGCATCTCATCGAAAAGCCGCCGCCCTCGAAGCGTTATCTTGTAGACACCATAGGTCACTGACTTTACGTAAAAGGTGCAGCCGTTTCGCCGGTTCGTTTCGGGGATATGGTGAATGCTTGTGAACTCTGACGGATAGACGACGAAGCGCTCTTTTACAACTCCATTTTCGTCTGTGTACTCCTGCCGTCCTATCTGCTGGGCGGCATATTCAGCCGTAGAAGCAGTGCCGAGATAGAAAAATATCTTGCTTTGGCACATCCCTAAAAGCTCATCCGAAACGTCTGCGCCGATAGCGTCTCTAAGCCCGGCCTGATCTTGATAGCCGATCACTAGGATAGCTCCGCGCGCCCGCCCCATCGTTGCGATGGGATCAAGCTTAAGTTTTCCCGATTGCCTGATTTCATCTATCACGATCCACGTTCGGCGGGTTTCTGAGAGTGTCTGCTGCGTACTGATAATTTGCCCTAGGCGCTCAATAAAGAGCTGGTTAAGAGCATCATGCGCCGTGCCTTTAACAGCTCTTCCGAGTAAGAGAATCGAGCCGTCCGGATCATGAAGCCATTCGGTAATACTCATGCGCCGCTCACTCAGAATCTTGTTCCAGATGGCGCCAATGACTTCGTAGCGCTCCATGTAACTATAGAGCGTTGCGTCGATGCCTTCGGACGCTTTTCCTTTCTCTAAAATCCTTTCGATTAAATGGCGGGTCTCTTCCGTGTCTTCAAGAATCTGCTTCATCCGGTCAAGGCTTCGCATGTCTGTACACACGTCGTAAAGCGTCCACGGTTTGCCGCTTGCGATATGCGCTTTTAATACCCCTTTCAAAAGTGAGCGAGCGGAGGTACTCCAAAACGGATCGCCCGTCTCCTGAATCGGAATGAAAATTACGGCGATCTCGTCAATCGTTCTAAAATCTTGAAGGTCAAGACTGATCTCCCAAGCCCATGCCCTCTGGTCGAACGGATGGAGTGTTCTTACTAGCCCTCTCTCTTCGGAAACATCAATTCCCATTCCCGCGAGCACTGGAAAAGAGTCGTTGGACGCATCGTAAATGAGCGCCCTATGGTCGGGAATAACACCAATTCGGGGCATGGTTGACTGTAAAAAAAGCCTGATATTAACGGTCTTTCCGGTGCCGGGCGCACCAACTGCGGCAAGGCTCTTTTCACCTGTTGCATGGGGATACCAAACACCACCAAAAAAAAATGGGTACGGGTCTCCAAGCGTTTTCCACCATGATAGAAGTATTACTTTCCACGTTGATACAAGTCTCTCCCCTCGCTTTATATCTTTGTCAGTGTTCGCTATCTCGTGGGCGATGAGCGCAATTACTCCCCCCGTCACAAGGGACGCGACAAGGGGAAAGTAGGCTCTCATTCCCGGCCCGCCAATCGAGAAAACTTCTGTAAAAAAGACGTAAGAAAAAGCTGTTGCCAGAAGAAAAACGACGACCTGTATAACAAACAAAAAGAGGCGTCTAAGTAGTTTTCTCATTCCCGCACTCGCTCCCGCTCCTTGTCTCGTTCGCGGCCTAGCTCTTTTTCTTTCCGTAGCTCGAACGTGGTCGCAAGCTCCTTCTGTCGGGACTTGTACATCTCGCGTGATAGCTCGGTCAGTGTGTCGCCGGCGTCTCTAGCTTCGGTGTAAATCTTGGTCTCCCTTCTCGTTCGGCTCATCTGCACATAACTTAGTTCCCTATCTTGCATCATCCCGCCCGCGAGCACATACGCCCGCTCGTCCGTTTTGCCTTGCGCCTTGTGGGTCGTGATCGCATAGCCTAGCTCAACATGGTCGTAGCGTTCGGGCGTGATCCTTACCACTTCCCCGCTATCGAGCTTCACCGTGAGAAGGCGCTTCTTTAGGTCTATGCCGTTAACGGTTCCGGTGTCCCCGTTATTGACTCCGTACATTTTGCTGTTCCGGGTGAAGAGTACCCGATCATTCTCATAAAGAATTGATTCTTTGATTTTGATCGAAAGCTCGCCTAACTCGCCCCGGCTGTGCCTCGCTTCCTGCACCTGTTGGTTAAGCGCTCCGGTCTCGGCCTTCGTGCCCGCAAGAATTAACCGCTCTTTGAAATAGTTGGTGTCCTTCATCCAGTCGGACACAAGCTCTCGCTTTGCCTCGTTCCGGTTCTCTGATACCGATAATAGGCCCCGCTCGGCATATGCTTGTAACGCCGTCCTCGACTCCCCGAACGCGAAGTTTTTCGCCGCCGTCCTTGCCCAATCATCACGCTGCCGCCTAATGTCTTGAAGTGTTGATGCTCCGATCCGCTCCCCTATCGCCTTAAACGGTGCGCCGTGCTCGATTGGTTGGAGTTGCCTCTCGTCGCCGATGAGCACGATCTTTCCGCCGCTCTTGTGAACGGCTTCAACCAACTCGCTCATCTGCCTCGTGCCGACCATCCCGGCTTCATCAATCACAAGTATCGTTTTCGCGGTAAGCGTACTTCCATTCCCCTCGTCTTTCGCGCGCTCACTATCCATCAAAAATTTGGCGATGGTCTGGCTCTTTATTCCGGCTTCGTCCTCCAAACCTTTGGCGGCGACTGCCGCAAGCGCCGCCCCTCTGACTTCGTAGCCTTGCGCCTCCCAAAACTCACGCGCTGTTTTTAACAGCGTCGTCTTTCCCGTTCCCGCCATCCCCGAAACGGCGTGAATACTCGCGGTCTCTTGCGTGATGTCGTAAAGCGCTTTTTTCTGTTCTTGATTTAGAAATGAAGGGATCGCTATCGTCGCCGTGCCCGGCGAATAGTTGGCCGACTTCTTAAGGTCTGACACTTGAGAAAGCATCTTCTCCTCTAACGCGATTACTTCCTTCGTCGTGTAAAAATACTCGCCCTCCCACTTCCCTAAATTCACCGCCTCTTGGGTCACGTACTTTTTAACCGCCGCGTGAACGTCATCGGCTCCAAGCCCTCGCCCCTGACATAGTTCGGCCACTCGCCTGACAAATTCTTTCTCGGAAAAGTAACTTTGTGTCTCGGTGATTTTTTGCGCGGCGGCTTCCGCCGTAAAAGATTTTTCAAGCTCCCGGTCGGTGAGCCTCGGAAGCGTCTGGGCTAAAACTTTCTCATGTGAAAAGCCGTGCGCTCGTCCCGCCTCTTGCCACTCGTCAAAAAGTAGCTCTCGCGCGACGTGCGCTTTTTTCTCTCTCGTCGTCACCGTAAAGTGCGCCGCTCTCGCCGCTCCTTTGGCCCCTTCTTTTTCCATTGCAGAAAGGATCACTTCCCGGCGCTTTGAAAACTCTTCGGCCAAAGCATGAGGCACGCCCGCTATTTCAAACGTGTCCTTTTTGCCTTGCTCGATTTCTACCCCAAGGCGCTTCTCTAGTTGCGCCGACAGCTCGGCCCGGTAGACGGCCCCGGCTGCCATCTTGTGTCGAAAGATTTCCTTCGGCTCTAGTGCTCCGGTCGTGCCGTCCTCTCGGTGGGTGGTGTTAATGGCAACGGCGTGCGTGTGTAAGTGAGGGTCTTGGGCGCGGGAAGTCCCATGCTCGAACATGGCAAAAAGAAGGTTGCACCTTTCATGCTCTTCCCCTCCTTTTCCCTTGCGGGTATAGCCTGCTTCCCGCTCAAGATAATCAAGCGCCTTCTTGACCGCTTCACGTTGCGCGTCTTGAATCTCTTTGCGGGTCAAATCATCTGAGAGCGCCCATAAAACACTCGCCGACTTCGGGGCGGAGAACGTCAAATCAAAACCTGCCCGCCGTGAATCCTTCCCGGCGTTCTGGACAAGCTTTTCCTTGCCGTCTTTCGTGTAGCCTTCGCAGAGTCTTAAAAACTCTTCCCGATTAACCTCTCCCCCTACCCCAAGACGCTCCGCTTCCGTCCCGTGCCAGATGCCGGGCGGCTCCCCTCCCGCGTGGTAGTAATCCTCTCGGGCGAGGTCAGCGTAGTACCTGCCCGTTGCACTCCCGATTGATAACAACTCCCTTCACCGCCTTTCTCTCTTACCGCCTGCGGAATGTGTCGTTGATGTACTCTTCGGCCTCCGTCGCCGTCATCCCGGTTTGCACCAAAAGCATCTCGACACTGTTGACTAACCCCACCCGCAAAACTTCAAGCGACTCCTCCACACCCCCCAACCGCTCTTTGATTTTCTCCCGCTCGGCGTCGTCCAAATAGTCCTGCACAATACGCCGGGCCATCGGCCCTTCGGCCAATCCGTTATAGCTCTGGCCTAGCTTTCTAAGCCTCTTCCGGTAGTCGCTATCGAGCCGAAATGCTACCGGCGGTTTCTCCTCTGCCATGCCGCTAACCCCTCCGTTTCGCCTCAAGATCGTCGTGTAAACGCATTGTAAGCCCGTAGATTCACGGCTCGCAATGCGATTTTTGCGGCTCGCGTTTACAATTTGTAAACGCACCTTTCGGCAGCACTAATGCTGCCGAAAAAGGGATTTTGCCTTTCGCGTTTACACCGTGGTGCGTCAGGTATGAAGAAATTAAGATGGGGTTTTGTGAGGGGATTTAATGAAGGTGAAAGGATTTTAAGAGGGCTGTAATCTGCTCGGAAAAGTAAGGGCAGAACAATGCAAAACAAAGGTTGATTGTTGAAAAAAATTCGTGTCCGTCTGCGATTGGGTTTAGCTGCTTAGCAGACGGTCAAAGTTCTACTCCGCGTTTGGTGTACATGGTCTTGATGCGGGTGGGGTTCCTTTAAGGCGGTTAAATCAAATCCTATGCCCCTAGCTGCCTCTAGGTGAAGAGATTTCTGTGCGGCCTATAGTCCAGGATACCTTGCCTCAATTTGGGCGCTGTGGCTGCACTTCTTGGCGGCTGTTGTTTTCCCGTCCGTCACCATCCGAAACCCTGACGCATCGCAAAGCGGGCACGCCGCTGTCCGGTCTCGCCTCGCGTGGCTCTTCGCCGCTTCCTCAGCTTTGGCTTTCGCTTCAAGGTACGCCTCCGGGAGCTGCCAGTCGTCACGCTCGATAAAGGCTCTGACGTTCCCTCCCCGGTTTGTTTTCCCTTGCGTTTCTGGCAAATGATCGAGCGCTGGCATTTTTAACCGACAGGCTTCTAGCCGGTGAGTGACAAGTCTTCGGGCTTCGGTCTTGGTCACGCCTTTAGCCGTAAGCTTCTGAAGAAACCCTTCCTGCTCCGGGGTAAGATCGTTCGGTAATGCGGCGGGGGTTGTTGTTGGTGCTTGTTGAGGTCGGCGGTTCTCTTCAATCGTCGGTAGTGGTAGCCCTAGCTGCTTCCAGTTCTTTCCCCTCCGGCGTCGAATCCGCTTCGTTGATTCACTCGCCCCGCTTCCGGGGTAATAGCGGATGATGAAATCGACCTCACCGCTCTTTGCTCGCTCCTCAATGTATTCAACCTTTGACACGTAGCCGAAAGCTCGATGGTCTTTGATGAGTCGATTCATTTGGAGAACTACACGCTTTCGCTCATACCACCGTTTTAGCGTGTGATGCCGTTCGATGTACCACGAATAGCGAACCTCACAGAAGCCGGGGCCTTTCGTGTTGTTCGTCACTCCAAAGATTGAGGGCGCAATTAACTCATACCACCGGCGCGCGGCGGGGCTAACCGAAAACAGATATTCGTTATCAACCGGGCGCTGCGGTTGGTGCTTTTGAATCTCTAACTCTATCGGGTGAAGCTGAATATAAACCGTGTCTTCAAGGTCAAAGTCGAATGAGAATTTTCCGCTCTGTAACTCCTCTTGGGTGACGTGGGCGCTCCCGATGGCGTAAAGGGTCATTCGGGAAAAGCTGCCTTTGATGCGACGGTGAAGCGGCTTTCCCTCTTCGTCTGTCTCTGTTGTGGGGAGCCAAAAATCAGCGTCACACAAGGCTGCAACTATTTGCCGAACACATTTGAAAAGGTGTTCAGACTCCCAACCGCCGATTGACCATCCGAGAACCCGCAAACACTCGCGCACACTTCCAAGCGGGATAATAGAGGGAAGCTCGCCGCCGTTTTGCTCTCGTGCTTCATCGAGTGCTGGCTTGATGAGCTTTACCCATACTTCATGAGCGTCAATCCCCGGAGCACCAAGAGTGCTAGGGGTCACGTTCCACCGGATGGGATTCCCGGCTGAGTCCTGACCTCGAAAGTCTATCGGTTGGGTTAAAACTTCTTTCTGTTTGGTGAGGTAGAAGAATGGTAACTCTGTAGTGAACTTCGGAAGGTTTGTAACCGGGTGCTGCTTTGGCTTTAGAGGGACAAGGCTTTGATTCATGGGTTTTGGTTCCCTTAGAATTTCAAAAGCAACAACACGTCCGATAATTTCTCTCTTGTTGTTGTTTCTAATACATATCTAAATACAATACTCTTTTAGCCGATTTCCCTTTAGCGTCAATAACTTAATTCAAAAAAGGGCACCTGATATGACACGCTGAGGGCACCTGATATGACACGCTGAGGGCACCTGATATGACACGCTGAGGGCACCTGATATGACACGCCTTTGACGCCTGAAACCACACGCCCCGACAATCTGCGACATACACTCTGGCGCGAAGCGTCGGGGGTGGTTATTCCTCATTATCAAAGTTCTCCGCATAGGTTTCTAGGTGGGTGCGCTTTACTCGGTATCCTCGGCCTAGCTTGTTGAGTACGGCCTTGAGGTCTTGCCGGTGAATAGCGTCAAGTAATGCGCCCTCGCTGATTCCCGATAAAGCTCCTGCCTCTTCAAGCGTCAAATAGAATTTGCTTTCAAGCGAAACACGAGGAGCGGCTTGGGTCTGTTGCTCAGTGACGGTTCTGATTAGCTCTATGAGACCTGATAATTTTGAGTTCTCCGTCACCCGCGCCAAAGCATTATTGTCGCCGTTTGTCGGGGGTCCTCCCGGTGGCCGCGTGCCTTCCTCTTCAAGTTCGGCTTTGTATTTCGCTACCTCTTCCGGGTCGTAAACTGCTTCCTGCTTTCCCGACTTGCCGCGCTTGTAGGTAACGTGGAGAGATTCACGGCCTACTGCTCGTTGTAGTGAGCGGACACTAATTCCTAGCTCTTTTGCTGCTTCTTCTCCGTTCATGGGTGACCTTATATCACCTGCGACGCTTCGCGCCAATTGATTTTGTCGGGGATTGTCGGAGTAGCAAAGAAACGTAATGTCCGTTATCAGCCGCAACGGAATAGGGGTAACTATTTAGGCATTGAGCTAATGCACGACAAGTAAAGTATAGAACCGCCATTTGCCAGCCACGATTATTCCCTATCATCTGCTCCTTGCTCTGCCACTCTCGACTTTGACTCAGGCGATGAACCTTTACAGCGCGGCTCATATCTTCAGGATTTACGCGCAAGGCGCAGACGCCATCTTCCGTCTCGTCCACCGTCTCACAGACAAAGTCGAAGACTTAGAGGCACAACTCATTCGCTCGCCCCAACCTATCATCGCCGCGCTTTCGAAAGAACTTACCAAAGTTAAAAGCACGCTCGCACGCCAAAATAACGAACTGCGACACGCGCGCCAACTCAACCATCAACTCCTGCGCCGCCTGCGTGAACTCGAACGTGAGGTTGAGCGCGGCGCCCCTGTCGAACGCGACTCGCATAACTCAAGCTTACCACCGGCGCTCGATCTCCCATGGAAAAAGCTTACGCGCACTCGTTCGCTCCGCCAGAAGTCCGGCAGACCAGTCGGCGGACAACTCGGTCATCAAGGAGCAACTCTCAGGCAGGTTGCCGAGCCTGAGAGCATCATCATTCATACTCCCGAAGTTTGTTTACATTGCAACGCCGCGCTCCATCACAGCCAACTGCTGACTGTCACCCGGCGACAAGTCTTCGATATCGCTGAGGGGCGACTGACAGTTACCGAACATCGGGCGGAGACTCATCATTGCGACCAATGTGGCACACGGACGAAGGCTAAGTTCCCTGCTGTGGTTCGCGCGCCCGTGCAATATGGACAAGGTGTTCTTGCGCGCGCTGTCTATCTCCACCTTTATCAACTGCTCCCGGTGGCTCGCACCGCAGAGACCATGCGTGACCTCTTCAGTTGCCGCATTTCGGCGGCCTCCATTCAGCGCGCCGCCCGCGTTTCTTCAGGAAAACTCGTTAATACTGAGCAACGGATCAAAGCCGCGATCCGCGACGCTTCGGTTATCGGCGTGGACGAGACAGGGCTTCGCGTTGCCGGGCAAGGCGGCTACGTTCACGTCGCCAGGACCGAAGAGATGACGCATTATGCTTATGATGAGCGACGCGGCAAGGCGGCGATGGACGAAATCGGCATCCTCCCGCAGTTCACGGGCACGCTCGTGCGTGATGGCTTCGCTTCCTACAAGTGGTATGAACAGTGCCGCCATAGCCTCTGTAATGCTCATCTACTCCGTGACCTCGTTTTCGTTGAAGAGGTCAACCCTGAGCAGAAGGTCTGGACGACACCGCTCGCCAAGTTACTCCTGAAGATCAAGGACAGGGTGGCTCAAGCAAAGGTCGAGACCACTTCTCAGTTAAACGAGCAGATGAAAAACGACTTCCTCCACCGCTATGATAAGTTGGTCAGAAAAGCTGATCGCCTCAACCCGCCACTACCAAGAGAAAAAACGGAGCGTGCCGCCGCGAAAAAGCCGGCGGTGCAACTAACACCACGCCGCTTGATCAACCGCTTGCAAAAACGCCGCGATGAAGTCTTGCGCTTCATGACGGACATCAGTGTGCCGTTCGACAACAACGGCTCGGAACGTGACCTGCGGATGGTCAAGTTGCAGCAGAAAATCTCCGGCTGTTTCCGCACGCCTGATGGCGCAAGGAACTTCTGTCGGGTGAGAAGCTATCTCTCGACCGCGCGCAAGCAGGGCTACTCACTTCTCCGCTCGCTGGAACGTGCCTTTAACGGTAAGCCGCTCGCCTTTCAATAATCTGGAAATCAATCGAATCTACCCCTGCCGGGTACGTGAATAGTTACGAATAGGGCTTATCAGACACGAGGCGGCTCTTTACATCGCACGCAATTCAATCAACGCCATTACAACTAAGTTCTTTCTGATTCTTGTGTGGAGAGGTGCTGCTCAGCGCATTCTAGGCAGTACCTAAGGTTCAATCGAACTTTAGAATTTTTACCGATGTAACCTCCAACATGCTGACCCTCGCCTTCTGCAACAAGAATCTTCTTACAATCTCCACAGCTAGGAAGTATGTCATTAAAGACTTCCACTTCCCGACTTAATTCTTTCGTCCGGCGGGCGACGCGATCAACCATAATCGCAAATCCAACAAGCACGGCGATACGGATCACAGCATTGATTATCGAATCGGTAAAAGTCCAAGGTGCAGCCCACAGAGTCGTAAAATACAGTCGAACTAATGGCAAGACAATGGCAAGCAGTAACCCCCACTGGCGTCCGCTGTACCACGCCGCAAAACCAACGGGCAAAATATAGACAATAGGGAAACGAACGATGGGAAAACTGGCATAGTCAAAGGACAGAACGGCCAGACTCATACCAATCCAGCACGTGACAGGTAGAAATCTAGGGCGATGAATGAGAGACGTTTTAGAAATGCCGGGTAATGTTTCCATAGTGGTAAAGGTCTGAATTGTTTAGCTGAGAACTTCCGAAACTTGAACATAATAATAAATTATCAGTCCCGATCTTGAAAACGGCAGAGGATTTTTTGTCCAAAACGCAAGATGTTGCGGTTGGGCATTCCGGTTTTGAGAGTAGAACTGTCACCGAAAGAAGCGAATTTCAAAAAGGGCAGGGGACTACTATATCTAGTGCTTTAACGCGGGCGCGCGGAGCGTCGGCGCAGCCGTCCTCCGGTGGCATACTCAAGCCTCTATACTGCTCAAGATTCCGCTCCCTTCGTCACTCGTCAGAAAGAATATCTTCAATGTCACGCTTGCCGTGAAGCACTCTTAGTACCTCAATCCCGTCATCGGTAGGCTTATAAAAAATAAGGTGGTCTTCAAAGCCTTTCACCGGCCACACGCGGACGTTACGAAGGCGAGAAGAGCGAAACTGGCGGGGGCTTCCGATAAGTGGCATCTTCGCCAAAAACTCTAACGACTCTTCCGCCGCAACCAAAAAGCGCACCCCGGCGTCAAGGTTCTCTTCACCGATATAGACGAAGCCCTCTTCAATGTCTCGCTCGGCCTGTGTCCTCTTAGTGACGTTCATTTTTTCGCGGCCTTCTTCGCGTGGATGCGCTCAAGGCCGCGTTGCTTGATGGCTTCCCAATCCTTCTTAGTGAGCGGTGACGCCGGGCCACTCTCTAGCGCCTCAATGAGAAGCGTCTCTAGCCGCTCCTCTTCTTTTTGCTTCTTCGCGTCTCGCACAAGCTCCCGCACATACTCGCTTGCCGTCCCGTAACCTCCGCTTGAAACCTCATCCTCAATGAACTCCTTCATTGATTCGGGAACTGAGATATTCATGCTCGTCATTTGGTCTTTTGTGTCTTGCTTCATATCATTAAGTCTAGCAGAATCTGGCAGTTTATGCCATAAGGTTTCACATGACTTTCTTACACCGGGTCAAGAAAAAAACACGAAACCCTATTCTATTTAACCGCGTCTCGTGTCTTCTTCCCTAGAAGGCAAATTCTCGTGATGTAAAAAAGCTTTTAGAACAAAGATTAAAAGTCGCGCTCTAACCGCTTCGCCCGCTCATGCGCTTCTCTGATAATTTCCTGCATTGTCTTCCTTCGCTCCTCGATTTCTTCTTCGCTTAACTGCTTGAGCTTGAATTGTAGGTAAGGAAACCTCGCCTCCGGGCATCCCTTTCTTACGAGGTCTTGAAAAAGAAGAGCCATGT
>MWWB01000203.1_pt1 | contig 13560 bp, 9 predicted proteins | sample 1047291 | NCBI WGS metagenome assembly MWWB01 (sample SAMN06349976, study PRJNA376086) | soil metagenome | isolation source: MS4-1 sample Antarctic (ecotone) soil | place: Antarctica | reverse complement strand
CTCTTTAAATCATCCTACAGGTTGTCAATCATATTATATTCTAAAATATGTATTTTTTTTAATAGTTTTTTTACATATTCGCTGTAACTTGGCCAAATATTTAATATTTAAACACGTTTTCTATTAAAACAAACCATTACAGAAATGAAAAAAGTTACTATTAAGCAGATGGCTCCATTTTTAGTTTTAGCAGCCGTTGCAATTGCTTCTATCTTTATTCCTTCCATTTCAGTATTTGAAGATAAAAAGGGTGTTTACAATTCAGCAGATATTGGATGGATTTTAGTAGCTACTGCGCTCGTATTTTTAATGACTCCGGGCCTTGCATTTTTTTATGGCGGAATGGTACATAGAAAAAATGTGATTTCTACTATGATTAAAAGCGTGGTGGCAGCAGGAGTAGTAAGTATTTTATGGGTAGTCGTTGGTTTTAGCCTTTGCTTCGGAGATACCGTAGGAGGTGTTATAGGCAACCCTTCAACATTTTTGTTTTTTAAAGGCGTAATGTCCGGCGCTCCCTGGAGTCTTGCCCCTACTATTCCACTCGGTTTGTTTGCATTGTTTCAATTAATGTTTGCCATCATTACCCCGGGACTGGTGGTCGGTGCCGTTGCTGAAAGAATCCGTTTTACTTCCTATATTCTATTTATCGCTCTCTTTAGTTTATTGGTATATGCACCTATAGCACATTGGACATGGCATCCCGAGGGATTTTTATTTAAAATGGGTGTATTGGATTTTGCAGGTGGTACAGTAGTTCATATTTCTGCAGGATGTGCAGCTTTGGCGGGTGCTTTGGTTTTAAAACGCCGCCAGTCTCACATTGATAACAAGGAGATCCCACCGGCTAATATTCCTTATGTTTTAATAGGTACAGGTTTACTTTGGTTTGGCTGGTTTGGTTTTAACGCAGGTTCAGCCCTCGCTGCAAATTCTCTGGCTGTTTCTGCTTTTGCTTCTACTAATACAGCCGCCGCCGCAGCAGGTTTATCATGGATGTTTTTTGATGCAATGCGCGGAAAAAAACCTTCTGTTTTAGGTTTTTGCATAGGTGCAGTCGTTGGCCTGGTAGCTATAACTCCGGGTGCCGGTTTTGTAGCTGTACCTCAAAGTATTTTTATTGGTGTACTGGCAGCTATCATTTCTAATGTGGCTGTTTATTATAAGCAAAAATCCTCTTTAGATGATACGCTCGATGTTTTTCCTTGTCATGGAGTAGGCGGTATCGTAGGTATGTTGTTAACCGGTATTTTTGCAACCAAAGCAGTTAATACTGCCGGTAACGACGGTCTATTTTATGGTAACGCAGCTTTCTTCTTTACCCAGGTTAAAGCTTTGGGCATAGTGGTGGCATATAGTTTCGCAGCTTCTTATGCTATATTCAAATTCATCAATTTCATCTTGCCAATGCGTGTAACATCAGAAGAAGAACTTCTCGGATTAGACGCCTCTCAACACAACGAAAAATATATGCAGGGAACATTATTAGTTCCAACCAATGGTGTACTTAAAGAAGAAATTATCGAAGAATAAAATAAAATAAAAAGGTACGGCATAATACAAGCTTCGGCAAAAAGCTTATGTGCCGTACCCTTCATTTCAAATTTAAAACCAAAACAATGTTACAAAAATTTTTTGCAACAGCCATAGGTATGGCTGCAGTTTCCGGAATTTATTCGCAGGACTCCACAAAAAGTTCTCCATTTAAACTTTCTGCTTCGGCTGACGTGTATTACCGGTACAACTTTCACGATCCTCCAAAAACAGCAACTCCTCTTTATAACAATCTGACAAGTTTTACTCCTTCCCAAAACTCTTTTGAGTTAGGAATGGTTTCAGTTAAGGGCGAACATACTATCGGAAAGGCTTCGATGGTTGCTGATGTAGGTTTTGGAAGAAGGGTGGAAGACTTTTCTTATAACGATAATCCCCAGAAGAACGGTTTTGTAAGTTTAGCTAACATCAAACAGTTGTATTTAAGCTATGCTGTTTCGGATAAGTTTAAATTATCGATGGGTAAATGGGCAACTCATATAGGTTACGAATTAGTTGATGCATACCTGAATCGTAATTACAGTATGTCGTACATGTTTTCGTACGGTCCGTTTTTTCATACAGGTTTAAAAGCAGATATTGGATTGGGCGGTAAAAGCGCTCTAATGTTTGGTATAGCAGATCCTACAGATTTCACAACAACTATTTCACCATCTAAATTTGTTATTGGCCAGTTCAGTACAGGCAGCAGCGACGATAAGTTTAAGGCGTATTTAAATTATCAGGGCGGCAGGGTTTCTCCCGGTATGAAACTTAACCAATTTGATTTGGTTTTAACAGGGGCTATAAGTGATAAGTTTAGTTTAGGCTACAACGGTACAGTTCAATCACGTAAGCCAGGTTCTGAGTCGGGTGATAGCTGGTGGGGAAGCGCTTTATATTTCAATGTTGATCCTGCTACCAACTTTGGCTTAACCTTACGTACCGAATATTTTCATGATGAAAAGAATGTTGCCGGAGTGGGAAGTAATATTTTTGGAACTACCCTTTCGGGCAATATTAAAATTGATAGACTTACCATTATTCCTGAGTTGCGGCTCGACAATGCTTCAAGTGCCGTATTTTCTAAAGGAAATGGTCGTAAAACCAAAAACACATCTACGGCATTGTTAGCTGCTGTATATAGTTTTTAAATAAGGCTTACTATTCATCGTTATATTCTTACAGCGGATTCTATTACAATAAGGCTATAAGATAACATTTTAGCCCTGCACTTTCTGCAGGGCTTTTGTTATTTAATATGTTTGTTATCTTATTATTTTCAATGGTTATAATAATAATAGTCTATTTAATTCTGTAATAAAGTATGAATATTTACGCTTCAAACTCAACTAAAATAGTCGTTCAAATTTCAGATCCTTTCTTCGCATTGCAATATCTTCATCGCTCAAAAATCTCTGTCATGAAGCAATGGTTTTTTCTCCTCCTTTTTTTGGTCATGTTATTTCATTCCTGCAAAAACAATTCGACTGAAAATACTCAACCGGATTTTTTGGCAAAAAACATTGACACAACCATTAACCCTGCAGAGAACTTTTTTGACTATGCTGTTGGTAACTGGGCTAAAAATACTCCTATACCCGAAGAAGAAAGTGGCTGGGGTATAGGCAACATGGTTCAGGAGGAAATTTATATACGTCTGCGAAAAATTAATGAAGATGCGGCGGGCGAGAAATCCAGTAAAGGCGTATCTCAAAAAATAGGGGACTTTTGGTATAGCGGCATGGACACTCTATCTATAGAACAACAGGGATTGAAACCTTTAGCGGCGGACCTCGACCAGATTGAACATATGCGGTCAACAAACGATATAGTTAATGTAGCAGCAGATTTTCATATTAAGGGTGTTAATGTATTATTTAGCGATTATGTTGCGCAGGATGATAAGAACAGCGAGGTGTATGCTTACCAAATGAGCCAGGGCGGATTGGGAATGCCTAACCGCGATTATTACTTCAACACAGATGCAAGAACAGCGGGAGTACGTAAAGCATATAACACTTATCTCGTTAAAACCTTTATGCAACTGGGTAACGATACTTTAACTGCATCTGCAAATGCAAAGGTTGTGTATGATCTTGAAACAAGACTTGCAAAGGCAAGCCGCAAACTTGCAGCGCTAAGAGACCCCTATAAAAATTATAATAAAATGGATGTTAATGGGCTTAGCCGCCTATCATCTAACATAAACTGGCAATCTTATTTTAAGAAAATAAAGGTGGATAAAATAGATTCAGTTATTGTTGGCCAGCCTGAGTTTTATACCGCTTTAAATAATGAACTTAAGAACACTACTATTGAGGACTGGAAGAATTATTTGCGCTTTCATCTAATCAGTAGTAATGCTCCTTATCTTGATAAAAAGACCTTTGGCAACTATTTTGAATATCGTAAAAGTCTTAGTGGAGCCACTGCTCCCCGGCCAAGGTGGAAAAGGGTAATGGATGCAGAAGAAGATGCTATGGGCGAAGCATTAGGTCAATTGTTTGTAAAGGAATATTTTAATGAAAATGCGAAAAAGCGTTATACAGATCTGGTCGAAAACATTAGGGATGCTTATAAAGAGAGGATTAAGAAACTTACGTGGATGAGTGACAGCACTAAACAGAAGGCATACAGTAAATTAAATAAGATAACCAAGAAAGTAGGGTATCCTGATAAGTGGAAAGACTTTAGCGCATTGAAAATTGATCGCGGGCCTTTTGTACTTAATATGCAAAGGGCAAACGAATGGTGGCATAACTACATGGTAAATAAATTAGGCAAGCCTGTTGACAGGGATGAGTGGCAAATGTCTCCACAAACTTATAATGCCTATTATAACCCAAGCAACAACGAGATTGTACTGCCGGCTGGTATTTTTGCTGTTCCCGGTATGAAGGATGAAGATTTAGATGATGCATTCGTGTATGGATATGCTGGCGCTTCTACCATTGGACATGAAATAACACATGGGTTCGACGACCAGGGAAGGCAATATGATGAAAAAGGAAATTTGCGCGATTGGTGGCAGGCAAGTGATGCTACGCAATTTAAAGAAAGGGCAAAATACATTATCAAACAATTCAACGAATTTAATCCTGTTGACACACTGCATATAAATGGCGATGCTACCCAGGGTGAGAACATCGCCGACCTCGGTGGGCTCCTTATAGGATTAGATGCCTTTAAAGAAATGGATGCCTTTAAAAACGGTAAGAAAATTGGCGGACTAACACCATTGCAACGTTACTTTCTTGGCTATGCTTATGGGTGGATGTATAAAGTGCGTAAAGAAAGATTAGCTAACCAGGTGATAACAGATGTGCATGCACCGGCAAAAGAAAGGGTAAATGGCCCTATGGTCAATATACCTGAATTTTATGAAGCCTTTAATATAAAGCCGGGAAATAAAATGTACAGGGCAGACAGCACACGGGTACATATCTGGTAACCATCAATTCCCCATATTCCACGTTATTCTAATATCTGGTATTCTTAAACTCATGTAGGAAGGCGAATAAATAAAACTTCTTTATTATTATTAGAAAAAGTAGAAAAAAGAAACGTTAAAATTATGATAATTATTATATTTGAGAAAGAACGATGCTTAGCAACTTCTTACTTAAGCAAGGAATATTTTTAACCCCATTTAAAAAAATGCCATTATGAAAAAAAGTTTACTTCTCTTTTTGGGAGCAGGCCTAATATGCGCCTGTCCCGCTTTTTCGCAATTTACTGTTACCAATCTTAATGTGCCTGTTCAACATGCAGATATCTCCGTTGTCGATATTGATAGAGACGGTGATTTGGATATTGTTGTAACGGGTGAAGATGGCAATGCCCGTAATTTACGTGTATTCAAAAATAATGGAACCGGCACTTTTACAGCGGCTACCTCTCCCTTTACACCTGTTACACGTGCTACCATTGATTGGAATGATATAAACCAGGACGGTATAATAGACGTAATATTGTCTGGCTTTACAGCCTCAGGCGCTGCTTTTGATAGCGTTTACACATCAGACGGGGCTGGAAACTTTACAAGGGCTACAACTATCCCGCTTCCCCAGATAGCCCCCAGTGCAGGTTTTGCCGACCTGAACAACGATGGCTATACCGACATTTATGCATTTGGTAATATTAATATAGGGGCAGGTAAGCCAAAGATTTTATTTAATAATAGGGCTGGCGGCTTTACTATAGATTCAACTCAATTTGCAGCAAACGCATTTATTGACCCGGATGTTACCGTTGTAGATTTTGACAACGATAGAGACTTGGATCTTTTTGTAAATGCCTATGACACACTCCTCAAAACTCGTTTTGCAAGGATGTTTGTAAATAATGGCTCAGGAGCTTTTACGGTAAGAAATCTCAATATCATTGAAAAAGGATATGGTTCTGCCATATGGGGCGATTATAATGGTGATGGATATTTGGATTTGTTATTGAATGGAGATGGAGGTGCTTCAGGCGAAGCCTCAAATAATATTTACCGTCTTTATCGCAACAATGCAGGAACTACTTTTACAGAGGTTACTACCTTTCAACCATATAGACAACTAAGCACGGGTGATGGTGGCCGCTTTGCAGATTGGGATAACGACGGAGATTTAGATATTATAGTAACAGGCTTCAGTGAAACTGCAGTAACACCAACACAGGCAACCGCCATCTTTTTAAACAACGCCGGAACTTTTACCCCTATGGCCAATAATGCAACTTTGCCAGGCGTATCAGAAAGCTCTATTGAAGTAGCAGATATTGATGGAGACACTGACCTTGATCTGCTTTTAACCGGTTTTTCAGGAAATAACTTTAGCGGTGCCGGCAGTGCGCTCAATGCTAATGTTACTTTAATCGTTCGAAATCCTGCTACGGTTGTCAATGTAGCTCCAACAGCACCTACTGGTTTAGTTGCCTCCGGTTCTCAGGCGGCAGTTACCTTTACCTGGAATGCTGCTACTGATGCAACAACTCCTGCAAATGCTCTTTCATACAATTTGTTCCTGGTTAATGTTACTACCGGCATGTGGATGTACTATCCAATCGCTGATACTGCCACAGGGAAACTGGGTATTCAACGATTGGGAAATGTGCAGCTTAATAAAGGCTGGGTAGTAAAGAACCTGCCCGCAGGAACTTATCGCTGGGGAGTACAGGCGATAGATAACAGCTTTATGGGTTCTGTGTTCGCTAAATCAACTTTCACCGTAACGGCAACTGGTACTTTACCTATAGTTCTTGCCAACTTTGCTGTTAAACCTGAAAATAATAAAGCCAAAATTGAATGGTCAACAACTGCTGAACAGGGTAATGACCGTTTCGTGGTAGAACGCTCTGCCGATGGTATTAATTTTACCCCTTTTGCAACTGTAAAAGGAAATGGAACATCTTCTGCTGCCCACCAATATTTTGTATATGATAACAGTCCGTTAGAAGGAACAAACTATTATCGTTTGGTACAATACAATATGGATGGAAGAAATACAAATCACGGTATAAGAACAGCTAATTTTAGAAACTTGCCAGGTGCAACTTTAATGGTTTTTCCAAATCCTATTATTAAAGATTTTGGCATACGATTAAACAATTACTCAGGCAAGCAGGTATCGGTTACCGTTAGCGATATGTCAGGAAAGATGGTACACAGAGAAATAATTCAAACAGGGATTAGCCAGAGCGATTATAGATTAAATGTAAACAATAAGCCACTTCCGGGTCAATACATATTACAGGTAAGCGGAGAAGGCCTAAATAAAATTGTAAGTATTTTAGTGAAGTAATCTTAGCATATAAATTAGAATATAGTAAGAGCAGCGTCAAAAAAACGCTGCTCTTATTATTACAAACAATCTGTAAAAATATTACTTGTAGTAAACCCGCGGCTTTACATTTAAAATCATACTTTTCAATTCTTATTATTATCAACCAAATGGGAAAGCTGATATTTTTTTTGTTATTGTTCACAACTCTCTATAGCCAATCATATGGGCAAAAACTTACTCCCGAAGAAAAAAGGATAGTTGATAACGTTGAAAAGGGAATGCCACAAACACTTCAATTACTTGAGGAACTGGTTAATATAAACAGCGGTACTTTAAATGTTGAAGGGGTAAAAAAAGTTGGAGATGTGCTGGGAAAGCAATTTGAGAATATAGGATTTGAAACAACGTGGATAAGCTTACCTGATTCTCTTAAACGTGCAGGTCATTTGGTTGCTTTTAAAAAAGGAAACAAAGGGAAGAAGTTATTTTTGATAGGTCATCTTGATACTGTGTTTGAACCCGATATGCCTGCTAATCCTTATACAAAATTAAACGACAGCACAGCAACCGGTCAGGGTGTTAATGACATGAAGGGCGGCGACCTTGTTATCTTAGGAGCGTTAAAGGCATTGGAAAGTGCGGGATTATTAAAGGATGTTTCGATAACTGCGTACTTTACAGGTGATGAAGAAAAAACGGGTGTACCCATCTATGTGAGCCGTGCCGATTTCGTTGAAAGAGCAAAGCAGTGTGATGTTGCTTTAGCTTTTGAAGGTGCGCAAGGACTTAATACTGTAGCAACTGCGCGTCGCGGTGCAAGCGGTTGGAAGTTAAAGGTATCTGGCAAACAAGCCCATAGTGGAGGCATATTTAGCAACGGCTACGGAGCTATTTACGAGGCGGCAAGAATAGTAAATACGTTTAGAGAGGAATTAAGTAAAGAGCAGTATCTCACTTTTAATCCCGGTATTTTTATAGGAGGTTCCGAAGTTTTGTATGACTCTGCTAATATCCGTGCAGATGTTTCAGGCAAAACAAATATTATATCTCCTTCTGCAATTGTTCAGGGCGATCTTCGTTTTTTAACCGACAAGCAAAAAGAAGCTGCGCGGGCAAAAATGAGAACTATTGCCACAACGAATAATTTAGCTGGTACAAGTGCTGAAATCGCATTTACTGATAATATTCCTGGCATGGAACCAACCGAGGGTAATAACCGTTTGCGTGAAGTATTAAGTAAAGTAAATATTGATCTTGGTTTTGGGCCGGTTAAAGCAGGAAACCCGGGAAGCAGGGGTGCAGGAGATATTTCTTATATCGCTAAATATATAGATTGCCTCGATGGATTAGGCGTAAGTGGAAAAGGCGCTCATGCACCTGGCGAAACAATTGATCTTGTCCAATTTCCAAAGTTAATCCAACGTGCTGCGTTGTTCATTTATAGATTAACTAAATAATGAAGTAGGCTTATTAGTTGAAACCTGTCGAAAAGAGCGACCCTGCAGCCAAGCTTCTATTATTAGATGCACAGCTTAAAATACCGATTTAATTATTAGGCCTATTAGAAGCAGCAGGGTTATTTACCGTTAATGAATATTGCTTTTTATTTTCTCCCGTTGTGCAAGGTATAGGCCGCTAATTACTAATGAGGTACCTAAATATGTGAGTCCTGTAATAGGTTCATCTAACAAAGTTGCAGCATATACAAAACCAAAAACAGGACAAAGAAACAACCATAACGATGCCCTTACAGCATCTTGTTTAACAAGAAAGAACCATAGCTGTAATGCAGCTATAGAAACCGGAACTACAAGCCAAAAGACTGCCCCCCAAAATTGATAATTGAAATTAGTTGTATTGAAATCTGCTGTTAGTAATGTAAATGGAAGCAATAATATTCCACCGATTAATACCTGCCACCCGTTTATTACAATATTTTCCATTTTCCACTGTATGCCTGCATAATAAACTGTAGCTACAGATACTGACAGTAGTCCGGCAAGCAGTATTAATAATCCTTGTACTGTTGCGTGGCTATTTTGTAGTAAAGGATAACTTGCTATCACTACTCCTGTTAACCCAAGAATGAGTCCTGCTACCTCAAACCATCGCAATTTTCTTTTAAGCCAGAGAGCGGACATTACCATAATAAGCAACGGACTGATTGCCACTGCAAGACTGCCTATACCGGCAGAAACATATTTTAAAGCTATAACGTATGCGCCTAAATAAACAGTAGTATTTAAAAGGGAGAAAATAAATAAGTGCCTCCACTCTTTTCCGTGTGGTATTCGATGTTTACGGCGGCTTATAGCATAGGCAAAAAGTAGCATTGTTACGCCGGCAATAAAGAAGCGAACGTTTGCTAATATCAGCGGATCTGCAACTGCCACTCCAAACTTGGTAGCAACAGATGCTGATGCCCATAAAGCTGCAAACATTAACCCCGGTAATAAGCGATGCATAATATTACTTTCAGGATAACTTATTAAAGGAGGGAAATTAGAACGATATAAATTTTTAACTACTTTATGTTCACTTGTGTTACAACGTGATTTTTTTGAGAGGCATTAAAATACAAAAAGCGGCAAAGCCGCTTTTTGTATTTTAAGTTACCTGTTAATTTGCTATTGTGCTTGTGTGCTTCCGGTACTTGCACTTATCTTAGAAAGCATATCCCGATGCATCTTAATTTTAGGCAAAGCCTTTGATGCCAGTGCTTTTATTTCAGCATCTTGTGTTTGGCTTAAAACGTTTTGCAGTTCGCTAATTTTAGCATCGTGCATGGTAAGCATTTCGCTTGCCCAGGCCTGGTCAAATTCTTTACCTGATGCTCCTGACATAGACGACATTCCAGACATATCTGTACTTGCAGCAGGAACGGTAACCTGCTTTTTAGCAGCAAGAGTTTTAAGGTCACTTGCCATTTGAGTATGGTCTGTCATCATTTGTGCAGCAGCTTTCTTTACGCTTGCACTAGTTCCTTTATCGAGCCCCATTTTTATAACCTGCATTTCCATAGCATTGTCTGTAATGTTTTTACTTATAAAATCATTAGCTGTCATTGCTGTACTTGTATCATTAGTATTACCGGGTGCCATAGTAGAAGCGGAGTCACCCATAGTGGTCCCCGATGCAGACGAGGTACTGTTATTAGTACTATCAGTACTTTCAGTAGAACTTCCCGAATTACAGGCTACTGCCGCAAACATTGTAGTTGCTACTAATAATCGGGACAGACAGATATTAAACTTTTTCATAAAATTCTTTTTAGTTTAGAAATCAATAAGATAATTTTTTCAATACGATATACATAAAAAACTGTTCCACCAGCGGGCTTATTATAACTTTTTCAAAGTAACCATCATCTGTCCATAGTTCTTTACCCCTGCACTATTGCCTTTTATTACAGCTAACTGCCAAGCCTGAATTTCTGCTGTATTACTTATAGAACCCTGCTTAGAAAGGTCTGGTCCGTTGAATTTAGATTGTTCTCATCATCGTCTTTTGAACACAAGAATAAAACTACCGGCGCAACTAAGCACCCTACGAAAAATATCCTGGCGAATTTCATAAATTTCATTTTTTCAGTTTAATAAATAACGCTTTTGTTAGATCAGGGCTTGAAGGTGCATAAATGCATTAGAATTATATAGGTAGCTTTTTAATTTTCAATTGCTGCATCATATATATCGTTACAGGAAATGAAAGCGTAAGTATAAAAATGTGGTACCGCAAAACTGAGGGAGCAAGCAATACAACAAAAAAGAAATTCGCTAAGTATAGCGTGCTAAAGCATAATAATGTATAATTAAATAAACGCGGCCGGCACTTGTAATTTTTACTTAAGAGATACCAAAAAGTAAATACAATAAATAAGGCATTCGTTATAGTAAATCCATATTTCCATGGATTAAAAACAATGGTGTACAAGAGTGGATAATGTTGGGGTGTTTTATTGGTTTTATACTGATAATATTCCTGAGCTACACCTCCTATCGTATCATTGCCTTCCATATAATCTTCATAAACTTCAAGTGATGGAAAAAAGTAGGCTTTAGAATTAGGTATTGCAAAATGCTTTAAATAACTAAAAGGTTTTTTCAAGATAATGGTTCTCCCAAATTTTGAGTAAACAGGCCCTAACGTATTCCATGTTCTAAAGTAACCGACTTTCTTTTTGGCAAAAACACTCACGTACTTTTTTAAAGGGCTATACTCATGCCACATATACCACGCACTCGCATCAGCAGGAATGAAAGAAGCAGTATCAAAAAAAGGTAGTGCATATAGCAAAAATTCTTTTGTTTGTTTATCAGCTATTGTTGATGTATCCAATTTTTCATACCGTAAAATGTGCATTGCATTATTAGCCATTTGCCACCCACTAAAGGCTGAGAAAATTTTTGTGCCTGTATAGCGTTCCGTTGCCCTTAGAGTAGACAATATTAATAATGCAATCAGCAGGAAACTGGAAAATATGTAAACCACTTTTTTCCACCATACCTGTTTAGAAATAACTAACGCGAGAGAGCTAATTGCCGGAAAAATTATTGCGTTATAACGTAGCTGAAATAAAAGTGCGAGTATGGCTAATTGTATAACAATCACGTACCTTGAAGGCTTATACAGGATCCATATAAGTAAGGTAAAAAAGGCAATTGTAAAGCTAAAAAAGAAAGCATCAGCCGATACATAGTTACTATAGAACAGGTAAAAAGGATTCAGTATAAGCAGAGCAAAGAGCAGGTTTTTACTTACCCTGTTGTAAGCGAAGAAGTAAATACAGGTAAAAAATAAAATTAAATTGGCAATAAGGTTGCTAAAGTATTGGGCTGCAGTTAATGCAAGATCAGAGATTGAAAAATGTTTAAAAAACTGAACAAGTTTACTATAACCTATAGGCCTGAAAGTAACGGGTTGATTATTTTTAGCTGCCCCAATCCACGTAAAAGAATCGGAATAAAAACTCGGTACAGGATACAGACTTCTAAGCACTAAAAAATACACAACTCCAATAGCAATAGCTGACAACAAATATTTTTTGTTATCGTTTAAAATAAATCTTGCAAAAGAAGCCCGGGTAGAAGAGATACTCTTTTTTGCATTACCGGTATTATTTCCTGCATCGCTCTGCATGATGGCTACTTTATAAATAATTAAGCCTTCATTTTTCTAAAAACGGTTAAAGTAATCGCGCAACGGTTTGTTGTTGAAAGATATGTTGACTTCAAATAAGGTCTGGCGGCATCATGTCCTGATATCATCAACGTTAGGTTGACAATTAAGAAGAACGGTTTTTGATTGTTGAAATACCTAAACTTCTTCTACGAAGCGCGGACAATAGATTACACAAGAAAGTTCATATGGGATTAGATACAGAAGCATTTAAGAGAGGACGGTTTGCAGCAAGGCCGGGTAAATTATTAGCAGATGAAACCTCTTTTTCTTCAGGCGTACATGTTCTCGAAATTAACCAAAAAAGGCATGCTTTAGTATATGTTCCTGTGGGATATTCTAAAAATGTTCCTGCTCCATTAGCTGTAATGTTACATGGTGCGGGAGGTGATGCAGAGCACGGCCTGTCGTTGCTTCGCTGGCTGGCAGATGCAAACAATCTTATAATTCTTGCTCCTGTTTCAACTTATGGTAGTTGGGATATAATTAGCTCTGATCACTTTGGGCCGGATGTGGCTTTTATTGATCATGTCCTCAATAATGTATTTGGAAGGTTCGCAATAGATGCATCACAAGTTGCGATAGGAGGTTTTTCTGATGGAGCTTCTTATGCGCTTTCATTAGGTTTAATAAATGGCGATCTCTTTACACACATCATTGCTTTTTCACCCGGGTTTTTCTATTCCCCTCAAGCGTTTGGAAAGCCAGAAATTTTCATATCTCATGGAACACAGGATACCGTTCTGCCCATAAATCCCTGTAGCAGAAAGATCGTCCCCAGGTTACAAAAGCAAGGCTACGATGTATTATACAATGAATTTGAAGGGCCACATATCATTCCGGAAGAAATTGGGATGACAGCAATGAAATGGTTTATTAACCCTAAGTAGTTTTTGTAAAAAAATTAATGCTGAAAAATTGAGTTCGGATGAGCGCTATGAAATACTTAGGCCATCAAAAGAAATAAAAAAAGAGGCATCTTTTTCAAGCTTGCCTCCTAAGTAAAATGAATTAGCCTATTGCAAAAATTAAAGACCACCACCGCCAGGACGTGTGGAAGTTCCACTACCGCTGGTTC
>MWWB01000202.1_pt1 | contig 13577 bp, 12 predicted proteins | sample 1047291 | NCBI WGS metagenome assembly MWWB01 (sample SAMN06349976, study PRJNA376086) | soil metagenome | isolation source: MS4-1 sample Antarctic (ecotone) soil | place: Antarctica | reverse complement strand
CTGGTTATTTGTATTCCACTTCCACATTCACCCAAACAACTACTTTCGCGATCGGTCTGCCAAATTTTGATCCAAAACCGGGATTTTATGCCGGATTAACTTACGAACATCAGCTCTCCACTTTACTCACCAGCGGGCTCGAGCTTACCTACCAGCAAAAAGGCTACATAGGTCGAATTCCTTATGTCAATCCAGCATCAATCAATACCTACCGTTATTTAGGCATAACGCCGATACTTGGCATTAGACCGATTAAGAACTTACGTATTTTGCTTGGGCCTCAGGTGAATTTGTTAGTGAACAAGTCAACCCGTGGACTAAAGACTCAACCCCTGACTGATGCAAATTGTCGGCTTGAAGTTGGCTTGGTGGGTCGTGCTAGCTATCAATTCAATCGAGTAGGCCTAACGGCAGGTTACTTCAAAGGCTTGAAGGCTTATTACAAGCCCGATTTTTATTACTTGACTAATCAGAATTGGCAACTAGGCTTGTTTTACCAACTCAACAAGAACAGATCATATTGACTTATTTTGAGATTAAGTGAAAAGGTAATCCAGTCTGTGCATTGGCAAAGTCTCTTTACATAATTCAAGTTATACAACCCCTCTTGGATAAGTATAAAAACTAACAAATCTATGGAGTTATATTTTTCCAGTATATTAAGATCGACCACATGAGGAAGGTTTTGAAGTACATGTTCTTCGCTGTCTTGACCACCTTGGTCGTCTGTATCGGTATCCTTGTGTTCCGCTACAGAGATTGGGGCGAGCTTAACTCATTTTATATTGAAGACGTTGATCAAGCCCAGCAAATCGAACTAATTTATACTGAACATCTTACGCTAGAATATGCGATAGAGGGCTGGGTAAGTGATAGCGCTTTGATCACGGTTCGCAATGAAGATGGGGCAGATTTCGGTTATTGGATGGTGAAGGATAGTGTACATATCAATCAAAGACTATCTAATTATTATTATGGTGCAACAACCCACATCTTGATTAAATATGAACCTATTGCGTGTAAAACGGGAAAATTAGTCATCAAAATGAGGGCAGTTTTATTTTAAACCATAGTCTTTGATTATTACAATTTTTTGTAATTTATATAGGTTGTATTTATCCAAGAGGGGTTGTATAACTACACTTATGTAAAGAGAAAGAAGCAAGATAGGTAACAGGCGACAGAAGGGTTTACTTCTATGTTTTGTCTAAAGCTGTTTGCTTGCCTCTCTAACTCTAATTTGAGGAACTTCTACCGGGTTAGCTGCTGGTTGATCACAAACTGGATTAGCAATAACGTTTTCCAAGTAGAACAGGAAGGTATATTGTTTGGTCGAGTCAATCGAACTAGCTTCAGGACTATACGTTTTAACTACATTTTTATAGGCTTTGCCTTTATAACTGATGTCTTTGCCGTAAAACGCTCTGGTCGGCGTTGGTTGCAAACTGATTAGCCAGGCGTTTAAAGCACTGTTTGTATTACAAACTTCACGGCCGATTATGATCCCTGAAGCCATTTCAAAATCTATCTTTTCTATGCAACTTGAATTGAACAGCCAAGTTATCAAGAAGTAGCGTAGCCCTTTTTTCATAAAAGCTTTATGGGTAAAGACTCAGATTTGTAGAGAATAGTTGTAAGGCTGTTGTATAAGTTTGCTTATGTTAAGAGAATAAACCAATACACTGCTGGGCTTTTCAGTCTTGCTTATACCTTAAATCTTTTACTTGCTTGTCTAATCTTCTCTGCCGACGGTAAGATATACCAGCCGCCAAAAAGAAAAAGTCAGCAGGCAAAGCAAATATATAATTGCCAGTCGCAGCAATCATAATCACACATACGAGGCCAAATCCAAGAAAGCCTAAATAGTTAATTTTCATGATTGACAAAGATTTAGAAGTTGTATAAGTGCGATTATGCTAAGTAATAGTAGTTACGGTCAGAGTACAGAAACTAAAACGTGTACATCAACTGAGTTAGCAAACCAACTCGGTAAGCGTTATGGAGAATGTACTCATCGACAGGGAACTCTACCATCAGAGTGGGTTGAGTCAGAAGCGAGAAACGTCGGTTGAGCTGATAGCTTAAACCCGCCCCGATCATCGGGAACACTGCCATGCGTCTTCCTCGGAGTAGTACTTCATCATTGTTGTGACCAAGTATGTAGTCGGTCGCTTCTGGAGGGATGCTAATCAACGCCCCTGCTGAGAAGTAAGCCGCTAACTTTCTGTCCGACGTCCGATAGTTACCCAACAAGGGCACTTGGTAAGTGCGCGCTGAAACACGCGTACCAGCAGACGTACTGGTAATGATTCCGTTAGTATTAGTATTAAATAAGAAAGTAGACTTCGCTCGGGTGAAGTTGTTTACCCATAAACCGGTGGTAGCCGACCAACGAGAGGAGAAGGCGTAGTGGGCTGATAAGCCAACCGAATAACCGTAGCTGATTGAACTTCGGGTAAAGACAGGATTGATGGGTTGAGCTTGGGTAGTAGGGATACGGATGCTTCGTTCATTGAAGCTACCACTGTAAACGGGAGAGACGTTCACCGACAAGGAGAACTTGTTGGTCTGGGCAGTAGCCACAGAACAAAGTAACGATCCGATGAGTGAGCAGGCGCAAAATGAGCTTCTTAGAGTAAATACGGTATTCATAGGATTCGGTTTGATAAGCTTTACGCTTGGTAGACTCTGATTAGCGAGAAGTAGTTGGAATAATGACGATTGTTGTTTTATAATCAAGGTTATGTAAAGCCGTTAAGCAGGGGTAATCTACGGATATTTCATTAACATAATACATGCACTTTCTCTTCCCTTTCCAAACTACAATCTGATTAGTTTACAAGGCCTGTGAAGGGGGTTGAATCTTAGTTTAATCCCTTAACATAAGATTTCTTATACAACACCCCTCGGAATAGTACCAAAAATTGCTAGACTAAAAAAGGGTGGTGATATCGTATGTCACTATCAACCATGCATGCTTATTTCTACTGAAAAAATAGGGTTTCGATAGTTTATAACTAAATTTATAGTTTGCCCCCTCCTGCCGTTCTTTCTCTTTTGGTGCTTTTGTTTTTTCTGCTTCTTTTTTTCCCCTTTCGTATTCTTTCAGTTTCAGCCCTGTTGAGTCGCGTCAGCCACCCTAAATGCCGTTTTCGACTCGACAACACAATCTTTGTGTTATTTGAAATCTTTGTTCTATTTGTTATCCTATATAATAGGGAAAAACGAGTTTTAGTCCCTGAAAAACGAGTTTTAGTCCCTGAAAAACGAGTTTTAGTCCCTGAAAAACGAGTTTTAGTCCGTCCAAAAACGAGTTTTGATCCCTGAAAAACGAGTGTTTTAAACGAGTATAGAAATTTATTATCGTTCTTTGCTTTATAGACGGGAAAAGCCGCAATTAATTCAACTGACCATGAATCAAGCATTGGAAGTCCGCCAACATAATGCTATCACAACGGCCCGTTATGAGTACTCAGAATTACAATTAGACATATTCTTGTACCTACTTTCGATGCTCAGAAAGGACAAGACGGACGGAGTATATGAGATTGTAGTGAAAGATTTGTCCGCTATGACCGGTAAGGAGTACAAGTACGGCTACTTGCGTAAGGCTACCGAAGAGATGGGTAGTCGTATGTTTGAAATCTCTACACCAAAGCGGTTAGAACAGCTTTGGATGTTTCAGCGAGTCGCTTATGTGATTGGTGAAGGGCGGATTGAAATCGAGTTTGCTAACCCAATAAGACCCTATCTATTCGATCTGAAAGACAACTTTACATCCTTTCAACTATACGCAGCCTTACGCCTGGGCAGCAAGTATGCTAAGCGAATTTATGCCCTGTGTAGCCAATGGAAGGACAAAGCGCAAACCCAAATTTTTAGCATAGACGAGTTCAAAAGAATGCTGGCTTTAGTTGATGACAAGGGAAATGAAAAGTTTGAACGGCTGTCTGATTTTAAACGCTTCGTGCTAGATGAATCAGTCAAGCAAATCAACCAGCACACCGATTTAGAAATTGGCTATACCCTCCAAAAGCGGGGCCGTAGCTTCAACAGCATCACTTTCACCGTCAAGGCGCAACCCCTGGCCATCGTTCTGCCGATGAAGGATGGACCCATCAAAGCGGAAGCCAATCTAATGGGCGTTTCAGATGCTCAATACCAGAACGCCCGGCTACTACTGGAGAAGTGGAATATCAAGCGGGTTGATGTCGTCAACCAGATCATGAACTCGGCCGATCTGGTGCAGGAAGTCAACAAGTTTGCTTATGAGCTGCAAACGGGCAAGGTTAAAGTCGAAAAGAACATAGCGGGCTACTTGCTCACCCGGCTCGGCCTAAAAGCACCAAAGGGGAAAGAAAATGCTTGAATTTCAGTGGGATAGCAGCAATATTAAACACGTCATTCATGATTATCCAGAACGGGGAAACACCATTGAGGAAGTAGAAAGCGTGTTCATTGATCCTAACTTTCTGCCTACTCCTGATCGGGTCGATGGCCGGGGCGAGCAGCAATACAGTGGGGTGGGTCTGAGCAACCAAAACCGGTTGCTCTTCGTTGCTTTTTCACTCAGAAATGGCCAAATTCGGCCCATCAGTTGCCGACCGGCTAGCCGTAAATCAAGAAATCAGTATGCTCAGGACTCCCAAAAAACCGACCAAGAAGGCGGCTCCCAAGCTGGTAGCCGTGATTAAAAATGGACATACCGATGCGGAACTCGATGAGATGGAGGAACGCTGGGTGAATCACCAGGGGCCGTACCTGACGCTGGCCGAAGTGTTGGCGATTGAGAAGGCCAAACAACCGGATAAACCAGAGAATGAGTTAGAGCAGCCATAAACACCAGTTTGGACAGCTCTTAACCAACGAAGCGAATTGGGCCGCTGGTCGGGTCGAGCAGGACCACAATTCTGGCCCACTAGTTGCCGACCAGCCAGCCAAAACGAACGAAATCGCTATGCTCAAGTCACCCAGAAACCGCAATAAGAAAGCGGCTGCGGCCCCGGCTCCCAAGTTGGTGGCAGTGATTAAAAACAACCTGAACGAACAGGAGATGGATGCGTCGGGCGAACACTGGGCCAACCATCAAGGCCCCTACATGACCGTGGCCCAAACGCTGGCCTATGCCGCTGAGCGAGCCAAACAGAAAGCGACATAACCGGGGCAATTAGAGTCCCCCTAGGCTCTGGCCCTGACGGTGGCCCTTTAGGCCCACATCGAACCCTTGTTTTTGCAGATACTCCCGGTCGGCGGATAGTTGCAGGGGTGTTTTTTGACGATCCGTCTCTAACCGATGGCGGATGTAGTCCCCCGCTTCCGTGCCTGATTGCTGGCTGACCCCCTGATAGAACGCCTCACGCACCGGCTGGCTTAACGCCTGGAGATAGTCAAGTGTCTTACGCGAATCGCCCTTATGATCCTTCAGTGCTTTGGCCAAGAACTGATCATACTGCTGGGCGTATTGTTTCTGACGCTCTTTAAGCGCCCGCTCATCAGCTACCTGCTGCAGCTGCCGCAGCAGGCCAATCGTTGTGTAATCGGGGCCTAACTCGTGACCTGCGATTCGATCCCCTTTCCCATCGGTGTAACCGGCCTGGGGGTAACGCTGGATGCCCTCCTGATCGAACAATTCTTTGTGAAAGCCTAATTTGACCCCTTTTTTAGCCAACTCAGCCTGTAGTTCCTCCCCGGTGGTACATTTCCTCATACTGGCGGTGATCGTGGCTCTGAGAGCCGCTTTTCGCTCTTCCAGCACGTTGATGAGCTGGCCATGCTGATCGAGCCGGTAACCCAGTGTCAACAGGGCGGCTTCGGCCTGGCTCTGGCGGGTCTGCCCCTTCTCGTTCAGAGCATCCGTGACCGGCGTTTGCAGACCCACAAGCTGGCCACTGCGAGCGGCCTGCGCGTTAGCGTTGGTCTGCTCGATCTGGCTGGCCACCTGCTGTAGACTCCACTCGACCTGGCGCTGAGCAAACTTGCGGGGCTGAGCTATATCCAGCAGATTCGGTTTAGGCACAGCCCGCACGTAGTAGTCGGGGCTGATGGGAGCTAACCGGGTGTTGACCAGCTGCGCCTGAGCGGTGGTCTCCTGCATGACCGTGTAGAACTGGCTCACTTTGGTGTGCTTGGCCTGACTGCCCTCGATACCCCGGTGTAAGCCCAACTCCTTCACCTGATCGGCAAAGCGGGTTTGCAGCTTGCTCAGCGTCGTGCGATCCCCGCCCAGCCAGTCCCGGCAGCAGAGCCGGTTTTCCGTCCGCTCGTTCTTGACCTTGCGGCCGACCTTGACGGTTTTGCTCTTGATGGGCGTAATGATGGCGTGTAGGTGGGGGCTGGTCTCGTCGTGGTGGGCGATAGCGTGAACGACATTGTCGCGGCCGTACTCCCGTTGGAGAAACTGCATGGCCTTCGCCTGGAACGCCTGCCAGTTGGGATCATCGGGATGGTTCGTCTTGAAGTGCTCAGGACTGGCGGTGATAAACACGTCGATGGCCACCACTGCCCCCTTGCGTGGTTCGATGCCCGCTGCGGCTAACCGTTCCTGCACGTCGTGTACCGGACTGTTGGTGCCGGCCAATCGTTGGTTCAACTCGATCCGGGCGGGGTCGGCGTTGAGTGTCTCGCGCTGTCGTTCAACGTGGCTCGACTGACCACCCACATTACCCATTGTCTTGAGTTTGGCAACCCTCAGAATTGCGTAGGCCATTGTTGGAAAGGGGAAAAGGGTTTACTGTCATTTGGTTTAGCCTGCGCCCTGCGGGGCGAACAGAGCAAGGGAATCTGCCCCGTAGGGGTAGTTCACTTGTGGAGTGAGTCCACCTTTGTTTTCAAAAGGTGGCTACGCACGCGAAAGCAACAGCAAGCTAACAAATGTTCAGTATAGTTGTAAGGGAGGGTGCATTTTTCTTCCCTTTTATAAAAGCAGGGTAATTAAACACAAGCTGGTCAGCTTCATCACTTACCAAACAACCACTCTCGCAAGCTGGCTGGTCGACGTTCAATAGCTTCTCGGATTGATTGCAACTCGGCAGCCTGGCTATTTTTCAGTTCAGCCTTTAACTTCTCCACCAAATCACTGACTAAGTCTTCTGGTCGAGCGGGTAGTTGATTCCCCTTTTTGAGTACGTTTGTAGCGGCCTCTCTTAACTCGGCATTGAAAAATTGGCCTAATGTTTTACCAGATCGAGTAGCCGCTTTTTCAATCACGAGACGGGTTTCGGGTTCAATGCCCCGTATTGTCCATTTAGCAGGCTCGGTCGATTTTGCTTCTTTAGGAGCTGTCGGACTCTTTTGGGCTTCTGTCTGCCCTAGCGCTTCTAGGTCTGGATCGGGAGTTTGATCTATCATGGCGTGTCTGTCTTCTTGTCGGACACATAATTAGGGAAGAATCTAAGATTTTACAAGGTGTCGGACATTTCACTGTATTTGTCCGACTTTACATAATCACTGATTATACAACACTTGAAATCCAACTAAATAGCTTCAACGAGGGTCTATTAGAAAAACATATATTATGAGAAGGTTAGCGTCTTCGGTCCTGTTTGCTATAGCAATCTTGTGGGGATGTGATGAGCCGGAGCCACAAGAGGAAAAGGCTACTATCGTCACTTATGATGCATCTAAAACCATTTGTGGGACAAGTTGGGTGATTCAAGGCGAAGGCAAACAATTGAAATCGCTGGAATTGCCTAAGGATTACCAGCAAGCCAATTTGGATGTCTGGATTAAGTACATTCCTGATGTAACGCGATTATCGTCTCAATGTACTTTTATTAAGCTAACCTCTATTCGTAGAAGATGATTTGTCTGGTTAACATAAGCCGACTTATACAACAGAATAAAACTCTCTTCCAACGATTAGTTTGTAGAATGAATCATGAGCATAGCCTCTCTTAATTTGGTCAAGACGGTATATCTATGAAATCTATCGCAACTTTATTCATTAGTGTGCTTGTTGGTAATTTACCTGCGCTAGCCCAGTCAGTAAATCGGTTTAGTATCCAGGCTGGTTATTTGTATTCCACTTCCACATTCACCCAAACAACTACTTTCGCGATCGGTCTGCCAAATTTTGATCCAAAACCGGGATTTTATGCCGGATTAACTTACGAACATCAGCTCTCCACTTTACTCACCAGCGGGCTCGAGCTTACCTACCAGCAAAAAGGCTACATAGGTCGAATTCCTTATGTCAATCCAGCATCAATCAATACCTACCGTTATTTAGGCATAACGCCGATACTTGGCATTAGACCGATTAAGAACTTACGTATTTTGCTTGGGCCTCAGGTGAATTTGTTAGTGAACAAGTCAACCCGTGGACTAAAGACTCAACCCCTGACTGATGCAAATTGTCGGCTTGAAGTTGGCTTGGTGGGTCGTGCTAGCTATCAATTCAATCGAGTAGGCCTAACGGCAGGTTACTTCAAAGGCTTGAAGGCTTATTACAAGCCCGATTTTTATTACTTGACTAATCAGAATTGGCAACTAGGCTTGTTTTACCAACTCAACAAGAACAGATCATATTGACTTATTTTGAGATTAAGTGAAAAGGTAATCCAGTCTGTGCATTGGCAAAGTCTCTTTACATAATTCAAGTTATACAACCCCTCTTGGATAAGTATAAAAACTAACAAATCTATGGAGTTATATTTTTCCAGTATATTAAGATCGACCACATGAGGAAGGTTTTGAAGTACATGTTCTTCGCTGTCTTGACCACCTTGGTCGTCTGTATCGGTATCCTTGTGTTCCGCTACAGAGATTGGGGCGAGCTTAACTCATTTTATATTGAAGACGTTGATCAAGCCCAGCAAATCGAACTAATTTATACTGAACATCTTACGCTAGAATATGCGATAGAGGGCTGGGTAAGTGATAGCGCTTTGATCACGGTTCGCAATGAAGATGGGGCAGATTTCGGTTATTGGATGGTGAAGGATAGTGTACATATCAATCAAAGACTATCTAATTATTATTATGGTGCAACAACCCACATCTTGATTAAATATGAACCTATTGCGTGTAAAACGGGAAAATTAGTCATCAAAATGAGGGCAGTTTTATTTTAAACCATAGTCTTTGATTATTACAATTTTTTGTAATTTATATAGGTTGTATTTATCCAAGAGGGGTTGTATAACTACACTTATGTAAAGAGAAAGAAGCAAGATAGGTAACAGGCGACAGAAGGGTTTACTTCTATGTTTTGTCTAAAGCTGTTTGCTTGCCTCTCTAACTCTAATTTGAGGAACTTCTACCGGGTTAGCTGCTGGTTGATCACAAACTGGATTAGCAATAACGTTTTCCAAGTAGAACAGGAAGGTATATTGTTTGGTCGAGTCAATCGAACTAGCTTCAGGACTATACGTTTTAACTACATTTTTATAGGCTTTGCCTTTATAACTGATGTCTTTGCCGTAAAACGCTCTGGTCGGCGTTGGTTGCAAACTGATTAGCCAGGCGTTTAAAGCACTGTTTGTATTACAAACTTCACGGCCGATTATGATCCCTGAAGCCATTTCAAAATCTATCTTTTCTATGCAACTTGAATTGAACAGCCAAGTTATCAAGAAGTAGCGTAGCCCTTTTTTCATAAAAGCTTTATGGGTAAAGACTCAGATTTGTAGAGAATAGTTGTAAGGCTGTTGTATAAGTTTGCTTATGTTAAGAGAATAAACCAATACACTGCTGGGCTTTTCAGTCTTGCTTATACCTTAAATCTTTTACTTGCTTGTCTAATCTTCTCTGCCGACGGTAAGATATACCAGCCGCCAAAAAGAAAAAGTCAGCAGGCAAAGCAAATATATAATTGCCAGTCGCAGCAATCATAATCACACATACGAGGCCAAATCCAAGAAAGCCTAAATAGTTAATTTTCATGATTGACAAAGATTTAGAAGTTGTATAAGTGCGATTATGCTAAGTAATAGTAGTTACGGTCAGAGTACAGAAACTAAAACGTGTACATCAACTGAGTTAGCAAACCAACTCGGTAAGCGTTATGGAGAATGTACTCATCGACAGGGAACTCTACCATCAGAGTGGGTTGAGTCAGAAGCGAGAAACGTCGGTTGAGCTGATAGCTTAAACCCGCCCCGATCATCGGGAACACTGCCATGCGTCTTCCTCGGAGTAGTACTTCATCATTGTTGTGACCAAGTATGTAGTCGGTCGCTTCTGGAGGGATGCTAATCAACGCCCCTGCTGAGAAGTAAGCCGCTAACTTTCTGTCCGACGTCCGATAGTTACCCAACAAGGGCACTTGGTAAGTGCGCGCTGAAACACGCGTACCAGCAGACGTACTGGTAATGATTCCGTTAGTATTAGTATTAAATAAGAAAGTAGACTTCGCTCGGGTGAAGTTGTTTACCCATAAACCGGTGGTAGCCGACCAACGAGAGGAGAAGGCGTAGTGGGCTGATAAGCCAACCGAATAACCGTAGCTGATTGAACTTCGGGTAAAGACAGGATTGATGGGTTGAGCTTGGGTAGTAGGGATACGGATGCTTCGTTCATTGAAGCTACCACTGTAAACGGGAGAGACGTTCACCGACAAGGAGAACTTGTTGGTCTGGGCAGTAGCCACAGAACAAAGTAACGATCCGATGAGTGAGCAGGCGCAAAATGAGCTTCTTAGAGTAAATACGGTATTCATAGGATTCGGTTTGATAAGCTTTACGCTTGGTAGACTCTGATTAGCGAGAAGTAGTTGGAATAATGACGATTGTTGTTTTATAATCAAGGTTATGTAAAGCCGTTAAGCAGGGGTAATCTACGGATATTTCATTAACATAATACATGCACTTTCTCTTCCCTTTCCAAACTACAATCTGATTAGTTTACAAGGCCTGTGAAGGGGGTTGAATCTTAGTTTAATCCCTTAACATAAGATTTCTTATACAACACCCCTCGGAATAGTACCAAAAATTGCTAGACTAAAAAAGGGTGGTGATATCGTATGTCACTATCAACCATGCATGCTTATTTCTACTGAAAAAATAGGGTTTCGATAGTTTATAACTAAATTTATAGTTTGCCCCCTCCTGCCGTTCTTTCTCTTTTGGTGCTTTTGTTTTTTCTGCTTCTTTTTTTCCCCTTTCGTATTCTTTCAGTTTCAGCCCTGTTGAGTCGCGTCAGCCACCCTAAATGCCGTTTTCGACTCGACAACACAATCTTTGTGTTATTTGAAATCTTTGTTCTATTTGTTATCCTATATAATAGGGAAAAACGAGTTTTAGTCCCTGAAAAACGAGTTTTAGTCCCTGAAAAACGAGTTTTAGTCCCTGAAAAACGAGTTTTAGTCCGTCCAAAAACGAGTTTTGATCCCTGAAAAACGAGTGTTTTAAACGAGTATAGAAATTTATTATCGTTCTTTGCTTTATAGACGGGAAAAGCCGCAATTAATTCAACTGACCATGAATCAAGCATTGGAAGTCCGCCAACATAATGCTATCACAACGGCCCGTTATGAGTACTCAGAATTACAATTAGACATATTCTTGTACCTACTTTCGATGCTCAGAAAGGACAAGACGGACGGAGTATATGAGATTGTAGTGAAAGATTTGTCCGCTATGACCGGTAAGGAGTACAAGTACGGCTACTTGCGTAAGGCTACCGAAGAGATGGGTAGTCGTATGTTTGAAATCTCTACACCAAAGCGGTTAGAACAGCTTTGGATGTTTCAGCGAGTCGCTTATGTGATTGGTGAAGGGCGGATTGAAATCGAGTTTGCTAACCCAATAAGACCCTATCTATTCGATCTGAAAGACAACTTTACATCCTTTCAACTATACGCAGCCTTACGCCTGGGCAGCAAGTATGCTAAGCGAATTTATGCCCTGTGTAGCCAATGGAAGGACAAAGCGCAAACCCAAATTTTTAGCATAGACGAGTTCAAAAGAATGCTGGCTTTAGTTGATGACAAGGGAAATGAAAAGTTTGAACGGCTGTCTGATTTTAAACGCTTCGTGCTAGATGAATCAGTCAAGCAAATCAACCAGCACACCGATTTAGAAATTGGCTATACCCTCCAAAAGCGGGGCCGTAGCTTCAACAGCATCACTTTCACCGTCAAGGCGCAACCCCTGGCCATCGTTCTGCCGATGAAGGATGGACCCATCAAAGCGGAAGCCAATCTAATGGGCGTTTCAGATGCTCAATACCAGAACGCCCGGCTACTACTGGAGAAGTGGAATATCAAGCGGGTTGATGTCGTCAACCAGATCATGAACTCGGCCGATCTGGTGCAGGAAGTCAACAAGTTTGCTTATGAGCTGCAAACGGGCAAGGTTAAAGTCGAAAAGAACATAGCGGGCTACTTGCTCACCCGGCTCGGCCTAAAAGCACCAAAGGGGAAAGAAAATGCTTGAATTTCAGTGGGATAGCAGCAATATTAAACACGTCATTCATGATTATCCAGAACGGGGAAACACCATTGAGGAAGTAGAAAGCGTGTTCATTGATCCTAACTTTCTGCCTACTCCTGATCGGGTCGATGGCCGGGGCGAGCAGCAATACAGTGGGGTGGGTCTGAGCAACCAAAACCGGTTGCTCTTCGTTGCTTTTTCACTCAGAAATGGCCAAATTCGGCCCATCAGTTGCCGACCGGCTAGCCGTAAATCAAGAAATCAGTATGCTCAGGACTCCCAAAAAACCGACCAGGAAGGCGGCTCCCAAGCTGGTAGCCGTGATTAAAAATGGACATACCGATGCGGAACTCGATGAGATGGAGGAACGCTGGGTGAATCATCAGGGGCCGTACCTGACGCTGGCCGAAGTGTTGGCGATTGAGAAGGCCAAACAACCGGATAAACCAGAGAATGAGTCAGAGCAGCCATAAACACCAGTTTGGACAGATCTTGGCCAACGAAGCGAATTGGGCCGCTGGTCGGGTCGAGCAGGACAGCAATTCTGGCCCACTAGTTGCCGACCAGTCAGCCAAAACGAAGGAAATCGCTATGCTCAAGTCACCCAGAAACCGCAGTAAGAAAGCCGCTGCGGCCCCGACTCCCAAGTTGGTGGCAGTGATTAATAACAACCTGACCGAACAGGAGATGGACGCCCCGGGCGAACACTGGGCCAACCATCAAGGCCCCTACATGACCGTGGCCCAAACGCTGGCCTATGCCGCTGAGCGAGCCAAACAGAAAGCGACATAACCGGGGTCAATTAGGGTCCCCCTAGGCTCTGGCCCTGACGGTGGCCCTTTAGGCCCACATCGAACCCTTGTTTTTGCAGATACTCCCGGTCGGCGGATAGTTGCAGTGGTGTTTTTTGACGATCCGTCTCTAACCGATGGCGGATGTAGTCCCCCGCCTCCGTGCCTGATTGCTGGGTGACTCCCTGATAGAACGCTTCACGCACCGGCTGGCTTAACGCCTGGAGATAGTCAACCGTCTTGCGCGAATCGCCCTTATGATCCTTCAGTGCTTTGGCCAAGAACTGGTCATACTGCTGGGCGTATTGTTTCTGACGCTCTTTAAGCGCCCGCTCATCAGCTACCTGCTGCAGCTGCCGCAGCAGGCCAATCGTTGTGTAATCGGGGCCTAACTCGTGACCTGCGATTCGATCCC
>MWWB01000201.1_pt1 | contig 13595 bp, 14 predicted proteins | sample 1047291 | NCBI WGS metagenome assembly MWWB01 (sample SAMN06349976, study PRJNA376086) | soil metagenome | isolation source: MS4-1 sample Antarctic (ecotone) soil | place: Antarctica | reverse complement strand
ACGCCGCGAAGCTTCCAACTTCACGGCATTTCTAAAACTTCTAAACCGTTCACGGCGGTTAGGTTCTAAAAACAATTTACGGTTTTTTCCTAAAATTGTCAATTTTTGCCTAATCCCAACCAAAGGCTAAATTGACAAATCTATCTCCAAAATTAAAAACAACTAGTAGTTTCAAGAAAAAACTTGACGCGGCTCGTAGAATTGTTTTAGACTGTTTTCAGTTTATAGCGAGAAACGAAGCGGTGCTTCGGTTTTCAAAATTGTTTGAATTTAGAATTGTCCGATTCTTTTACACGGCGGGGCTTTGTAAAAGATTGACGCATCAGGGATGCGCTAAAGTTGGACTAATTCACAAGGCATTTCGTCAAATCGGGGGCTGGGGGCTTCCATTTGAAAAGATTGTGCGGCGGTGCCGGACAATGAAAGGCTTATCAAAGTTTTCAAGAACATTTTTGTTTTTGAAGGTTTTGGTAAGCCTTTTTTCGTTTTTCAAATCAAAAATTTAAGGAGTAAAAAAATATGGAGAAGTTAATGACGGCGGAAGACATCGCGGAGTTATTGAATACAAAACTCGAACGAGTGTGGGCATTGGCGCGGGAAAAGGATTTGCCGTGCGTGCGGCTCGGCAAGCGGCAAATGCGCTTTGACCGACAATCTGTTGAGCGATTTATCAGGTCCGGCGGCTCAAAAGACGGCGCGACTCAAAAAACGGAGGGAAAATGAACAATAAAAAAAGGAGTGCTTGCAACACTCCCGGATTAACTGAATTAGATAACCAATTACTTATGAAAAACCATAACACAATACAATGCGCTTTTCAATATAGATGTAGCTTTTGCTGGCGCGAGCTTCCGAACGGAAGTGTGCGGTTCGCTGGCTTTGGCGTTTGTCCGCCACATTTGAAGCTGGCGGAAACGATTGTTGATCTATTACGCGGACACGCGGCGAACTATTTTAATTCGGGGGTGGCGAAACGATGAACATTTTACAAAACGCCGCTCTCGACTACAGCGCACAAGGATTTGCCACGCTTCCGGTAAAGAAGAATAAAAGACCAAACCTTAAGGAATGGGGCTGCTACCAAAAAACAAAACCGAACGAATCCGTAATTCGCGGATGGTTTAACGGCTCTGAACTCGAAACGACCGGGCTTGCCATTATTGCCGGAAAAGTTTCGGGCAATGTCGAGGTTTTAGATATTGATTGCAAATACGATTTAACCGGCGCGTTAATGGAAGATTTTTGCTCACTGGTTAAAGAACATTTACCGGAACTGGTCGCAAAATTGGTAATCGCAAAAACAGTCAACAAAGGCTTTCACATTCTTTTCCGCTCCCCGGCTGAATCCATTCAGGGCAATAAAAAACTAGCCTCACGCCCGGCTACCGGCGATGAAGCGGCGACGGGCGACAAAGAAAAAGTTTTGATTGAAACACGCGGCGAGGGTGGCTATTTTGTCGCCGCGCCGACTACCGGCTATGAGTGGACGCAAGGCGCATTCACAGATATTCCGCTCATTACCGCGAAGGAACGAGAAACGCTTTTCACAATTGCCCGGTCCTTCGACCGGATGCCGGTTAAAGCCGCGCCGGAGGAGAAAACAGACAATCGAACCGCTGGCAGTGAACTCTCGCCGTTTGACGATTACAACGCTCGTGCGGACATTCCCGCGCTTCTTGAATCGAACGGCTGGCGTTTCGTTTACCAGCGCGGCGAAAACCACCATTATAAGCGACCCGGCACAACCGAAAGCGTCACATCGGCAAGTTTTCACGCCGGGCTAAGGCTTTTCTATGTTTTTAGCACTTCGACCGAATTTGAAGCCGGGCGCGGGTTTAATCCGGTCGGAGTTTATACGCAGCTTGAACACGGCGGCGACTATTCAGCCGCGAGCAAGGCACTTTTTGCGGCTGGTTATGGCTCACGACGTAAAGAGGAACTTCCAAACCGTGAAAGTAATAATAACGTTAATAACGTTAATAACGTAGTAGAGGTAGAAAGAGAGATTGGTTATCCGAAACTCTCCGACGCTGTGTTTTTTGGCTTGGCTGGCGAGATGGTCAAACTTATTGCACCGCACACAGAAGCCGATAACGCAGCACTGTTGGTTCAATTCCTCGCGGGGTTCGGTAATTTAATCGGACGCGGGGCGCACTTTCGGGTTGGCGCTGATGCTCACTATACAAAATTGAACACGGTGGTCGTCGGCGCGACGGCAGCGGGTAGAAAAGGGCTTTCGTGGGGCGAAGTCCAGCGGGTGCTGGTGCGTGCCGACGAAAGTTTTAAGTTTTGTATTCACAGCGGTCTTTCAAGCGGAGAAGGGTTGATTCACACGGTGCGTGACGCACAGTTTAAGAAAACCCCTGTCCGTGAAAAAGGACGTATCGTTGATTACCAGGAGGAGATGTACGACGAGGGGGCAAGCGAAAAACGTGCGTTTGTCGTAGAGTCCGAGTTTGCGCGGGTGCTGAAAGTCTCACAACGTGAAGGGAACACGTTGTCGCAAGTTATTCGAGATGCCTGGGACAAAGATTTTTTGCAAATCAAAACGAAGCAGGCAGTTGCAGCGTCAAACGCTCATATCTCGATTGTCGGGCACATTACAAAAGAAGAATTATTGCGGACACTGGCTGATTCAGATTTAACGAATGGCTTCGCTAACCGCTTCGTTTGGGTCTGCTCAAGGCGTTCTAAATATTTACCTAGTGGGGGTAATTTATCGGACTTAGACATTAACGTCTTAGTTACTAAAATTCACCGCGCGGCGGGGTTCGCAAAAACAGCCGGAGAAATCAAACGTGATGATGAAGCGGATGCTTTGTGGTGTGAAGTGTACCGAAGACTATCGGACGGTCACGCCGGGTTGCTCGGTTCCGTAACATCACGGGCAACAGCACAGGTTTTACGCATTGCGTGTTTATACTCCCTACTCGATTGTTCAAACGTAATACGCCTCGAACATTTAAACGCGGCGCTGGCTTTGTGGAAATACTGCGAAGACTCCGCAAGGTATATCTTCGGCGCACAAACCGGAAATAAGATTGCCGATGAGATTTTTACCGAACTCAAACAACGCCAGGACGGGATGTCTAAGAATGATATTCGCGAGCACTTCCAGCAAAACCGCTCGGCGGCTGAAATAAACATAGCGCTCGAGCTTCTTCTCGAGCTTGGACGAATTGACTCGTACAAAGAGAAAACATCAAAACGCCCGAAAGAAATATTTATTGCACTCCCTGACGTTATTAACGTTATTAACGTTATTAATCCAAATACGACTCTCGAAACAGAAACTTGTCTGCATTGCAACGCAGATATTTCACCCGCCGCCGAAACGTGTCCCGAATGTTCCGGCGCACAAATACCGACATTTTAACCGGAGGAGATTTTTATGCAGACAGCAACCAGAGTAAAAGAACTGCTACCGAGCACGGCGAAGTTAACAACCACCGAGTGGCGCGTCATCGTTACCCACGGCGAATACACCCGGTTCGGCAAAAGCTGCACGTCGATAACATTTGTGTCCGGCGTACTTGGATATGCGCGGCGCAATAAATTTCAAAACGACTACATCCAGGTGGTGTGCCCGACAACAAAGGGAAGTATCGGCAGCTGGCATATCCCCGAACGGGAAGCCGGAAGCCTCATCACCGTCGCTCGCACCGCGCCGAAACAAGACGCTACGCAACGGAGGTGGGAGGCTGGCTGGATGCAAAGTTTTTAGAATTAAAGGGAAGGGTAAGGACAGCCTTGTCCGATAAAAACGCCTCACAGAGGAAAGGAAAAATAAAATTATGAATGAATTTAACCAAAACGAACAAATGGAATTGCTTTTAGAAGCAAAACAAAACCAACCAGACTTATACGCGCAACTTCCGGCGCAGGCAAAAATCTCGCTCGGAATTTATGAAAGCACAAAACCCACAGCAACCGGATTGACGACGGACGAACTTTTGCGACTAGCCGGATTAAAGCGGCGCATCGTTCAGGACGTTTTATCACCGAGTGAACGAACAGTTACGGCACTCGAAATCTTAAATTTGGAAAAAACCATAGGAGAAAAATAAAATGAAAGTAATCGAATTATCATCGAGAACCACAAGCGGCAATAGCGGCAATTTGCGGTCAAGCGGCGGCGAAAGCGTCCGCGCTCAACTGAATATAAGCGGCGTAACAGGCACAGCGCCAACGCTGAACGTCCTTATTGAGGACTCGCTCGACGGCATCAACTACAACACAATCGGAACTTTCGCGCAAAAAACTGCGGCTGGACGCGAAGTAATCAACATCGCCGCGCCGTTTGCCGAAACCTTGCGTGTTTCCTGGACAATCGGCGGATCCAATCCAACTTTTACGTTTGGCTTGGATTGGTTCATTCAAACGAGGAGGGAAAACTAAATGACACAGACACACACAAATAACTCACAAATGAACACTATCGAAGCGGCAACAGCGAAACTCGAAAGTTTAAAGCAGTCAATTCTTGACGGCAATAAAACACTAACGCCAAGCGATTTGAACAATGCCGTGAACGAACTCGCTTTTTGCGAACTTCGAGAAGAGGCGAAAAAACACCGCGAAGAAAAAGCGGACGAAGAAAAACGCCGGACAACTTTGCTCGAACTTCAAAAGCAACTTGCGACCATTAGCGATTCGCACAAAACTATTGACGCAAAACTCGAATCGTTTACCAAAAGCCTGCACGAATATCTGACAGCCTGCACGACATTTCAAAACAACTTGAATTCTGTCAGAACCGCCTTGCGTGCCTCCGACCTGTATCCAGAATCGGACTTAATTGTAGCCGGAACCTCACCCGGAAAAACCTCCTACGGTGTTCAGGTTCAGGACAGAATGAGGACGCTCACAATCGGACCAGTCTCAGTCACAAACCTCGCGCCAGCCGAATCTATCAGGCAGCGCGTCGAATCGGCTGTGGCAGCTTTTGAGCGAAATTTCTAAATTCAAATAAAAAATGGCAAATACACAGAAAGAACACAGAAACGAAGAGGAGAAATTCGGGCGAGGGCAGCATCCAAACTCGAAAAAAAACCTCCAGTTATGGCAGCCGGGCGATTCTTCGCCAAATCCGGACGGTAAACCGCTCGGCGCCATTGATATAAAAAACCGCCTGGCTAAGATGCTCGAAAATATCGCGCCCGACAAAATTCAAAACTCCAAACAAATCACCGAATTCTGCACGGGCATTTCGCGGGTAACGAATCTTGACGCCGTTAACGCGCGGCTTGTTTATTCCGCGATTGTGGAAGGACAAGGTTGGGCAATAAAAGAGATTTTCGACCGCATAGCAGGTAAACCGTCACAAGCGATTGACGTGGACGTTCAGTCGGCAAATTGGCGCGAAGAGGCACAAAGATATGGAATTTCACCAACAGAAGTTGCCGCCGAAGCAAGATTATTACTCACAGAATTTGATGCTGGCGGCAGCGACGAAGCGTGTAATTGAACGTCGTGAAGCTAATCAGGATTTTCGTTCGTTCATCGGCAAGGTTAAACGCGATTTTATATTTTACCCGCACTGCGATTTGTTGGCGGATGTATTGCAGCGCGTCGCAAACGGCGAGATTAAACGCCTTCTCGTGCAGCTCCCGCCGCGCCACTCAAAATCTGAGATGGTCAGCCGTCTGTTCTCGTCTTATTACTTGAAGAAAAACCCTTCTCACTTCGTCGGCATTAGTTCATATTCCGCCGAACTTAGTTACACCTTGAGCCGCGCATCACGTGAAAACTATCTCGAATCGGGCGGAACGGTAAAAGATGACGTTGCATCCGTTAAGCACTGGGAAACGCCTCAGGGCGGCGGAGTGTGGTCCGCCGGTGTCGGTGGTTCGATAACCGGAAAAGGTTTTCATCTTGGAATTATTGACGATCCGATAAAAAATGCCGAAGAAGCGTCATCCGATCTGATCCGCGAAAAACAACGGGAATGGTATTCATCAACCTTTTACACGAGAGCCGAACCAAACGCCGCGATAATCATCATTCAAACCCGTTGGCACGAAGCCGATTTAACAGGTTTTTTGCTATCTGAAGAAACGGGAGAAACGCCCGAAGGATGGCATATTGTTTGTTTGCCCGCGCTGTCTGACGAGCTGCCGCTTTTCCCCGGTTCCTGCGAGATTGTCGAAGACTTTCGCGCTGGCTACGGTTTGGCGTTATGCCCGGAACGATACGACGAAATTAAACTCAATCAAATTCGTTCACGCATCGGCGCATATCATTTCGAATCGCTTTACCAGCAATCGCCGACCAGCAAACAAGGTTTATTCTTCGATATTTCAAAACTAGAAATTGTTGATGTCGCCCCTGTTGATGCGGTCCGTTGGCGTGGCTGGGACAAAGCCGCAACCGAATCGGGCGGAGATTTTACGGCTGGTGTAAAGATAGCGAAAACGCCGGACGGAATTATTTACATTGAGGATGTTGTGCGCGGGCAGTTCGGAACGTCTCGCCGGGACGCAACGATTCGCCATACGGCACTTCAGGACGGACTGCGGGTGAAAGTTGCTGGCGAGATTGAACCGGGCAGCGCCGGTGTGGAATCGGCGGAAAACTTTATCCGTTTATTAAGCGGCTTTTCGGTCCGAACGGAACGGGCAACCGGATCAAAAGAACTTCGCGCCGACCCTTTTTCAAGTCAGCTCAATGCCGGGAACGTCAAACTTGTTAGAGGCGAATGGAACAAAGCATTTATTGACGAATTGAGAACGTTTCCCAAAGGGAAACACGACGATCAGGTTGATGCCGCGTCTTTAGCATTTAACGCAGCGAATCAACCGAGCAAGGCTTGGTCAACGATGCCATTCCGCCTTGTCTGATATCCAATTACCGCGCGCGGTGCGTGCGGTTGCGAACGGGACGCGGAGTCGGTTGTCGACTGGTGCCACCGCGCCCCGTTCTACACACGCGAATTTTCTTGTATCACCCCAGCACCTACCGCAGTTTAATCCGCAGCCATCCGCCACTTTTCCGCCGAACAACAAGCCGCAAGTTTTGCGCTCGCGGCTTTTCCTTTTGTGAACCATTGGTTCGCTTAAGAGAACCGCAAGCAATGTGCGAGAACTGATAAACAGACAGAGAACTTCTGTATCATTGATACAGAAGTTGAAAACCCAAGAGACGTAATTAAGCAATATGCAGATAATACCGTCGGTATGATTCATACCGACCGTGAACAACCAAGAGCCGTAGTTGCTAAGGTAGTTCATAAAAGCACAGATGCCGTTCCAAAACCTAAAACGGCGCAGCTTTTGAGACTTTGATTTTGAGACGAGTTCCGGCACACATAAACAGCCATATTTCGCCGTTTTGAGACGAGTTGAAAAGTGTGCCAAAAACGCTCGTTTTTGAGACTGCCAAACAAAAAGCCGTGAGTTTTGACGCTCACGGCTAACCTTAGCTACATCTCATTGTCATCAAGAAACTGCGTAATGTCATCGTAATTTTCCGCAAGCCTACTTAACTCTAACTCGTGTTCGCTCTCCTCTTCTAAAGCTTCGTTCCAAAGGTCATCATCGCGAATTGCGAGAATGTTATCTCTGACTAGGTTTGCCATAACATCTGGCTCAAGCGCGTCTAACTCCCAACTGTTCTCGCCGTATTTAATAACGTAATCACGGGCGCGAGAATCGGACAATTTAGCGAAATTCGGCGGCGGTTGGTATTCGTCAACTTGGTTCATATTCAAAGCGAGACGGACAAACTTAGGCACGCCTAACTCTGATAAAAGACCAACCCGGTCAACTATGTCTCGACTCATATCAATACCGCTCGGGTCGTGGTCACCGAAATGCAAAATAAATGGAGTTTGCCCGTTTTGAATGTGCCGACTAAACCGACGATAGCCAGCCTCAAACATTTCTGACAGTGAAGCATAGCCGCGACAACTTAAAACAGGAACTTCCAATTCGTTGCAGACTCTTTCAAATACTCCGACCAGCGCGTCTTTTTCAATCCAGACTTCCGGGCGGTAATCCTGGCTTGCCCACTTATCTGTTCTAAACCACGCACGCGCAGATTCCAGAAAGCTTTCCGTCGCGTTCCAAGTGGGAAGCCGTCTTAAATTCCGCGTGCGGTCAACAATGAAATCCCAATCAACAAGCCCGGCAAGCCGCGCATCATTCAAAAGCAGTTGTATTTTGTTGTAGGACTTGTCGCTGTTTTCAATTTCGGCGGCGGCGACCAATTTATAGTAAACCTGGCGAACCGTCATATCATACCCGTCGGCATTGTAGCGTTCGAGTATAGTGTTGCATTTCTCAATTAGGGCAAGATTACCTTGCCGAAAGTCCTTCGCTTGAAAGCATATTTTAGCCATATATTTATCTCCTATTTATTTTACAGAAAGCCGCAAGGTTTGACGCTCACGGCTTTCAAGATGCAAATTTGCAGTCTTATTTATTCGTCTGAATACCTAGCCGCATAACCGCGCAGAATCTTTTCGACATATTCGGGCGATTTTTCATAATCGCGAAATTCGCTTTGGTTAATATGCGAGTTGAAAAGGTCAAGCAAGCCGTCTTGTAATCCGTCCTTAATCGGTTCGGGCAAATCCGTGTTATTGAGCAAGTCAGATACTTGCTTTGCCGTGTCGCTCGGTTTGAGAGATTCGCCGGGCGCGTCTTTGTATTTATCGCCAAACATAACAGAATCTTTCCAACCGTCCATTGCATTGCCGTATTCCTTTGTCCACTGAAATAAATAGCCCTGTAAATCTTCGGCTAAATCGCAAACGCTGACATCGGCATCTTTGACCGTGAATAATTCTAAAATCTGCATCAGGCTGTCAATTACCGTGTAATCATTACTGCAGGTCATAGCAATATCGGTAATATACTTTTTGCCTAATTCCGCTTGTTCGTCGGCTGCTTCCAGCGCGTCTTTGTGATTCATAATGTTGTTTTCCGTGTTATTATTTTTCATTGTAAGTAGTTCCTTTCCCAAAGGGATTCTAAGAGAGGCTTTCCTAAACCGCCAAGTTATAGGAAAGCCTTTCGCCTTTAGTCATTGCAGTTCGGACAGAACTCCTCACGGCTACCTAAAAACCATCCTTCACTTTTTAATGCTTCGACCTTGCCGCTTTCTTGATTGCCGCATATATCGCAAAAGCCGGTAATCGTTTCGGTGTTTGTGTTTTCATTGGTCATTTTTTTTAATCCTTCCTTTTGTTTATTACTTAATTGCTTAAGTTGAATCTGATTGTAAAGACTTCTTTATATAAAGTCAACCATATAACAAGAGAAACAAACATAAATTCAAATTTATATAAAGAAATAGACAATATATAAAGAGCGATTTATATATTGTTGACTTTATATTTATACTTATGTAATAATTGGTGTATGATTTCGAGCGTGATTACAGTCAAACTAAAAAAATTGTTGGAAGCGAGAGGCAAGTCGATTTTCCAACTCCATAAAGAAACTGACATCACCTATCCAACCCTGCATAAAATAGCGAGCGGAAAAGGTGAGGGAATTTCTTTTAAGGTGTTGGAAAAACTTTGCGAGAATTTAGGATGCTTTCCGTCCGATTTGCTTTTTTACGAGCCGAATCCCGCGCCGCAGACAGTTAAACCGCGGACGGTAAAGGTTGACCCGGAAAAGCCAGTCAGCAAGCCCGAAACGCCTCAAGCAACAGTTTCTGTGGAAGGTATGCTTTCAACTGTAGAAGTTGCCAAACGACTTGGAATAAGTGAGCGGACAGTTAGAGATAATTACAAAAATAAGAAACTTCCCCATACAAAAATTAAAGGGAACAGTTTTGTAAGTGAAGCGGATTTTGAGGCGTTCAAAAAAAACCGTGAAAACCTTTGATTATGAATAGTTTTTCTTGACGCGCAGGAATTAAAGATTTACTTTTGATTCAGATTTTTTGATATTTAAAGAACGAAACGCCGCGAAGCTTCCAACTTCACGGCATTTCTAAAACTTCTAAACCGTTCACGGCGGTTAGGTTCTAAAAACAATTTACGGTTTTTTCCTAAAATTGTCAATTTTTGCCTAATCCCAACCAAAGGCTAAATTGACAAATCTATCTCCAAAATTAAAAACAACTAGTAGTTTCAAGAAAAAACTTGACGCGGCTCGTAGAATTGTTTTAGACTGTTTTCAGTTTATAGCGAGAAACGAAGCGGTGCTTCGGTTTTCAAAATTGTTTGAATTTAGAATTGTCCGATTCTTTTACACGGCGGGGCTTTGTAAAAGATTGACGCATCAGGGATGCGCTAAAGTTGGACTAATTCACAAGGCATTTCGTCAAATCGGGGGCTGGGGGCTTCCATTTGAAAAGATTGTGCGGCGGTGCCGGACAATGAAAGGCTTATCAAAGTTTTCAAGAACATTTTTGTTTTTGAAGGTTTTGGTAAGCCTTTTTTCGTTTTTCAAATCAAAAATTTAAGGAGTAAAAAAATATGGAGAAGTTAATGACGGCGGAAGACATCGCGGAGTTATTGAATACAAAACTCGAACGAGTGTGGGCATTGGCGCGGGAAAAGGATTTGCCGTGCGTGCGGCTCGGCAAGCGGCAAATGCGCTTTGACCGACAATCTGTTGAGCGATTTATCAGGTCCGGCGGCTCAAAAGACGGCGCGACTCAAAAAACGGAGGGAAAATGAACAATAAAAAAAGGAGTGCTTGCAACACTCCCGGATTAACTGAATTAGATAACCAATTACTTATGAAAAACCATAACACAATACAATGCGCTTTTCAATATAGATGTAGCTTTTGCTGGCGCGAGCTTCCGAACGGAAGTGTGCGGTTCGCTGGCTTTGGCGTTTGTCCGCCACATTTGAAGCTGGCGGAAACGATTGTTGATCTATTACGCGGACACGCGGCGAACTATTTTAATTCGGGGGTGGCGAAACGATGAACATTTTACAAAACGCCGCTCTCGACTACAGCGCACAAGGATTTGCCACGCTTCCGGTAAAGAAGAATAAAAGACCAAACCTTAAGGAATGGGGCTGCTACCAAAAAACAAAACCGAACGAATCCGTAATTCGCGGATGGTTTAACGGCTCTGAACTCGAAACGACCGGGCTTGCCATTATTGCCGGAAAAGTTTCGGGCAATGTCGAGGTTTTAGATATTGATTGCAAATACGATTTAACCGGCGCGTTAATGGAAGATTTTTGCTCACTGGTTAAAGAACATTTACCGGAACTGGTCGCAAAATTGGTAATCGCAAAAACAGTCAACAAAGGCTTTCACATTCTTTTCCGCTCCCCGGCTGAATCCATTCAGGGCAATAAAAAACTAGCCTCACGCCCGGCTACCGGCGATGAAGCGGCGACGGGCGACAAAGAAAAAGTTTTGATTGAAACACGCGGCGAGGGTGGCTATTTTGTCGCCGCGCCGACTACCGGCTATGAGTGGACGCAAGGCGCATTCACAGATATTCCGCTCATTACCGCGAAGGAACGAGAAACGCTTTTCACAATTGCCCGGTCCTTCGACCGGATGCCGGTTAAAGCCGCGCCGGAGGAGAAAACAGACAATCGAACCGCTGGCAGTGAACTCTCGCCGTTTGACGATTACAACGCTCGTGCGGACATTCCCGCGCTTCTTGAATCGAACGGCTGGCGTTTCGTTTACCAGCGCGGCGAAAACCACCATTATAAGCGACCCGGCACAACCGAAAGCGTCACATCGGCAAGTTTTCACGCCGGGCTAAGGCTTTTCTATGTTTTTAGCACTTCGACCGAATTTGAAGCCGGGCGCGGGTTTAATCCGGTCGGAGTTTATACGCAGCTTGAACACGGCGGCGACTATTCAGCCGCGAGCAAGGCACTTTTTGCGGCTGGTTATGGCTCACGACGTAAAGAGGAACTTCCAAACCGTGAAAGTAATAATAACGTTAATAACGTTAATAACGTAGTAGAGGTAGAAAGAGAGATTGGTTATCCGAAACTCTCCGACGCTGTGTTTTTTGGCTTGGCTGGCGAGATGGTCAAACTTATTGCACCGCACACAGAAGCCGATAACGCAGCACTGTTGGTTCAATTCCTCGCGGGGTTCGGTAATTTAATCGGACGCGGGGCGCACTTTCGGGTTGGCGCTGATGCTCACTATACAAAATTGAACACGGTGGTCGTCGGCGCGACGGCAGCGGGTAGAAAAGGGCTTTCGTGGGGCGAAGTCCAGCGGGTGCTGGTGCGTGCCGACGAAAGTTTTAAGTTTTGTATTCACAGCGGTCTTTCAAGCGGAGAAGGGTTGATTCACACGGTGCGTGACGCACAGTTTAAGAAAACCCCTGTCCGTGAAAAAGGACGTATCGTTGATTACCAGGAGGAGATGTACGACGAGGGGGCAAGCGAAAAACGTGCGTTTGTCGTAGAGTCCGAGTTTGCGCGGGTGCTGAAAGTCTCACAACGTGAAGGGAACACGTTGTCGCAAGTTATTCGAGATGCCTGGGACAAAGATTTTTTGCAAATCAAAACGAAGCAGGCAGTTGCAGCGTCAAACGCTCATATCTCGATTGTCGGGCACATTACAAAAGAAGAATTATTGCGGACACTGGCTGATTCAGATTTAACGAATGGCTTCGCTAACCGCTTCGTTTGGGTCTGCTCAAGGCGTTCTAAATATTTACCTAGTGGGGGTAATTTATCGGACTTAGACATTAACGTCTTAGTTACTAAAATTCACCGCGCGGCGGGGTTCGCAAAAACAGCCGGAGAAATCAAACGTGATGATGAAGCGGATGCTTTGTGGTGTGAAGTGTACCGAAGACTATCGGACGGTCACGCCGGGTTGCTCGGTTCCGTAACATCACGGGCAACAGCACAGGTTTTACGCATTGCGTGTTTATACTCCCTACTCGATTGTTCAAACGTAATACGCCTCGAACATTTAAACGCGGCGCTGGCTTTGTGGAAATACTGCGAAGACTCCGCAAGGTATATCTTCGGCGCACAAACCGGAAATAAGATTGCCGATGAGATTTTTACCGAACTCAAACAACGCCAGGACGGGATGTCTAAGAATGATATTCGCGAGCACTTCCAGCAAAACCGCTCGGCGGCTGAAATAAACATAGCGCTCGAGCTTCTTCTCGAGCTTGGACGAATTGACTCGTACAAAGAGAAAACATCAAAACGCCCGAAAGAAATATTTATTGCACTCCCTGACGTTATTAACGTTATTAACGTTATTAATCCAAATACGACTCTCGAAACAGAAACTTGTCTGCATTGCAACGCAGATATTTCACCCGCCGCCGAAACGTGTCCCGAATGTTCCGGCGCACAAATACCGACATTTTAACCGGAGGAGATTTTTATGCAGACAGCAACCAGAGTAAAAGAACTGCTACCGAGCACGGCGAAGTTAACAACCACCGAGTGGCGCGTCATCGTTACCCACGGCGAATACACCCGGTTCGGCAAAAGCTGCACGTCGATAACATTTGTGTCCGGCGTACTTGGATATGCGCGGCGCAATAAATTTCAAAACGACTACATCCAGGTGGTGTGCCCGACAACAAAGGGAAGTATCGGCAGCTGGCATATCCCCGAACGGGAAGCCGGAAGCCTCATCACCGTCGCTCGCACCGCGCCGAAACAAGACGCT
>MWWB01000200.1_pt1 | contig 13600 bp, 13 predicted proteins | sample 1047291 | NCBI WGS metagenome assembly MWWB01 (sample SAMN06349976, study PRJNA376086) | soil metagenome | isolation source: MS4-1 sample Antarctic (ecotone) soil | place: Antarctica | reverse complement strand
TTCTTTCACCGGAGATCAAGATCAGCAATGGCTTACGTAATATGCACAGCCGCGACATAAATTTAAAATACTCAAGTGTATTTGATCGCATACAATCCCGCATGATTGTTTTTTCCATTCATTTGGAAGGATAAGTATCTAATCTAAAAATCAAATTCTCTTCTTTCAACATTCCATCGCACACCTAAAGAAAAAAGGGTTGTATTTTTTTTGAAAGAATTTAAACTTGCACTTTGCCTGCGATATAGACCAAAAGCTTCTATAAATAAATTAGGTCTTAGTTGGTAAGATATTAACAAGGATGCCAAACCTGTTTTAGTTGATACCCCTGAACCAACTTCATAGCCATAATCCATTTTTCGGAAAGGCGGAATATTCGGTAATGAAATATTTCCACCAAAGGATGTAGTGCCTGTATCTTTTCCTTGTTTAAAATAAATTGCTTTTGCATGAAGTAACCACCGTGGTGCCGGCTGGTATCGGGCCATACCTAAAAACTCCTGGAAATTAGCACCCAGCGGATGCGCCAGTGGCTGGTTATAGTGCGTATAGTTAGCAACGGAGTCGCGGTGCGCATAAGTAAATGGCCGAACCCTATTTGTTTCTACCTGGAGATCAAGGTTTTTTATTTTGAAGGCATCAATATATTTGGCGCCTGCTTGTATTCCAAACTTATTACCCCACCATCCGCTTCCCTTGCGGGATTCTACCCGGCTAAATTCATCCAATAAAAACTGTCCATAAAATTGAAATTTTTTAGCAACATTTGCTTTGAAATCCAATCCTGCAACTGAGTTATCAAAACTGCCGCTTTGTTGCTCCACAGAACGGTAAAAAATTACAGGGTTTAAATACCCAAATTCAAAATAATTTTTACGCCCAAATACCACTCCTTCAAATAAGCCTAAATTCAGCCATTTGGTAACCGCCACGTCAAGATGGTGCATGGCTGCATACTTTTTAGGGAAAAGATTGTCAGCGCCAAGCCTGTTACCTGAAGTCAATTCCATAAACAAATTCTGATAATTGAATTTCCAGATGCGTGTATTAAGTTTAAGGAACAACATATTGGAAGAAAAATCACTCAGGAACAAACTTCGGTGACCATTGCCGATAAAATTTTTATCATATCCAAAAGCTATATCAATTATTTTAGCAACATGGGTGGTAATGTAACCACGGGCATCAAAATAATCCACTCCGCCAACATCTTTAAAATCTTTATAAAATCCGCCGCCGGGCACGGCTTTCCGGTCGGTTATAAACTGTTGAACATATAAAGGATCTCTTTCCTGGTTATCTGTGATAGAGGCAGCAAATCCTACTTTATCAGCTATACGGCCGCGTAAGGTTACACCACGGGCATTTAAAAAAAGATGCTGGTCATTGTCACTTTCCTTCGATAAAGTGTATTGAATCACTGGGTTAATTGCCAAAAAAAAGTTCTCTTTATAAACTTCGTAAAGATTCGCAGGAGTTTCATAAAAGCTTTTCCAGATTGGCTTTTTACTTACGTAATCACTACGTTGACCTACGGCCCACTCAAGGTTACTCATCATCGCCAGTCTCAAATTATATTCATCCACTTTGGTAAAAAGAGAGGAATCCAAACGGCCAATGCGCGGGATCATTTGAATGCGGCTGTATGGTTTGGTTTTAGAAAAGCTAAGTACTGAATCAGTAGCAGATTTTATTTCTAATCTTTCTATCAAATTGTTTTCCCTGGCGCCGAATGGGATATAGGTAGTTTGAGAAAAGGCAACAAAAGGGATCAATAAAAAAAACAGTCTAGCCAGGGTTTGTTTAAATTGCATGTACTACTCTTTGATGAATTAAATTATGCAAAAGTACCTGATTAAGAACATCCAGATAGTGAACGAGGGACGTATCTATTTTTCAGATGTATTAATCAACAATGAACGGATAGAAAAAATAGAGCCAAATATCTCGACTAATTATAAGGTGATTGAAATAGAGGGAGAAAAAAAATATTTATTCCCAGGAGTAATTGATGACCAGGTACATTTTCGGGAACCGGGCTTAACTCACAAAGCCAGTATTTATACAGAATCAAAAGCAGCTATTGCAGGTGGCGTTACTTCATTTATGGAAATGCCAAACACAAGTCCACCAACATTTACTCAAGATCTGCTTGAGGACAAGTATAACATAGCTGCGCAGACTTCGCTTGCGAATTTTTCATTTTACATGGGCACTTCTAATAACAACATAAATGAAGTGTTACTAACAAATGAAAAAAAGAACGAAGTATGCGGGATAAAAATATTCATGGGTTCTTCCACCGGCAATTTGCTGGTAGATAATTTTTTAACCCTTGATAAAATATTTGCAGAGACTGAATTATTGATCGCAACACATTGCGAAGACGAAGAGATTATTAAACAAAATCTCTTAAGGATAAAGGAAAAGAAAAATGTTTTAGAACCTTCCGATCATCCAATTGTGCGTAATGAAGAAGCATGTTTTGAATCATCATTTAAAGCAGTGCAATTTGCAAAAAAGCATAATAGTCGCTTACATATTTTGCACATCAGCACAGCAAAGGAATTACAACTCTTTTCAAATATGCTTCAATTGAAGGATAAAAAAATTACGGCTGAAGTTTGTGTACATCATTTACATTTTACAGCGAATGATTATGCAGCTTTTGGCAACCTGATTAAATGTAATCCGGCGATAAAAGAGCCATTGCATCGCGAGGCTTTGTGGCAAGGTTTATTGGATGACAGGTTGGATGTAATTGCAACCGATCATGCGCCACATTTATTGGTAGAAAAGTTGCCGAACAATAAAGCTTTCCGCGAAAACTGGCCTTTGCGTGATGGCAAAGGCTCTCCGCCTCAGGCGGAAGGTTTAGAGGGGGCTGCTGGCATCCCCCTGGTACAACATTCTTTATTGCTCATGCTTTCTTATTATAAGCAAGGCAAAATTCCCTTAGAAAAAATTGTACAAAAGATGAGTCATGCCGTAGCAGATTGTTTCAAAATAAAAGACCGGGGTTATATACGCGAGGGTTATTTTGCAGACCTGGTTATAATAGATCTTAAGCAATCAACATTAGTAGCAAAAGAAAATATTTTGTACAAATGTGGATGGAGTCCTTTTGAAGGACAAACGTTCCCTGCAGCTATCACTCATACCTTTATTAATGGAAATCTTATACTGGAAAACAGCATGTGGAATGAATCTATAAAAGGAAAACGCCTATTATTTAATAGGTAAGATTTAATATTGAATATTGAAGCTGAAAAAGAAATATTAAATCTTAAATATTCAATCTTCAATAGCTAATGCAGATAGATAAAACCACTTTTAACGATATTTCCATTTTTCATGCAGAAGAAGAGTTCTCCATTTTTCACAAGCTCAATTTTACAAAAACAGTTGGCGGTAAAGAATGGCTGAGGCGTTTTTTTGCCGAGCCGCATCATGACCTTAAACGCATTACAGGCACGCAAAAGATTCTTAAAACACTGATTGAGCATTTAGATGAATGGCCGGCGGAAATCACAAATGGAACTATCCTGATGGCGGACAAGTTTATGGAGTATAATCTCGATCCTGTTCCGCAAAATAGAAATGCCCTGAATAGCTATACCTATAAGCTATTGCATAGCCATGATTATGCAATGATCAAATATTGCATTAAACATTTCGCAGATTTTTTTCGCGGCCTGAAAAAAATATCTTTTCTTTTTTCTAAAATTGATCTGCCACAAAACTTTCTTTTTTATATTGATCGGATTGAAAAAGTTTTGGCAGAAGAACCTCTTAAAAGGTTAGTCGCTACACCACCAGGCGAAGCTCTTTCTATTCAGCAGAACCTGTATTTTGCCTTTTACCTGCGTACACGTTATAAAAATGATACACTAGAAATGATAGATGTTTTCAGCAGGCTGGAAGCCTGGTATTCTATGGCCGTAGCGGTAAAAACTTACAACCTTCAATTTCCGGCATTTATAGATAGGGAACAACCTTTTTTAAAAGCAGAAGGTTTATATCATCTCTTGTTACAACACCCTGTGGCCTATGACCTGGTGATGAATCCTGACCAGAATTTTTTGTTTTTAACAGGCGCTAATATGGCAGGAAAAAGCACCCTGATCAAATCAGTTGGCTCATCTGTTTTTTTGGCTCATTTAGGAATGGGTGTGCCTGCAAAAGAAATGCAATTAACGTTGTTTGACGGCCTATTAACTAATATAAACGTAGCAGATAATATTGCAAAAGGCGAAAGCTATTTTTATAATGAAGTGCAGCGAATAAAAAATACTATCTATAAAATAAATGATGGAAAAAAATGGCTGGTGCTGATAGATGAATTATTCAAAGGCACCAATGTGCAGGATGCTATGAAGTGTTCATTAACAGTGATCAAAGGATTGATTAAAATAAAAAATTCATTATTTATTTTATCTACTCATTTATACGAAATAAGTGAAGAGTTAAAAACCATTCCGAACATCTCTTTTAAATATTTTGAAACAACGGTAACAGAAGATCAGCTAACTTTTAGTTACCAGTTAAAAGAAGGAGTAAGCAATGACCGCATTGGTTATGTAATTTTAACCCGGGAAAAAGTAGTTGAGATGCTGGAGAAGTTATAGCATCAGTGAAACGTCAGAGGTGAAATGTGAAAAAGAGATTCAGCATCTCACGTCTAACTTCTTGATGTCTCACGTTATCATTTTAGTTCAGCGCTGCCAAAAAGATGATTAAACCTTTCGCAATGTATTAGTGCATAACGATATTGTTTAAGATCCGGCATACCGCTTATTTCATAAACCTGATTTCCGTTGGTAGATTTCAGATCGCCCAACGAAATATGAGATGAAGGTGTAGATTCTTTTGAAAGATAAACTTTCAAATCCGGTCCGTTATCGGATTTGAAATTCATGAGCTTTAAAGCATACTTACCGTTTTCTAAAACGATTAATGCCTCACCACTCACACTTTGATTTTGGCGCCCCATAAAAACACCGGAATATTTTGTTACCGCTTCAGGACTTACCATTTCATTCAAGGTCTCAGTGGAAGTTTTGCTGCAACTTATTGTAAAAAATGCAATTGATAAAAAAGCTACCAGGTAAGAAAGATTTTGTAAGCGCATACAGATCGTTTAATTAAGTGTCAATTAGGTAAAGCGTTACAAGTTAGCAAACTTTGCTAGGGAGATTGCCTTATAAGTATAACAATTGTATCACAATTTATACGGCTAAAGCAGCATTGTCACCGGATTCTCCAGGTACTTTTTAAATGTTTGGAGAAAAGCAGCTCCCACAGCGCCATCCACGCTTCTGTGATCGCAACTTAAAGTGACCTTCATTATATTGCTTACACCAAAAGATTCTCCTTTGCGTACTACTATTTCTTTGATTCTGCCCACAGCCATAATAGCGCTGTCGGGTGGATTAATAATAGCCGTAAATTCATCTATGTCCATCATACCTAAATTAGAAATGGTAAAAGTGTTGCCACTAAATTCGTTTGGTTGCAGTTTTTTACTCTTTGCCTTAGCTGCCAATTCTTTTGTTTCTGCAGAAATCTGGCTCATCGTTTTTTGATCTGCAAAACGTACTACTGGTACAATCAACCCTTCTTCTATTGCTACGGCAATGCCAATATTTATATGCTGGTTTTGGCGAATAAAATCACCCATCCATGAACTGTTAACCGCTGGATGTTTGCGTAGAGCCATGGCACAGGCCTTTACCACCATATCGTTGAATGAAATTTTTAATTCACTTATTTCATTCATTTGCACCCTGGCATCCATGGCTTTATCCATATTAATTTCCATGGTAAGGTAAAAATGCGGTGCACTGAACTTGCTTTCACCTAAACGCTTTGCAATTATTTTGCGAATTTGCGATACCGGGGTATCTGTGTAAGATTCTGTATAGTTGTCAGTTGACCGTTGACCGTTGACCGTTGACGGTTGAATTCCCGCTGTAACAGGCTTTGGTACAAAATGATCTATATCAGTTTTCGTAACTCTCCCATTATCGCCAGAACCTTGCACCTGAGAAATATCTATACCTTTTTCTTTTGCTAATTTTTTAGCAAGAGGAGAAGCTTTGACGCGTCCGTCGCCGGCATTCGTTTCTGGTTTCTCATTTTTAGTTTGTTGTTGATCGTTGACCGTTGGTCGTTGACCGTTGACCGTTGGTCGTTGCGATTGACTTTCCTGGCTTCCGACTTCTGACTTCCGGCTTCCTTCGACATTACTTGTTCCTTGTTCTTTGCTCTTCTGTTCACTGGCTCCTTTACTGGCTGCAACAATCCTTGGTACATCAACTTTTCCGTCTTCTCCAATAATACAAAGCAGGTCATTCACTGCAATTTTTTCTCCTTGCTTAGCACCCTGGTGTAACAATTTTCCATTCTTGTAGCTTTCCAGTTCCATGGTTGCTTTATCCGTTTCAATGTCGGCTAATATATCTCCCTTTTTTACTGTATCTCCTACTTGCTTATGCCAGGCAGATATTACACCTTCTGTCATGGTATCGCTGAGTCGTGGCATTAAAACCACTTCTTCCATTTTACCTATATCCATTACCGCAGGAGCATTATTATTTTGTGGGATTTCTTTTTTAGGCGGCACATCACCTTCGGCTTTATCTGCTGTATCAGTTTCTTTTGTTACAGGCTTCTGCATATCCGGTTGTCCTTTGCCTGCGTTTTTATTACCTGAAATATGTTTTGAAATATCCTCGCCTTTTTTGCCAATAATAGCGAGCAGATCGTTCACTTGTATCTTACCACCTGTATCAGCACCCAGGTGTAGCAGTGTACCGTCTTTATAACTCTCCAATTCCATAGTTGCCTTGTCCGTTTCTATCTCTGCTAACAGCTCGCCTTTTTTTACAGGATCACCAACTTTTTTATGCCAGGCAGCAATTACTCCTTCCGTCATTGTATCGCTTAGGCGAGGCATCAAGATCACTTCAGCCATGTTCTTTTATTTTAAAATTTATCCGCCGTGAAATTAAAGCAAAAGAGGGAAATGGAGTTAATTAGCTATTTGATGATTAATGATCTGGTGATGTATATTACCTGCAGCATTAATACTTATTCGTTGTATACAAGTTATGTCGGACTTCATCCGGTACACAGTTTTACGTTGGCGAATTCTATTGGGAGGTTTGCATGAATCTATACAGCAAACAATAGATTTAAGTTTAAATCTTCATTGATGCCGCCGGTTGTATATCTTAATAAACCCAATCCATTACTCTTTTTTTAAAGACCCATTTTTTATTCTCTTTATTCCTTTCATATAATAGTAGTTCACCTCCGGAATAAGTATGTGAATGTGTTAAAAGACAATTATTATCATTATTGTAAAAAATAGGAGAAACAGAATAGTACCCTTTCTTATAAAGAGTCATTATTTTATTACTACTGCTGATTGGATTTGCATAGTATATAGAGTCCAAAAGGCTTTTCTTTATAATAACCATATTTTTTAGAAAGGCCGTTTCCATTCATAAGAACTGAAAAATTCGTATTTCTTCAAAATCTCTTTCACGCTTTCTGTAGAAAAGAATATCGTGTCAGTGAAAATATATTGTGATTTCTCTTTTAAATTTATCGCTGATGCCAAGCTGTAAACATGGAAAGGAGTATCTACATTAGTAAATAAACCCACTTCTCTTAAAAAACAAGCTGTTTTCTCTTCAATAGAAAATATCTTTTGTGCATTTACAAAATTTGAAAAGATAAAACCAAATAAAATAGGTAAAGCTTTCATTCAATAATATTTAAGGATATTAAAAACAAATAAACGGCCTAAATAATTTTCTATAATAGTTTGTGCTAATCCCCTATTTTCATTATCATCTTCTATAAAATTAACTCCAGTTATCCTTTCGCAAAATACCACCCTTGCACATGCAAGCCTTTCCAATCAAATGAGTGTGTTCAAATTCATAATTCCCACCTCACACAATTTATCTTTGTTCATATCAATTTTAACCAACGCAATGGAAATTACTCAGGCAGTTTATGTAATCAGCAGTCCATCTATTAATGATTGCCCCAAACCTGACCGCCATGAATATGCATTTATTGGTAGAAGCAATGTTGGTAAATCTTCCCTGATCAATGCACTGACAAATAAAAAAGAGCTGGCAAAAATATCCGGATCACCAGGGAAAACACAACTGATTAATCATTTTAATATTACCTCCAATGACAAAAAAGAATGGTATTTGGTAGATCTGCCGGGCTATGGCTTTGCCAAAAGATCGCAAGCTCAAAGGAAAAGCTGGCAAAAGATGATTGAAGAGTACATACGCAAAAGAGAAAACCTTGTAACTCTTTTTGCCTTGATTGACAGCCGCCACGAACCGCAGGAAATTGACTTAAAATTTATAAACCAATTAGGCGAATGGCAAATACCTTTTTCAATTGTATTTACAAAAACCGATAAAAGCACACAGCGGGAGGCCTCTGCCAATGTAAAACAATTTATGGAAGTGATGAAAAAACGTTGGGAAGAACTACCCTCTCATTTTGTAACGTCGGCGGTTAAACGAACAGGTATAAAACAAATTCTATCCTATATTAAAACATTGAATGATAAAGAATAAATTAAACAGTATAAAAACGTAGTATTATTTTTAATTATCACTTATCTTGCAGCACTCATTAAAGCATTTATGAAAAGAGTTCTAAAGGAGAAAAATATAGTAATCGTATTGTTTGTTTTGGTTTTAATCACTTTTTCTTTTGCTCACCGGGATAGTAAAAAGCTTTCTCAGCTTTATACAACTGTGGTAGAAGAAGGTAAAAAACTTCTTGCTAAAACAAATTAGAGAAGAACAGACTCCTCCCCTTCCAATAATTAATTTTTAATTTACTACCTTATTTGCGCAACTGCTACTGGCAAAGGCTTCCGGTTTGGCTTTAAAGGCAAAACCCATTCCCAAAATATATCCCATTGCTTCTTTTAAAGCATCATTACTTTTAAAACTGGGGTTGGTATTTATATCGGCATGCACTTCCATATCTACATTATATAAAGTAAAAAGATTGCATAATTCATAGGCAATCTCTATACTCTTGGCTACTTCCACCAGCATCCGTTCTTTTATGGTATGCTGATGAAAAGTTTTGTCATTATGGATAAACATGAAGCCTCCATGGCCTTCACGCAAAAAAACAATTACTGTTGCAAATTCAGTTTCTTTTCCCTTCACCTGTGAATCAGTACCGATGCATACTTTTAATTTAAACCCGGCAGCTACTTCTCTTTTTATAGCATTTTCTACCGCCTTGTAAATAGGTAGATCAATTGTTTCACCATTGAATTTTCTCCATCGCATAAAAAAGAAGTTTTCCTAAATTAAGAAAAACCTCTTGAGTTACCAACCGGGTAGGGATTATGGTAATGTTATTCTTTTACAAATCTCTCTGCATTTTGTGTCCGTCCATTTGTAAAATGTATGAAGTAAATTCCACTGCTCATATCATTAATCCTTACAGTTGAAGCACCCTGGCTAATCATTCCTTTTGCTACCATTCTGCCATTGTAATCAGCAATTATATATGAATATCCGGCAGTGCTATTTATCAGTAGCGCATTGTTCCTGATAATATTTGTAAAAAGTTGTGGTTTAGTTATAACAGCCTTACTATGCAAAGCAATTACATTAGAATAATATTGGCGTCCATTATCAAATTTTGCATTCACCCTGTATTGCAAAGGGCCAGTTGTAGGCGGATTGTATTGATAGCTTCTTTCATTAACTGCAATATCTGCAACTGCACTAAAATGACGACCATCTTTTGAAACTTCTAAAACCTGGTGCACAACCTTCTCATCTGCTTCAATTATCCACGCCAGCTTATGCTGATTAATGGTAGTTGAACCTTCTAATATAAATTTATGAAGAGGCAATGCTACAAGAGGGCTTTGGGACGCTTTTATTGAATAGGATCCGAGGCTTCCATACTCAGGAGTAAATTCATTACCAACACCATCTACTAAAAAATAATAAGTCCCCGCATCTAAAACGGTATCAACCGATGCGCTTAAAGTAGACGCAGGATTATATGTGCCTATCAGGTCTTTAGATGTGTTGTATAATTGCACCTCAATATCCAGGTTAGAACCTGCATCACCTGTTCCAATGCTGGTTGGCACAGCATCCATTATTAATTTTTGGCGGGTTGACATTGTAAACTTAAACATATCCTTGTCATTGGCGGTTGCAATATTTCCCGTAGTTATAAAATTATTATCAATAAAAGCCTGGCTTGTTGCAGCCTTGAAAGTTTCGTCAAAATCATCAACCCGAAAACTAATTCCGTTGTTAGCATTGGTAATAATATCCACATCGGATTGCACATTATTACAACCATAAGGGTTTGGTCCATTAAACCATGTAGTAGAATTTTTATAATACCCAACTCCCATAATAGGCGCCCATCCAAATTCTCTATTACCCACTCCGGAATTATATTCAGCAGTTTTTACACAATTTGGATCATAAGAAGATTGGTGACGCAAGCCAAAAGTATGCCCACCCTCGTGAGCTGTTGCTTCAGAAATATTTTTTATATTATAATTAAGCAGCGCGGTAAAAATAAAACAAGGTGTATTATCACCCCAGGAAAACGAATTGATGAATGCCACCCCCCCTGCATTACTACCATACCAACTACTACTGATAGTTAATATAGCCCGCATCCTTTTAGCCGCTGGAGCCGCCAAATACTTTGCTTCATCTGTTGTTACATTAATATTAAAAGGGCGGTAATCTTCTGCCACGCGGTTATAAACTTCTGTTATTTGCGTATTACTTAAATTGGAAGGTGCGCAATTGATTGGCCCATTTGCGTTCCAACTGGTACCGTTTACAACGTGCCCGTCAAAGTCTAAAAGTAAAACCGCTTGAGCGGATGGAAAACTACTGAACACAGGAACCTGGGCAAAGGCATAAGAGGATGTGAATAATAACAGTACAAGGATCGCAGTTGTGCAAAGGTTTTTCATACAAGGATAGGGATTTGAAAGGATTTTTGGAATTGGATTGGACGCGTTCTATAAAATTTTATTCATTAATCATATCAAGAGATTTTTTCTTTGTTAAAAAATATTGACCCTTTTCAAATGCTATTTCAAAGGCGTCGCTATGATTGTAACTAAGCATTCTGCCTGAATAAGAAAAGCTGCCATCTTCTTTACGAATACGGGTAAATGTAAGTGTTGCTCCCTTGCGATTATTTGATTTAATTACAATGGTTTTTACATTATTGTCATCAACATCTGATTTTGATATAATAATGCCTTGTAAAGTGATGTAACGGCCAAGCGGCAAATTAACACCATGCCCTGATGGTAAGTCAAGCAAACTTTCGAGTGCCGCAATAGTTAACTCAATTTTTTTTGGGAGATCTGCAAACAACTCAGGCTTTTCGTAATCCAATTTAGATGACCGATGGATTTGTGCAACTGCATTAAAACACAAAGTGCTTAACAATAAGCAGATTATACTGGATTTTAGTTTTTTCATTAAATGATAAATTAGGGTAAAGGATTACAACGTTTGAGATATTACGAAAATTTCTGTTCTAAACTCGCCCGCGCACAATATTTAAAATTTAAAAAAATCATTCAAAATTTTTTAAAAGAAAATTTTAAACATTAAGTGTAAATGCTTTGTGTAATAGTAGAAAAACGAAAGAGGCATAGTAAATTAACCTCTATATCTCAAGTTTAATAGTTGCCGATGCTTAGCATAACGAGAGTGCAACCAACAACAGTTTCAATATTATTTTCCTTCGCCTTTTTAATAAGGTATTCGTTTTCTGTACCTGGGTTAAAAATAATCCGCTTGGGTTTTAGATTGAGTATGTAATCATAGTATTGTTGCTGATTCGATGGATTTAAATAAAGCGTTATAGTATCTACATCTGAAACAGGGAGATGATCTGTTTCAATACTCACTTCTCCTACCGCTCCTTTTTTTTTACCGATGGCTACGACGGGGTGCTGATGCGCTGTAAGTTTTTTTATAGCGAGATAGCTGTACCGCGAAGGATTAGCTGATGCACCAAGGACAATTGTTTTCTTACTTTTTATCATAGCCAGCTTTATATCTCTTTTACAAAGGTTATGCCTTAAAAAGGTTTTCCATGGGTTTTTTTAATTACTAATGCAGCCAAAAACGGAAAGGTTTTAAAAAGTTTTACAAAAATATTTGTGAGTAAAGGTTTGCCAAAAAACCGTTGTAACAGTCTTCCTGTTCGAAGCCTGTCAGCAAAAGCCTTTAGCCATTGTTTGTGGTAAGTTTTTTCTAATTCTGTCCTGGAAATTTTATCCTTCAAAAAATCAATTACAAGCATCACAGCTATTTTGCTGCTGTTTAGTGCCATACTCATACCATTACCACATAATGGTGTTATCATCCCTGCCGCATCTCCCAACATTAAAACATGATTTTCAACCTGGTTCTTTTTATTAAAATTTATTTGTGAAATGGTTATGGGAAATTCTTCAATCACTTTACAAGTGCTCATAATTTTCATTAATACGGGGTTCTGATATAGGATTTCTTTTTCCAGTTGCTGAATATTATTATTAGATCTTTTAAAGTTCTGCGCATTCGTCATATAGCATAAACAATATTTATTGTCCTCAATTTTTGAAATACCGCAATATCCATTACTGAAATTATGAAGACCTATAATATTTTCTTTCCAATCAGCTTGTACATGATATTTGATTCCAACGTAATTATCTAATCTCCTATTTTGACTTTCCAAAAAAGAACGCTTCCATTTTACATCCAGGTTACTGCGTTTTCCGTATGCAGCTAAACAAACTTTTGAATGAACTGATTGATTAAAACTTTTATTTTTAGAAATGTATTGGACGGTAAATTCTCCATCAAAGGCAATATTCTCAACCTTTGTTTCTTCAACCAATGTAACACCATGTTTTATAGCAATTTTTGACAAACTTTCATCCAATAGATAGCGGCTTATACCAAAACCACCCAATGGCAATTTTGTAAAAAGAGATTTGCCATCAGGGGCGGTAAGATGTAGCGTATCAATCATAGGCAAATCCATTTTATTCAATGGCAGTCCCAATTCTTCTAAAAAATTCCAGGACTCTAAACTAATATACTCACCACAAACCTTATGAAAAGGGTATTTTTCTTTCTCAAATAAAACAACACTGCATTTTGCTTTCATTAGCTGTATCGCTGCTGATAATCCTGCAAGGCCGCCACCAATAATTGCTACATCGTATTTGGCAGGAGTATTTTGCATTATTTATAGCAGGTTACAAGCCACCTGAAGGCCCATTTCCACTCGATACTAAAATTATAAATGCCCGCTGCTAAAAAAAGCTGCGTTAAATCTTTTCTTTTAAATGAGCGCTGTACGGAAAGAGGTGCATCATTCTTCACCAGGAAGCTTTTTGAAAATAGTCTTGTAAAAAACTTAATTGAATAATAGGCAATGGGGTGCCGGTGCAGATCATTAATAAAAAAACCAGTTAAACTATTTTGATTTAGCCATCCTAACATATTAACCAATTCTTCATCAGTAAAATGATGAC